>Ga0182239_1000065_pt1 | contig 35985 bp, 31 predicted proteins | sample hydfrate6_PW_210_FD_132456 | JGI IMG/M metagenome (GOLD analysis project Ga0182239, IMG submission 132456) | Subsurface microbial communities from deep shales in Texas, USA - hydraulic fracturing test 6_PW_210 | ecosystem: Environmental > Aquatic > Deep subsurface > Shale gas/oil reservoir >... | reverse complement strand
GCAATTTCTCAGAATTTCACGTACGGCCAAGTACGCTGCATTCTTCGAAATTGCGCAAGCCTTGATCTTGAACTTTTTACAGCACCATCTAAAAACTTACTTTTTACGAGGCCATCAAAAACTGGCAAGTTGACAAGTTTGCGGTGATATGCCATAGCAGTCCATCAAGGAAGAAAAAACCGGAAGATGCGGGCGGCCATATCATAAGCACGGCAATGACATATCAATACCGAGATAACAGGACAAAAGGGCGTGGGCGCAAGGACCTCCACGCCTTTTTTTGTCTCAAATCGGCAAAACCCAATTTTTGTGAAAGGTCGTGGAAATGAAGGTATCTGATGTCATCAAAATCATGGCTGACATGGCTCCGCCGCATTTGGCCGAAGACTGGGACAATTCCGGGTTGCAGTTCGGCAGTCCGGCCCGGGAGGTCAAAAATATTTTCGTTTCCCTGGAGCCGTCTGTAGAAGCGGTCAATGCGGCTGTCAACGCCGGGGCGGATATGTTGATCACCCACCATCCCCTGATTTTCAAGCCCTTGTCCGCCATTGACACAGACAGTCCGACCGGTGCTGTCATCGAAACCGCCGCCAGAAATCACCTGGCTGTTTTTGCCGCCCATACCAATCTTGACAGTGCTGCAGGGGGCGTCAATGATGTGCTGTGCGAAAAAATCGGTCTGAGGGACCTGTCCGTGCTGTGCCCGGGGTCCGGGCCCCGGCAGTACAAGGTGGTGGTGTTTGTGCCCGAAGACCACACGGCAAAGATGATTGATGCTGTGTGCCAAAGCCCGGCCGGCCGTATCGGCAATTATTCCTGCTGCACGTTCCGCAGTCCGGGCACGGGCACGTTCATGCCCGGACCCGGGGCGGATCCCTATGACGGGGTGATTGGCGAACTCTCAGAGGCCTCCGAAGTACGGATGGAAACCGTGGTGGAAAAGGCGGACCTGGAAGCGGTGATTGCCCATTTAAAGGCGCACCACCCTTACGAGACCATGGCATACGATGTCTATCCCCTGGAGCCGGAGACAACCGGCCAGGGTCTGGGCCGCATCGGCAGGGTGACGCCGCAAATGCGCCTTGGTGAACTGGCCCGGGATTTAAAGAACCGGCTGGAATTGCCGTGGGTGCGTTTTTCCGGGCCTGCTGATCTTTCCGTGGATTGCGCGGCCGTGTGTTCGGGAAGCGGCGGCGGTCTGCTTGGTCCTTTTTTCGCCAGCCCTGCGCAAGTGCTGATCACCGGGGATTTAAGGTATCATGACGCAGTTGATGCCGTGCAAAAGGGGCGGGGCTTGATTGACATCGGCCATTTTGCCTCCGAGCACATTGTGGTTGACGTGATCTGCTCCCGGATTCGGGATGCGGTCCATGCGGCCGGCGAGTCTGTTGATGTAAACGTCTTTGACCGGGAGGCTGATCCTTTTGTCCACGTGTGAGGGGCCTGCCAAAAAATACAAACCCTATGAAAGCCGGGTAAATTATGCTATCGATCAGCAAACCGCAGCTGGAGCTGCTCATTGAACTGCAGGAAAACGAACGCGAGGCCGGCCGGGTGCAGGCGGAAATCGACGCCATGCCCGACAAGATGGCCGCCCTTGAATCCGGGCTCCAGGCATGGACCCAGGAGATTGAAACCAGAAAGGCGCATGTGGAGGCCCTGAAAAAGGATTACCGGGCTTATGAGGGCGAACTGGAAACCAATCAGGCCAGGATCAAAAAGCGCCAGGTTCAGCTCAACTCGGTGAAGACCAACCGGGAATACCAGGGGATGTTAAAGGAAATCGAGGATATCCGTGCGGCCAGTTCCAGAATCGAGGATGCCAGTCTGCAGTGCCTGGACGATCTGGAGGCTGCGGAAAAGCAGCTGGAGGAAAAAAACAGGGCTTTTGCCGCAGAAAAAGAGCGCATTGATGCGGAAAAGCAGCAGTTGGCAGAACAGACCCAACAACTGCGGCAACAAATGAACCAGCTGCAGGAAAAAGCAGCAGAGCTTGCCGACAAACTGGATTCGGACCTGGTGGCACAGTACCGGCAGGTCAAGCAGCGTTGCGCCGGTATCGGCCTGGTGCCGGTGGAAAATGCCGTGTGCAAGGGTTGTCATTTAAATATCCCCCCACAGTTGTATAATGAATTGCATCGCGGAAATGAGCTGCGGATGTGTCCGCATTGCCATCGGTTGATTTATGTTTTATAATGGATTTGCGGTCGGCGTCAGCCAGATGATCGCCGGCGGGCAGACGCCTGCCGGAGGAAAGTCCGAACACCACAGGGCAGGGTGCTCCATAACGTGGAGTCGCGGCAACGCGAAGGAAAGTGCAACAGAGAGCAGACCGCCCCGCACTTTGTATTGAGTGCGGGGTAAGGGTGAAACGGTGCGGTAAGAGCGCACCATTTCCCCGGGCGACCGGGGAAGATCGGTAAACCCCACCCGGTGCAAGACCGAATAGGGGAGCGTTTGAGGGCGGCCCGCCTGATGCTCCCGGGTAGGTCGCAGGAGGTGCCGGGCAACCGGCATCCACAGATGAATGATCATCGCCCCAAACCGGGGCAACCCGGTTTGCGGGAACAGAATTCGGCTTATGGACGGCGCCGGCCGTAATTTTTTTCTGCGCAATTTGTCTGCATGGATACATGAGAGGATGGTTATGTTAAAAATTGAGGATCTGGTGGTGGAGGTCGAGGGCCGCACCATTTTAAACCGAATCAACCTGGAGATTCCCGAGGGCGAAACCCATATCCTGTTCGGACCCAACGGGTCGGGCAAATCCACCCTGATGATGACCATCATGGGCTTTTCCGGTTACCGGGTGAAAAGCGGGCATATCTGGTTTAAAGGCGAGGACATCACCCGCATGCCCATCCACGAAAGGGCGCGGCTGGGAATCGGCGTGGCCTTTCAGCGGCCGCCGGCCATAAACGGGCTCAAAACCCGGGACGTGGTCTCCCTGTGTGCGGGGCAAAAGTCCGCCAATGTGGAAGAGCTGGCCCAAAAGGCCAATTTCACGGATTTTTTGGACCGGGATCTGAACCTGAACTTTTCCGGCGGCGAGATGAAACGATCCGAAATGCTCCAGCTCATGGCCCAGAGCCCGGATCTGGTCCTGCTCGACGAGCCCGAGTCCGGTGTGGACCTGGAAAACGTGGTGCTGCTCGGCGAGATTATCAATGAGCTGCTCGGCCGGGGTGTGCGTCAACGGGAAAAGGAGGGTCCCATTGCCCACCACGAGAAAAAGAGCAAATCCGCCCTTGTTATCACCCATACCGGCCACATTTTAAATTATATCACCGCAGACAAGGGACATGTGCTGTATAACGGCGTGTTGTGCTGTGCCAGAAACGCCCGGGAAATTCTGCAATGGATCCGCGAATACGGCTATGAGGAGTGTTTTCGATGCGCGAGCTAGACGATAAAAACAAGGCGACAGCCCGGGATGACAACAGCAGCCACAAGCCAGGATACAAGGACCAGGCAGATCCGCATGCCTATCTGGAGCAGCTCGACAATGTGGATCCCGAGGAAGCCAGGCAATGGCTCAATGTGGGTGTGGACATCACCGGGCAGAACCGCTCCGGAACCTTTATTCAAAAAGACTGCTCGGTTCTCCATTCCGGATGCGGGTCCGCAGATGTTGAAATCATGGGTATCAGCCAGGCCCTGCAAACCCACGGCTGGCTCAGCGATTACATGTGGCGCCTGGTTTCCCCTGAAAAGGACGATTATACCCGCATGACCCGTGATATTCCCCATGAGGGATATTTCATCCGCTCGCTTCCCGGGGCGCAGGTTGCCGAGCCGGTCCAGTCCTGCCTGTATATCTCAGAGGAAGGCCTGTCCCAGCATGTACACAACGTGGTGATCGCGGAGGAAAATTCCAGCATTCATATTATTACCGGCTGCGCAACTGCCGAACATCTTCGCAGCGGCCTGCACGTGGGGGTTTCTGAATTTTATGTCAAAAAAAACGCCACTTTGCACTTTACCATGATCCATCGCTGGGGCGAGCAGATCGAGGTGCGCCCCCGCACGGGCATTTACGTGGAAGAAGGCGGCACAGTGGTGTCCAATTATGTTTCCCTGCGTCCCGTGGGATCTTTGCAGATGAATCCGGTGACCTACCTGGCCGGCAAAGATTCGGTGGCGCGGTTTAACAGCATCCTTGTGGCCCCGCCCGGATGCGAGCTCGATACCGGTTCAACGGTTATTCTGGAGCATCCCGGGGCACGGGCGGAAATCATTTCCAGGGCCATTACCACAGGCGGCACCATTATCGCCCGGGGCGAGATGGATGCCCGGGCCGAAGGCGTCAAAGGTCATCTGGAATGCAAGGGGTTGATTTTAAAAGAGGGCATTATGCACGCCATTCCGGAACTGGTGGGCCGGGTGCCGGGAGTGGACATGTCCCATGAGGCGGCTGTGGGAAAGATCGACCAGCGGGAAATCGAGTATCTCATGGCCCGGGGGCTTGACGAGGAAACCGCTGTTTCCACCATTGTCCGCGGATTTTTAAACGTGGACATCGAAGGACTGCCGCCCGGCCTGGCCGAGGAAATCGACCAGGTGGTCAGCGAGACCCAACACGATGCAATATAGGCGGATGTAATGGAAATCGATGCGGCAAACGGGCTTTGTGATCTTTCTTTTGGAGAGCGGGTGCGGTTTTATTCCCACAATTACATGCGCTGCCTCATGTTTATCCGCACCTGTTCCCACCCGGAGAAATCCTTTACCAAAAGTCTTTATTCAAAACTGATCACCAACTCCCATTTGCTCGAGGATTTCCTGGATTTCCACGGGGCCAAAAACAATGCAGACTGGTACTATTACCGGGAGCTGGCCGCGGCAGTCCGCCATTTAAGCCTTGCCGGTTACACCCAGAAGCATATTTTAAACCGCCTGGTGTTCTATGACATTGACGCCAAGGAGGATTTCCGGGTACACGGGGAGATCGTGCTCTCGTTTATCACCGGATCCCTGTCCAACCTGGCCCCGGCCATTTTGGAGGAAGCCAGCCGGCTTGGCATTGCCGAACCGGCCGAGGGCGGATATCCGGAAACCAATTTTCCGGGGGTGTCTTCCGGCGGGATGCTGGACTACAATATTTATGATGAGGACAAGGACCAGCAGCGAAACCAGATCGTCCGGGTGGCCAATGAGTTTCTCTCCATTGCCGATGATTTTGACACTTATGAATTCTACGAGGTGTACGACCGGGACGGGTTAAAGGCCCTGGTGCCCGAAAAAGTCAACGAAGTGGAGATCCGGCGCTTTGAAATGCTGGTGCACAACCTGCAGTCCTCGTTTGATTCCTATGTGATCCACGGTGGATTCCGGTACGGCAACCGGGGACTGAAGCAGTTTCGTTCCTATTTTTCCGTGATTTTCCACCTTCTGCAGATCATGGGCCGGCTCCTGCATTTCTACGAGCGGCATCTCATTGAGGTGGGGTATAAAAACATCTACCGGGTGGTGCGCAGGCAGCTCTGTGAACTTGTTGATCCCGACCGCCTGCTGGACTGCACCATCAATTACGGCCTTTATTACGTCAACCATTACTTTGCCTCCGGCCGGGAAGAGGCCAGGGAAATTTTAAAGGAAAACGTGGAAAAAGGCGCCATCCAGGTGCCCATCCCAAAGGATCTGGGGTTTCACTGCCGGCCCAGCCTGCTTGTGGCCAAGGTGGTCCAGCGCTACGGCGGGCAGGTGGATCTGGTGGTGGGAGATCACCGCTTTGACGCCAGCAGCGTGCTCGATATCCAGTGGGCCGGGGGCATGATACAGAAGGAAGGCATCAAAGAGGTGAGCTTTGAAGGCGATGTCCGGGCGTTAAAAGATATCGAGGTTCTTTCCGGGGTCAATTACGGCGAAGACCGGATGGGCAAGGGCATCCCCCTTCCCAAAAGCCTGAAATACCTTCGATAGCTTTGGAATTGGTATTTATGAATGAAACCCGGCATATGGCCTCAGCCGTGATCGTGGCGGCCGGACGCGGGGTGCGCATGTGCTCGCCGGTTGCCAAGCAGTTTCTTGCGCTCGGAGACATGCCCGTTCTTGCGCGCACCCTGCAGGTTTTTGCCGCACATCCGCAGATATCCGATATCTGCCTTGTGGTTCCGGAGGCGGATTTTGCGTTTTGCCGCAAATCGGTTCTGCCCCTGACACAGACCCCAAAACCCGTCAAACTCACAGCCGGGGGCCGGAAACGGCAGGATTCGGTGAAATGCGGGCTTGCCGGGCTGGATCGGCCTGAAAAAATCATTCTGATCCACGACGGGGTGCGCCCTTTTGTCACGGCCGAGCTCATTTCCGGCTGTATTGACATTGCTGCTGAAACCGGGGCCTGCATTGCCGGCATTCCGGCCGCAGAAACCCTCAAGCGGGTTGAGCCCGGCGGCCGGATTGCCCAAACCCTGAGCCGGGACGGGATCTGGCTGGCCCAGACCCCCCAGGCATTTGAATCCGGACTCATCAAAAGGGCTTTTGAAAAAGCCGCGGCTGACGGATTTCTCGGAACCGATGACGCTTCCCTTGTGGAGCGCATGGGTGTGGGTGTGCGCATCATCGAGGGCAGCCGCAGCAATATCAAGATCACCACACCGGCAGACCTGGAAATGGCTGCCCGGCTTTTAGAAAACCAATCAACAGCGGAGGCCAAACCATGAGCAATGAAGTATTAGACGCCATTTACCAAAGACGCACCGTGCGTAATTTCGAAGACAAACCCGTTTCCGACGAGATGCTCAAGTCCGTGCTTGAAGCTGTTCAGTGGGCGCCTTCCTGGGCCAATACCCAGTGCTGGGAGGTGGTGGTGGTAACCGATTCGGAATTAAAGGCCCGGCTGCAGCAGGAGGCCGTGCCCAAGTCCAACCCGGCCCACAAGGCCGTTGGCAGCGCTCCGGTGGTGCTGGCATTGTGCGCCCGCCTAAATGAGGCCGGCTATTACAAGGGGCAGGTGACCACCAAGTTCGGTGACTGGTTTATGTTTGATCTCGGCCTTGCCGCCCAGAACCTGTCTCTGGCCGCGCATTCCCTGGGGCTGGGTTCGGTGATCATGGGCCTGTTTGACCAGGATAAGGCCGCAGAAGTGCTCAAAGTGCCGCAAAATCATGAGCTGGTGAGCCTGATTCCCATGGGATACCCCTCCAAGGTGCCCTCTGCACCAAAGCGCAAATCCGTGGAAGAATTTTGCCGGCAAAACACGTTTTAGAGAAAACTATCGCCCCAGGGCCTTTTGGAGGTCTGCTGCAAGATCTTCTGAAATTTCTGCCAGGGCCGTGCTCATGGCCCTGGCCTGGCCCAGGGGGTTGTTTTGCGCAAGGTCCTGTCTGGCCTGGTAGGTTTTTGTCATGATAATGGAGCGCCCGGACTGCCCGCTTTGGGTTTCGGCCAGGGTTGCTGTGAGTTCCAGCACGGCCTGCCACGGGCTGCGGGTGTCATCTTCGTAAAATGCTTCTATGGTTGCCCAAAGCACATGCGTGGGGGATTCCAGCCGTTTTTCGGCGCGGGTCACGCTCCGGACCGCCTGTGCTGCCTGAAGATCCCGGATGATCAGGTCCCGGACCATCTCTGTTGGCTTTGATACCCATTGGTGATAGGCGTATGTTTTTCTGCGCAACTGGTGATCGGCATATACCATCTGCCTGGACCGGTAAGGGGCGGCTGCATCAAAGGCCTGGACGGCCAGCACTGCATCCGGCGCGGTGATTTTGGCGTCAGTCGGCATTGGCGCAGGATAAGAAAGAACATAGGATTCCACGGCTCTGGGGGACTCGCTGAAACCCGTGCACCCGGGCAGCAGCAGGATCGCGAAAATGGCCGCGGCAATGGCCGGCTTTTGTCTGGACAAGATGTTTTGCTTCATTTTTTAAGCGCTTTTTTGTCTTAAGGCCTTTGTTTATCTGGTTTCCGGTGCCACCGGCTTTTCCGGCACGGGCTCTCCGTAAAGTATCTGTGAGGGCTGCCGTTCCAGCTGATTGATCAGGCTGTTGATATTTGCTGCAGCCTCACGGAGATGTTCCATGATATCGGCCATCTGCCGGTCATAGTCCCGGACACGGACTTCGGCCCCATCCAGGCTTGCCGAGCCCCGGGCAAACAAGTCGTCTGCGGTTTCCGCGGCCTTTCCCACCTGGTTTACCGCGTTGTCAAACCGGCCGGCGCTTGTGTTCACGGCCGCATCAATCCGGTTAACCGCCCGTCTGGTATCGGTAATGAGTCCGTTGATGTTTTGCAGGCTTTCTTCCGCAGAACTCCGGAGGCGGCTCCACTTCTGGGTATCAAGCAGCTGGTTGCTTTTTTCCAGGAGCTGGCTGAGCTGAACTGAAATGCCTTTCACATCCACCTGCCTGATGCTGTCCAGAATTTCATTGATATCGGATAAAAGCTGTTTCATCTCCGATGGCCGGGTGGCCACCACCGGGTGTTTGGGTTCAAATTTATAATCCGGAACCGAAACCAGTTCGCCCGGCGCCTGTCTTTCCAACTCCACGAACATGATGCCGGTAATGCCCACGGATTTGATCTGGGCCACGAGATTGGCCGTTTTCCGGAGTGTTTTGTCAAGGGTGAACACGATTTCAATGAGCCGCCCGTCCGGGGCCACGTTGATCTGTTCCACCCGGCCCACGTTCACCCCCCGGTACTTGACGGCCGCATCCTGGCTTAAGCCCTGCACCGACTCGTCAAAATAGGCAGTGTACTTGTGTCCTTCCTGGAAGTACTGGGCCATGCCCAGCCATAAAATCAGCAGTATCACCGCGGTCATGCCGAGGATAACAAACAAACCAACCGAGAATTTGGTCCGTACAGACTGCATGCAAACATTTTCCTGATCAATTGGGTTAACTGTCGTGGATCATTTTTTTTATAAAGGATTTGTACCTGGTGCGCAATCTTAGATTGTCCGGATCACAAGCCGGTCCCTGCTTTGATGCTGGTTAGGCATCCGGCGGCCTGCGGGTGAAAAAGCGCCTGACTTCCGGGTCCGGATCATGGTCCCGCAAATCCGCGGGCGCGCCCCGGGCGATGATATTGCCCGTTTCCCTGCCCAGCATGATGGCCCGCTGGCCCACGGCAAAGATGCTGTCAAGATCATGGGTAACAATGACAATGGTGGTGCCCAGTGTCTGGTTGATGTGCAGGATCAGCCGGTCGATTTCAGCCGCGGTTACCGGATCCAGGCCCGCCGAAGGCTCATCTAGAAACAGGATGTCCGGGTTCAGGGCCATGGCCCGGGCAAGACCGGCCCGTTTTTTCATGCCCCCGCTGATCTCCGAGGGCAGGTGGTCGCCGTAGCACTCCAGGCTCACCAGGGAAAGCTTGATCTGCACCATTGCGGCCACAGCTTCAGCCGGCAATCCGGAAAATTCCGTTATCGGCAGGGCCACGTTTTCCGCCACAGTCATGGAGCCGAGAAGCGCGCTTGCCTGAAACAGCACCCCGATGCGTCTTAAGGCCCGGGAAACCGCATTTTCACCGGATGCGGCAATGTCTGTCTCCCCGATAAAGACTTTTCCCCCGGCCGGCTGTTCCAAACCGATCATATGGCGCATGAGCGTGGACTTGCCCGAGCCCGAGCCGCCCACGATAATAAAAATCTCGCCCTTGTTTACCGTAAAGTTCACTTTGTCCAGTACATGGTCTTCACCGTAAACAACGGCCAGGTTTTCAACCCGTATAATGTCTTGTGCGCCCATAAACCTTTCTTACCAGTAGCTGCGGATTACCGCAAAAACCGAGTCAAACAAAATAATCAGAAATATGCTGGTCACCACTGCGGAAGTGGCGGCGCTGCCCACGGCCGCGGCCCCGCCCCGGGCCTGCATCCCCCGGAAGCATCCGGTCAGGGCAATGAGCAGGGCAAATACAACGGATTTTGACAGTCCCCACATGACCTCAAACAGGGACAAGGCATCCAGGGATTGGTTGATATAGGCCCCTGGGCTGAGATTGAGCATGAGCACGCCGATGACCAGGCCGCCGGCCACGGCGAATATGCTGGCAAACACAGTCAGCAGCGGCACCACCACCATGGCGGCCACAACCCTGGGCAGGACCAGAAACACGTTGGGATCAAAGCCCATGACCACCAGTGCGTCAATTTCTTCTGAAATTTTCATGGTGCTGATTTCCGCGGCATAAGCCGATCCTGACCGGCCGGCCACCACAATGGCGGTCATGATCGGGCCCAGCTCGGAAACCATGGCCAGAGACACCAGGGACGCTACATACAAATTGGCCCCGAACTGGGAAAGCTGCAGCGAGGACATAAATGCCATGATCAGGCCCAGCAGGAAAGTGATCAGCCCCACCACGGGCAGGGCGTCCACGCCGGTGGTTTTCATGTATGCGATGGTATCACCGGCCCGGAAGGACCGGGGTCGTCTGAAAACCCGCACAAGGGAAAACACCATGGCCCCTATAAATTCAATAAAAAAGGCCCCGCCCCGGAAAATCGAAATGGTGGCATCCCCGAGCTGGATGATCAGGTTGCCGGATTTGTGCGACGGGATACGGCAGTCCGGCTGGCCGAAATCCACCAGTGCCAGGGTTTTTTCATGGTCTGCGGCAAGATTGACAAAACTGAGCTGGTCGTGGTTGAGCTGCAGCATCTGAACAAGGCGCAGCACCACCATGGCCCCGTAATCGTCAAACTGTGTCACGTGGGCAAAATCCACCTTCAGCTGTTGGATCCTTTGGTCTGATGGCACAGAGGCCGGCAGCTGCCGGATCAGGGTCGGCGCGGTGGTGATATCGGCCCGGCCGTGCAGGACCACGGTCAGGGTGTTGTCATCCTCCTGTTGCAGTTCAAAAAGCGGTTTTCCGGACGGTAAGGGGCGTTGCATTTTTTTTTTGCTGTCACCGGGGTCTGTGGTTGTTGTCCAGGGCCTGCTCAAACCGCCTGAGCTGACCGCGGTAATAATCCTGCCTCTCTGTTGCCGCAGACAGGGCTTTTTTAGCGGTTTCAACGGCTTTTTCATATCGGCCGTTGACAAACCAGGCCTCTGCCAGGGTATCTGTCACATGGGGCTGAAAAGACCGGTCTGCGGCCTTTTGGGCCAGTTCAAGGGCTTTTTGTGGCTGAAACATTTCACTGTCCGGATCTGAGGTGGCATATAGCCATGCCAGATTGTTTAATGCCGCCACATTGCCGGAATCCAGGTCCAGGGCCTGCTGATAGGCCTCTGTTGCGGCGCTGAGATTGTTTCTGCTGTAATACAGGTCCCCGAGCATCACGTGCAGTTCCGGGTCCCCGGGCTGCTGGCCGATTTGGCGGGTGAGGATCTGCTCGGCCATTTTTCCGGACAGATTTTCCCCGGCTGCGCCGAAATGCAGACTGTAGCCCACTGAGGCCAGCCCGAGGATGACAGCCAGGTAAACGGCCATGCTTGCGCGCACCTTTCTGTGATGGCGCCGGATCCAGGCCGGATCGGCCTCGCATTTGCGCAGGTAGCCGATGCGGTCGGATATGCTGAAATGATGCCAGTTGGGCCGGTCCGGAGCCTGACCGCTGGAAGCCGCAATCTTGTGAAAGGTTGTGATCAGCGGCACGGCCGAGTCCATGAGCCGGTAGACGGAGATATCGGCCTGACGCTCAAAATTGCGCATGAAATAACCGAAACCGAACCGGAAATAAACAAAAAAGGTCCCAATCATGGCCAGGCTAAACACCACGGAAACAAAGGTCTGCCCCCCGGCATTGGCTGCCCCCAAAACCGTCTGCAGATACACGGCCGCCAATACGATAAAATCCAGGGCCGCAAACGCGATGACCATGTATCCGGCCAGAAAAACCAGGTAGAAATACAGGTGCCGGTGCTTGACATGACCGATTTCATGGGCCACCACCGCCTCGACTTCCTCGGGGGCCAGATAGCGCAGCAGCCCCGGGGTCACCAGGATATAGCGGAACCGTGAAACCAGGCCCATGACCCCGGCGGTGATCATGCCGCCGCCAAACAGCGGCCATTGCATGATTTCCCGGTAGGAAACCCCGGCCCGGCGGCACAAATTCTCGATCCGGGTACGTGCATCCCCTTTCTCCAGTGGCCTGCAACCCCAGAAATACTGAATCAGAGCCGGGCCGAATACCGCGATTACAAAAAGGAAAAACAGGAAATAAAGGATCTGGCCCGTGGTGGAATTCAGAAAAGCCCGTGGCGCATCAAAGGGCAGGACATAAATCAGGTCCGCAGCCAGGGAGAGAAAAAACCAGGGCAGCAGCACCGGGATGGAAAAGGTGATATGGGACACCACGTAGCGGCGCCGGGGGATGCCGGTCCTGTTAAGCTTTTCGTGGGCCTTGTGGGCAGATGCCCAGACAATGCACAAATATCCCAGAAAAATGCTCAGAAACAATACTGCACCCAGGGTGGGCATGCTTTCAACAGCAGGGATCTTTCGGATGTGTCCGCTTAATTCCAGTGCATAAACATTGACCGCAAACAGTCCGATGGCAATGATGCACTGGCGCATGATCAGGGATTCAAAGCGCTGGTGCAGGTCGCCGTTTCCGCCCTGTTCAATGCGGTCTTCGAGTTTTTTAAACAAAATCCGGGTCAGGGCGGCAAACAGCAGGGAAATTGCGGCAAAAAAGCCAATGGCCTGGAAAAGCGGCATCTGCGGCTGCGCCGGAGGCGGATAGGTGGTGTAAATCAGCAGAGCAATGATAAAGTAGAGAAAATTGCCAAACATCAGCTATTGTCCTGCCGGTTTTTGCCCGCCCCGGTGTAGAAGCGCTGTTTTTCACTGTAAATACAGCCGCAATAGGACTGGCGGTACATGCCCATCTGCTTTGATGTCTCCACCCCGGTTTTCCACCCCTTTCTGAAATCCTCGTAATAAAACCGCACGCCTGCGGATTTGCCCACGGCCTTGCCGATTTCGGCAATGGTGTCATGATTCTGGAATTTGCTGTAAAGCAGGGTGGAGGAGAAATAGTCGAATTTCCCCCTGCGGGCCAGTCTGGCTGTGGTCATGAGCCGGTCATGGTAGCAGAACCGGCACCTGTGGGCTTCCCTGAACACCACGTTTTGCAAAAAGCCCTCGATATCATAGCCCTCCTGAAAGATCACCCGCAGGCCGGTTTGTTGTGCATAGGCCCTGAGGGTATCTTCGCGCTTCATGCATTCGGTAAACGGATGGATGTTGTTTCTGTAAAAAAATCCCATGACCTCAAAGTCTTTTTGCCGGAGGCCGTCAACGGGATAGATGGCGCACGGCGCACAGCAAATGTGGAGCAGCAGTTTCATGAGCGCTCCCCGAAAATGGCGGTGCCGACGCGCACCAGGGTGGCGCCTTCTTCAATGGCGGGTTCAAAATCGCCGGTCATGCCCATGGAAAGCTCGTCCATTTCCACGTTGGCAATGTTTTTGGCAGCAATTTCCCGGCGCAGTTCCGCCAGCTGCCGGAAATAGGGCCGGACCTTTTCAGGGGCGTCAAAAAACGGCGGAAGGGTCATCAGGCCCCGGACGGAGAGGTTTTCCAGCATGGCGACATCGCGGATCAATTCTTCTGCTGCCTGTTTTGCAGCACCGGACTTGGTTTTTTCCCCTCCCAGGTTGACCTGGATCAGGATTTTCTGGACCCGCCCGTGCCGGGCTGCCTGCCGGTTGAGTTCTTTGGCCAGCTTCAGGCTGTCCACTGAATGGATCAGGTCAAACAGGCGTACTGCGTATTTGGCCTTATTGGACTGCAGATACCCGATAAAATGCCAGCTGACTCCGATGTCGGCCAGGGCCGTGATTTTTTTGTCCGCTTCCTGGATGTAGTTTTCCCCGAAACAGTCAAGGCCGGCTTCAGCGGCTTTTCTGATTTGTTCCGGGGAAACGGTCTTGGTGACAGCCACCAGACCGACGTCCTTTGGACTGCGGCCGCAGCCCATGGCGGCATTTGTGATGCGTTCTTTGATTTGCCGGATGTTTTCGGCGATATCATTCATATGTATCAACACTTTCCCGCGGCATCAGCTGCGGCCGGGCTGCGGGTTTGTCCGGGCCCGGGCCTTTGCCCGATGGCCCCGTGCCGGGTCAAATGCCCGACGATCTCGCACATGGGCAGGCCCACCACGTTTGTATAGGATCCGTGTATGCTTTTGACCATGAATGCGGCAATGCCCTGGATGGCATAACCCCCGGCCTTGTCCCGGGGTTCCGGGGTTTGTGTGTACCAGTTGATCTCATCTTCGGTCAATTGCTTAAATGTCACCTCGGTGATGCAGGCATCGCTGTGGCGGTGCTCCCGGCTTTCACACCAGATGCTGTAGCCGGTGATCACCCGGTGGGTGCGCCCGCTTAAGCGCCTGAGCATCTGCCTTGCCCCGGCGGCTGATTCCGGTTTGTTCAGGATCAGCCCGTCGATGACCACAATGGAGTCCGCCCCGATCACCCAGGCATGGGGATATTGTTTTGCAACCGCCTCTGCCTTGGCCGCAGCCAGGATTTGCGCATGGCTCTCCGGCTCCGGGCCGCGGATGGCATCCTCATCGATTCCGCTGGGCACCACACAAAATACGATCTGTGCCTGCTCAAGCAGCCGCCTGCGCCGGGGTGATTCAGAGGCCAGGACAATGGGGTTTTTTTCATTTAACGGGTTCATATATACATTGATTACCAAATCCCTTCAGGATTGGCAAGAAAGAGCCGCAATGACCGGCGGGGTGCTCCCATTGACCAATACTGCCGGAATACTGGCAAGACCGGATGTCTATGATTAATTTAATCAAAAGAGTGGAATTGTTAACAAACTGTGCAGACATGGCACTGCAGAACATGGCGCAGTTGATGCGCCCGGGACCGGGAGGGTCGATGTTTCCGGTAAATCACACATATGCGCTTTCCTCCTGGACGCCCGGGGTGGTCAGCTTCCTGGCGTTTATTTTTGCCGTTTTTCTGATGATGGCGGTGTTGATGATCCTCACCGGCTTTCTCGGTGAAAAACGTGTCAATGAAAACAAGCTCCGCCCTTATGAAAGCGGAATTATCCCAACCGGATCAACGCCGATTCGCTACCCGGTGCCCTTTTTTCTGGTGGCGGTGTTTTTTCTGATTTTTGATGTGGAAGGCGCATTTATCTTTTCCTGGGCCCTGGCTGTCAAAGCCCTCGGGGCAAAGGCCATGGTGCAGATGACCTTTTTTATTTTCGTTTTGCTCATGGGCCTGGTCTACATTTGGTTCAAGGGAGGACTGGCATTAAGCGGCGGAAAGAACAAAAGAGCCGGACGCAGGTGAGCCGGGCTGTGGACAGTGTCATCAACTGGGCCCGGGCAACGAGTCTCTGGCCCATGTATTTCGGGCTGTCGTGCTGTTTTGTTGAAGAGATCACCGCATGGACGCCGCGATACGATATTGCCCGTTTCGGCGCAGAGGTGCTGCGCCTTTCGCCAAGACAGGCCGATCTGCTCATTATTTCAGGAACCGTGTTCAAGAAAGTGGCGCCGGTGGTGCTGCGCCTCTATGAGCAGATGGCCGAGCCCAAATGGGTGATATCCATGGGATCGTGCGCCAATACCGGCGGAATGTATGATGTCTATTCGGTGGTCCAGGGGGTCAACCAGATCCTGCCCGTGGATGTTTACATCCCGGGATGCCCGCCCCGGCCTGAAGCGGTACTCCATGGCCTGACCCGGCTGCAGGAAAAAATCCAATCCGAGGAACGGCCGTCAGCCAGGGTTTTTCATATGGCCGGCGGCAGCCAGGGAACCGTTTCCCCCGTGCTGGTGGACGGGGAAACCAAGACCCGCGACACCCGGGGGCCGGGTATGAACGGCATTCCCGTTCGGGGCAGTTCCGTGACCCCGCCTGATTTCAACGGAACCCGGGCACAATTCATGTGGACTCCGCCTGCGGCGCAAATCACCCCGGGCGCGGTTGAAAACGAGATAACATCGCAACTGGTCCGGCGTTTTGGTGATGCTGTGGCACCTGCGGAAAAAAGCGCTGACATGCTCACCATTGATGTGGACCCAAGCCGGGCCCCCGAGGTTCTGCGATTTTTCAAATTTGAGTCCAGCCCGCGCTTTCTGCGCCTGGAGGATTACACCGCAGTGGATCAATCCGCCCGGCAGAACCCGGAGGATTACCCGGATTTCACCCTGGTGTATCATCTGCTGGCCTTTGATCCGGCCGTGCGGGTGCGGATCAGGGCGGCCCTGTACGGCAGATACCCGGAGACGCAAAGCATCCACGAGCTCTGGGAAAACGCCGGCTGGTACGAGCGTGAAATCTATGACATGTTCGGGATCCGGTTTTCCGGGCATCCGGATTTGCGCCGGCTTTTGATGCCCGAGGGCTGGCAGGGCCATCCGCTGCGGAAATCATACCCGGGACGGGCCACTGAAATGCCCGCCTACACCATAGAAGATGCGCGCAACCTGCAGCCCAGGGCCGGAGAGCAGTTTTACCGGGTGGATGAAGACGGCGAGTCCTATGTCTTAAACATCGGCCCGCACCACACCGGAACCCATGGCATTATCCGGTATATCGCAAAAATGGAAGGGGAAACCATCACCGGCCTGGACATGGATATCGGCTACCACCACCGGGGGGCGGAAAAAATCGGCGAGCGCCAGCACTGGATACAGTATATCCCCTACACCGACCGGGTGGATTATCTGGTGGGGGCGGCAAACGAGTTTCCCTACGTCCTGGCCGTGGAAAAGATAGCGGGCATTCGTGTGCCCGAACGCGCCGAATACATCCGGGTGCTTTTTGCCGAACTTTCCAGGATTGCCAACCATATGGCCTACATGGGCATTACGGCAAATGACGTGGGAGCCCTTACGCCCAACTTTTATGCCTTCCGGGACCGGGAGATGATCATGGATATCGTGGAGATGATCTCCGGCGGACGGCTCCATCCCGCTTTTTTCCGGCCGGGCGGTGTGGCCGCTGATCTTCCCGAAGGCTGGAAGGAACCAGTGGAGGCGTTTTTGCGGGTGTTTCCCAAAAGGCTTGGCGAGTACGAAAAAATCACTCTGAAAAATCCGGTTTTCAGGGCCCGCACCGTGGATGTGGGCCTGATGGAAAAACACGATGCAATGGATCTGGGGGTAACCGGCCCCAATCTCAGGTCCACCGGGGTCAACTGGGACTTGCGCAAAAACATGCCCTATTCGGTTTACGGCAGCCTGGATTTTGACGTGCCCACAGACACGGTCAGCGACTGCTGGACACGGTTTCGCCTGCGGGCAGAGGAATGCCGGCAAAGTGTGCGGATCATCCGGCAGGTCATTGATCAAATGCCCGGGGGGAGATACATCTCAGCGGATTACCGGTATGTGGTGCCTGAAAGGCAGGACATGCTAAAAGACATTGAAAGCCTGATCCATCATTTCATCAATGTCTCCCGGGGGCCGAAAATCCCAAGGGGCGAGGCATATGCGGCAACGGAAAATCCCCGGGGCGAGCAGGGCTACTACGTTGTCAGCGACGGGCTGGGCTTTGCCTACCGGGTGCGCATCCGGGCTTCGAGTTTTACCAATATCCAGGCGTTTGCCAAAATCTGCAAAGGCGCAACCATTGCCGATTTCATTGCCATTATCGGGGCACATGACTATACCCCCGCAGATATTGACAGGTAACAGACGGATGGCGCGGTAAAAAGCTTCTAAATAACTTCGTTCAAGGTTCAAGGTTCAAAGTTCAAGGTTCAAAAAAATAAAATCAAAGCTTTTAAGCATGGGGCAAAAAGTTGTTTGCAGTGTTTGGTCCCGGGCTGCGGCCGGGGGAAACACTTTCAAGGAAGTCCAAGGACGGGGTCGGTTTTTGAAGCGACATTGATCGTTTTTGCGTGAAAATTTCAAACTGTTTGAGGAAAGCAGGGCGGGTTTGTCAATTTTAAGCAAAGGCATTTGATAAATCCGCAAAAACGATCAGGAGCAAAAAAACTGACCCCGGCCGCAGGGCTTCCTTCCTGCAAAAACAGCGGTCGCGGTAAAAAGCTTTTTACCGCGCCATCTGAAATCAGACTTTTTATGGTGCATCAAAGACAAATGCTGCCTGAAACTTATATCAATGAAGTGGAAAAACGACTGCGCCGGACCGGGCGCCCAAGGGAAATGGTCATTGACGTAATGCTCGAAGTCCAGCAGTTCTACGGCTGGTTTTCAGACGAGGCCCTGGAGCAGACCGCGCGGCTTTTAAATATGAATCCTTTGGAAATCGAGGAACTGGCAACCTTTTACAACTATATCTACAGACAGCCGGTGGGAAAATACGTCATCCATGTCTGCGACAGCGTGATCTGCTGGATGACCGATGGTTATGGGTCCTTTGTGGAGCACATGCAGGAAAAACTCGGCATCCGAATGGGCCAGACCACAGATGACGGCATGTTTACCCTGCTTCCGGTTTGCTGTCTGGGCTATTGCGATCTGGCCCCGGCGCTCATGATCAACCAGACAGTGTATGGTCGTTTGACTTTGGAAAAGTTTGATCAAATCATTGAAGACCTCAGGCGGGAAAAATAAATGCATCCCCGGGTACTGCTGAAAAACCGAAAATCCGGCCGGATCGCCACGATTGACGAATACCGGCAAAGCGGGGGGTATCAGGCGCTTGAAAACGCATTTGTCAAAAATGATCCCCCGCCCGGCGATATCCGGGAGATTCTGCTTGAGGCCCGCCTTCTGGGCCGTGGCGGCGCCGGGTTTCCCATTGGGAAAAAAATGGCAACTGTGCCTGACAATGCCCCGCATCCGAGATATCTGGTGTGCAATGCCGATGAAATGGAACCGGGCACTTTCAAGGACCGGGTGTTGATTCATGCCGATCCCCACCAGCTCATTGAGGGCATTGTGCTGGCCGCCCGGGCCATTGAGGCCGAAATCGCCGTGATTTTCATCCGGCGGGAATACGAAAACGCCGCCCGGATTCTGGAGCGGGAAATCCAGGTAGCCCGGGAAGCCGGGCTTGCCGGCAAAAACATTCTCGGCTCCGGCCGCGACTGTGAGCTGATTGTCCACCGCAGCGCCGGCCGTTATATCTGCGGGGAGGGCACGGCGCTGATCAACGCACTTGAGGGGAAACGCGCCAATCCAAAGCGGCCGCCGCCTTATCCCACCACCAGCGGGCTGTGGCAGCAGCCCACTGAAGTACAAAATGTTGAAACCCTGTGCTGCGTGCCCCATGTCATTTCCAAAGGGGCACCATGGTTCAGGTCCCTGGCCCTGACCGAAAGCGGGGCCGGCACCAAGGTGTTTTCCGTAAGCGGAAGGGTCAATCATCCCGGCTGCTTCGAGCTGCCCATGGGCATCCGGCTCTCAGAGCTCATCGAAGAACATGCCGGGGGCATGATACCGGGCTCAAGGCTTAAGGCGTGCATGCCGGGCGGGGCCTCCACGCGGATTATGCCCGGGTCCATGTGTCACGTCCGGCTCGATTACGACGATATGGAACAAAACGGCTATCGGCTGGGCACCGGGGCGATCATGGTCTTTGATCACAAGACCTGTCTGGTGCAGGTGGCCGCCAACCTGATGACCTTTTTTGTCAGGGAGTCCTGCGGCTGGTGCACGCCCTGCCGGGAAGGGCTGCCGTATATCCTGGATCTGCTAAACCGCATCGAGGCCGGGCAGGGCAGGGCTGAATACATTGAAATGATACGGAAAATGTGCGGACATATGAAATATTCCTATTGCGCGTTTGCGCCCGGCGCCGTGGCTCCGGTTCAGGGGCTGATCGAGGATTTTTACGCAGAAGTCACGGCCCATATCGAAAACCAGGGATGCCCGTTTAAAGACGGGCAATCAGACAAAAATTATGCCGGATCTCATTATTGACAACAAAAAGATCAGGGTTGCCAAAGGCACCCGGGTCATTGATGCAGCCGAAAGCGCCGGCATCTATATTCCGCGGTTTTGTTATTTCGCCGAACTCGGGGCCGTGGGCGCCTGCCGGGTGTGTGCGGTGAAATTCATAGACGGTCCGGTCGAGGGCATCCGGATGAGCTGCATGATCGAGGCCGAAGACGGCATGGTGGTCTCAACAGACGATGCCGAGGCCGTGGATTTCAGAAGGCATGTCATTGAGTGGATGATGATGAACCACCCGCATGACTGCCCGGTTTGCGACGAAGGCGGCCATTGTCTGCTCCAGGACCTCACCGTGGCCGGCGGCCACGGCATGCGCAGGTTTGCCGGCAAAAAGCGCACATATGCGGACCAGTACCTGGGGCCGTTGATCAGCCACGAGGAAAATCGCTGCATTCAGTGCTACCGCTGTTCCCGGTTTTACCAGGAGTATTGCGGATACACAGACCTCGGGGTCATGGGCATTGCCCAGCGGATTTATTTCGGGCGCTACAAAGACGGCGTGCTTGAAAACCCGTTTTCCGGAAATCTGATCGATCTCTGCCCCACGGGTGTCTACACGGACAAGCCGTCGCGCTACACCGGCCGCAGATGGGATTTTGAGCGGACCACCGGCGTGTGTACCACCTGCAGTCTGGGCTGCAGCATCACGGTCTCTGCCAGGTACAGGCAGGTTGTCCGTTTGGAGGCGGCTTTCAGCCGGGCGGTCAACGGCGCTTTTATCTGTGATCGCGGAAGATACGGATTTTCCTGGGCCAACTCGGAAAACCGCCCCAGGCAGGGCCGTGTGGCGGCAAAAGCAATGACCCCGCAAAAGGCCGCTGCTGCCGCGGCCGGGCGGATCGATAGCCTGGCGGAGCAATACGGCGCCGGTGCCATTGCGGTTGCCGGTTCCGGGCGCAGCAGCCTGGAAACCCTGGCTGCATGGATGGATATGTGCAGGCGCCGGTCCTGGCGCGGGTTTTTTTTCGATGACCTGGCAGCCGCTCCGGCAGCACCGGCCGTGGTTTCCGGCCTGAACCCGGAAAACGTTGTATCCATGAAAGCGGTTGAATCCGCGGACATGATTCTGGCTGTGGGCGCAGATGCTTTGGACGAGGCCCCCATGCTCGCCCTGGCCATGCGCCAGGCGTGGCGGGCAGGGGCAGGGGTTGCAGCCATTGATCCCAGAGACCTTGAGTGGCCGTTTGAATTCCGGCAGGTTGTGGCCGCACCTGATGAAATCATTGATTTGTTGTCCGGTATTGAGCCGGAAAACAAAATTGGCGGCAATGCCGGCAAAATGGCGGCAATCCGGGATCAGATCCAACGCAGCCGCTTTCCGGTGATCCTGTGCGGCACTGCCATTTTAGATCAAAACACGGTTTTGGCCGCATCCGGCCTTGTCAAACAATTGCGCAAAAACAAAAAGGAAGCGCGCCTGTTTTACACCCTGCCCAAGGCCAACACTTTTGGCGGGCTTTTGCTGGATCACCGGGCAAAAACGCCGGATGAACTCATCAATGCCATGGAATCCGGTGAAATCAAGGCGTTGGTGGCCGTGCAAAGCGATCTCTGGCAAAACTGTGCCGACCGGGATCGTCTGGACTGCGCGCTCAAAGGCCTGGAATTTTTGTGTGCTGCCGACTGCATGGCCACTGAACTCGTTTCCCGGGCAGATATTGTCGTCCCGGTGTCAAGCGTCTATGAAGCCGGGGGAATCTATGTAAACCAGGAAGCAAGGGCCCAATGGTCACCCCCCGCCCATGCCGGGGGCACGCCCGTGCGCATAACCGGGGCAGGCGGCCATCCCCCAAGGGTTATCGGCTCAGCCATTCCCGGAGGTGATATGCCCGGTGCCTGGCAGGCAGCCTGGCAGATTGCGGGTCTGGCTCCGCCGGCCGGCCCCGGGGAAATGATCGAGTGGATGACAAAAACCTATCCGGTGACAGCGCCGGTCAAAACCATGGCAGCACAAGGCGTGCGGATTTTTCCTTTGCAATAACGGCGAAAAAAAACGCCCGGTCCGTGGCGGCAAAAATCGGGCCGGGCGGTTTGGGATCAATAAACACAAGGCAGCAGCAATGGGACTCTGGCTGACAGGATATGCCATTTTAATGTTTAAGATCGCGGTGATTTTAACCGGCGTTCTTTTGCTGGCCGCCTACCTGGTGCTTTTGGAACGCAAGCTGCTGGGCCGTTTCCAGGCCCGCATCGGGCCCAACCGCACTGGAATTTTCGGCCTGCTCCAGCCTGTTTCCGACGGCATCAAGCTTTTGACAAAAGAAGATGTCATACCCCAGGGAGCCCACCGTTGGATTTTTTTGTTTGCCCCGGCTGTTGTTGCCGCCACAGCCCTGCTCACCTTTGCGGTGGTGCCCATGGGTCCGGACTTACACCTTGGCGGCAGAAAGATTCCCATGGTGGTCACGGACATGAATGTGGGGCTGCTCTATGTTTTTGCCATGGCTTCTTTGAGTGTTTACGGGGTGGTGCTGGGCGGATGGGCCTCGGATTCCAAGTATGCCATGCTCGGCAGCATCCGCGGGGCGGCCCAGATGATCAGCTACGAACTGGCCCTGGGGCTTTCCATTGTCCCGGTGGTCATGCTGGCGGGCTCTCTGAGCCTGGTCGATATCGTAGAGGCCCAGGCGGGCAGGCCGTTTATCCTGGTCCAGCCCCTGGCCTTTGTCATATTTTTTCTCTCTGCCATGGCCGAAAGCAAGCGCATTCCCTTTGATCTGCCCGAAGCCGAGGCCGAGCTCGGCTCGGGGTATCACACGGAATACAGTGGCATGCGCTTCGGGATGTTTTTTCTGGGGGAATACGTGCAGATGCAGGTTCTCGGGGCCCTTACAGCGGTGTTTTTCCTCGGGGGCTGGCGCGGGCCTTTTTTGCCCGCACCGTTGTGGCTGCTTGTAAAAATTGTTCTGGTGGTAACCGCCATGATCTGGATCCGGGCCACGTTGCCCAGGTTCCGTTATGATCAGCTCATGGACCTGGGCTGGAAGTTTCTGATCCCTGCGGCCCTGATCAATATCGTGATTACCGGGTTTGTGATGGTGGGCATATGAAGGAATTGTTTTTGGTCGTGCATTCGCTTTGCACGGGTTTTTACACCACATTGAAACACATTTTCCGGGGACCGGCCACGGAGCTGTATCCCGAGTACAAGCGCCCCCTGCCGGCCCGGTCCAGGGCACGCATCATTTTAACCGTTGATCCAGACGGCAGGGAGCGCTGTGTGGCCTGCTATCTTTGCTCGGCTGCGTGCCCGGTGGACTGCATTTCCATGCAGGCTGCCGAAAACCCGGAAGGTCGGCGGTATGCGGCATGGTTCCGGATCAATTTCGGCCGGTGCATATACTGCGGGCTCTGCGAGGAGGCCTGTCCCACCGCAGCCATCCAGCTCACCCCGTCTTTTGAACATGCAGACCGGGACATCCTGAAGATGGTTGCTGAAAAGGAGGATCTCCAGGTGGACCACTGCGGAAAGGACCCAAATTACAATTTCTACGATCATGCCGGCGTGGCCGACGCGATCCGCCCAAAGGGCGGGCATATAAACGAGTCGCCGCCGGTCAATGTCAGAACCAACATGCCGTGAGGGATATGACTGTTTACGCCGTGTTTTTCTATATCATTGCCGCGCTGATCATCGCCTCTGCGGGCCTGGCGATCACCAGAAAGCACATGGTTCATGCGGTGCTTTACCTGGTGGTGTCCTTTATTGCAACAGCCCTGCTGTTTTATCTTCTGGGCGCACCGCTTGTGGGGATCTTCCAGGTGATCTTATACGCCGGGGCCATTATGGTGCTTTTTCTCTTCATTGTCATGATGATCCGGATGGCTCCGGGAGCCGATCGCCCCTTTCCGGCAGCCCACTACCTGGCGGCCTTCGGGGTCTGCGGGGTATATATTGCCGCCGCGTTGCTGGTCGCTTTTTTTTCAGGCCCTGAAGCCGGCAGGCCAATGGCTGCGGCAGCGGCTTCACCCGCTGCGTTCGGGTTTTATTTGTTTGACCAACACTGGCTGGCAGTGGAGATGGTATCGATTCTTCTCCTGGTGGCCCTGATCGGGGCCCTTCACCTGGGCAGGGCGGGCAGACGGAAACAATCCGGAAACAAGGAGCCGTGATGATCGTACCCTATACCCATGTTATGCTGCTTGGGGCCATTGTGTTTCTGATGGGAATGATCTGCACTTTGACCCGCAGGAACCTGATTATGATCATTGTGGGCCTGGAGATCATGTTAAACGCTGCTGCCATTGTGTTTGTGGGCGCAGGCCTGCAGTTTCAGCAGATCGAAGGCCAGGTCATGGCCCTTTTTATCGTGGCCGTGGCCGCAGCCGAGGTGTCAGTGGGCCTGGCCATGGTGGTTTGCATATACCGGCAGCGACACAGCATAGATCCGCAATGCATTGAAAACAGCCCGCGTGTCCCGGACCCGAAAGCCGCTTCCGAACCCTTAACCCTTAACACTTAACACTTAAAACTTTTATCATGCTTCCCCAACCCGTACCCGAAATTTCGCTTTACCTGGCCTGGGCCGCGGCCGTGGTGCCCCTGGCGGCCTTCGGGATCATCCTGGTGTTTCTCCGGGGCCTGCCCAGAGCAGCGGCCGGGACTTCCGTGGCTGCCGCGGCCGTGTCCCTGATCTGCGCGGTTTGTCTTTTGGTCCGCCATTTGGGAATGGATGCGCCCCTGCAATCTTCTGTGACATGGATGGCCTCAGGGGATTTTGAGATTGCCGTTGGGACGCTGCTCGATCCGTTGAGCCTTGTCATGCTGGTGATTGTGACCTGTATTGCGTTTCTGGTCCAGGTTTATTCCCTTGGCTACATGGCCGGCGATGCCGGCTATGGGCGGTATTTTGGGTTCATGTCCCTGTTTGCCTGGGCCATGTCCGGTTTGGTGCTTGCCCCCAATATCCTCCAGGTCTTTATATTCTGGGAGCTGGTGGGTGTTTCATCCTATCTGCTCATTGGTTTCTGGTATGAGAAGTTTTCCGCCACCCGGGCGGGAAAAAAGGCGTTTATCATGACCCGGGCCGGCGATACCCTGTTTTTCTGGGGCTGGCTGATTTTGCTGGTCTGGGGGGGGACATTGCAGATCTTTGAGTTAAACAGCGGCGCACACGGGCTTTCCAGTGCCATGACAACCGCATCCGCACTGCTGGTATTCGGCGGGATCATCGGCAAAAGCGCCCAGTTTCCGCTCATGACCTGGCTGCCCGATGCCATGGAGGGCCCCACGCCGGTCAGTGCCCTGCTTCATTCCGCCACAATGGTTGCCGCCGGGGTTTTTTTGTTGGGCCGGCTGTTTCCGTTTTTCAGCCAGTCAGATACGGTCATGACCGTGTGCATGGCAGTGGGTACTGTCAGCATGCTGCTTTCAGCCACCATGGCCATGGTGAGCCGGGATATTAAGCAGGTGTGGGCTTATTCCACCATCAGCCAGCTCGGTTTCATGATCATGGCCCTTGGCGCGGGCGGTTATGCGGCCGGGATATTTCACCTCACCACCCATGCCGGGTTCAAGGCGCTGTTGTTTTTATGTGCCGGGGTTTTGATCCATGCCCATGATACAAACGATATGTTTGTCATCGGCCGGGCCGGCGGACGCCGCATGAAAACAGCCATGGTCTGCATGACAGCCGGCGCCCTGGCGCTTGCCGGAATATGGCCCTTTTCCGGTTTTTTCAGCAAAGAGGCGATCATGGGAGCGCTGGCGGCTGCAGACAATCCCGTATGGCTGTTTTGCGGGCTTGCCGGAGTGTTTCTGACCGCATATTATACGTTCCGCCTGATTTTTATCATCCTGTTTCCCCGCACCCAAGCGGCCGGCGCCAACAGCCACGGCCACGGGTCTGTGCCCGCCAGTGCGGCCATGTATGCGGTGCTGGTGATCCTGGCTGTGATTACCCTGGCGGCGGGGTTTTTTGCACAAGGCTTTCAGGATTTTATCAGTATCCACAGCCCACATGCCAAAGACGGTCATACGGCGTTTTTGGCCCATATCGCCTCTCCGGTTCTGGCGGTTGCAGGCATTTTTGCCGCGTGGATGCAATTTGGCCGCAGCGCCTCGGATCAGGTGGGGTTTGCTGAGAAAATCGGGCCTGTGGGCCGTCTTTTTGCCAGCCGCTGGTACCTGGATCATGTTTACGCCTGGATAACCGACCGGGTCCTGGACCGGGGCATTGCCGAGGGGGCCCGGCGGACGGAGAATCGGGTGATTGAAGGGGCGCTGGCCATGATCACCGGCTGGGTTGTTATCTGCGGACGCATGGCTGCGGGATGGCACCGGGCCATGATCCAGCCGAAGCTGATGGTGGCGTTTGCCGTGATGTTCGGATTGACACTCATTTTGCTGGTTGTTTAAAGGAAATGGGAAACATGCAGATGCATGCCGCACACTTTCCGTTTTTGAGCACGATCCTGCTGATATGCGTAAGCGGGCTGGCGCTGGTGCTGGTGCTGCCCAAAAACAGCAATGCGGCGGTCAAATGGGTGAGTGCGGCATGTTCGGCTGCAACCCTGGCCCTGTCGGTTTTTTTGTTTGCCGCATATGACCGGGCGGCGGGGGGCATGCAGTTCGTGGAGCGCCTGGACTGGATTCCCTCCATGGGCATTTCCTATTTAAACGGCATAGACGGATTTGCCGCGCCCATGCTTCTGCTCACCGGAATTGTGTTTTTCACCGGGGTTGTTTCCATGTGGGAACTCGATTTTCGGGTAAAGGAATTCTTCGCCCTGTTTATCCTCCTGGTCATCGGCGTTTACGGCATGTTCATGGCCCTTGACCTGTTTTTTATTTTCGTGTGGTTTGATGTCTCCCTTCTTCCCATGTATCTGCTCATTGTGATCTGGGGCAGCAGCGCACGGGAGTACGGGGCCATGAAACTGACCCTGTATCTTTTGTTCGGAAGCGCACTGATTCTGCCGGGCATCATTTATCTGGCAGCCGTATCCGGCCTGGAGACGTTTTCTCTGCCCGCCCTGGTGGAAAATGCGTCTTTTTCCGGTTTTGAGCAGAAAACCGCATTTTTGCTTTTTTATATCGGATTCGGGATTCTGGCCGGGGTATGGCCGTTTCACTCCTGGTCGCCCACGGGTCACGTGGCCGCCCCCACGGCGGTGAGCATGCTGCATGCCGGCGTGCTCATGAAGATCGGGGCTTTCGGCATCCTGCGGGTGGGCATGTTTCTGTGCCCGGAAGGCTGGATGTACTGGTCGCCGATGATGGCGGTTCTGGCGGTCATCGGGATTGTCTACGGGGTCATGGTGGGCCTTCGCCAGACGGATCTCAAGTTTGTGATCGGCTATTCCAGTGTTTCCCACATGGGAATCGTGGGCCTCGGGTTTGCCACCATGACAGTGGACGGGATTAACGGGGCGGTGTTTCAGATGTTTGCCCACGGGGTCATGACCGCCCTTTTTTTCTCGGCTGTGGGACATATCTATGACCGCACCCACACCCGGGAAATCGGCGAACTCGGCGGTTTGTCGGCTGTGATGCCCGCGGCCAGCAGCTATTTTGTTATTGCCGCGCTTGCCGGCATCGGTGTGCCCTGCCTGGCCAGCTTCTGGGCCGAACTGCTGGTTTTTATCGCAGCATTCCGGGTTTATCCGGCCCTGGCAATGATATCCGTGGGGGTTTTGGTGGTAAACGCCCTGTTCATGCTCCGGGTTGTCCGCAATACCTGCTTTGGGCCCCTGAATCCCCGCTGGGCGCATTTAAAGGACATGAGTTTTGCAATGGGTATGCCCCGGGCGGTGCTGGCCGCGGCCATCGTGGGCTTCGGTCTGATGCCGTTTCTCATGTATGACCTGATCCAGACCGCCTCGGTTCCCCTGATCCATGCCCTGGGACCGGCAGTCGGGCTTGCAGGCCCGGAAAGCGTTGAGACCCTTTTCACTGAATTGATGAGCGTATGGCCATGACGGACTGGATCCTGTTTATTCCCGAACTCTATACACTGGCGGTAGGAGGCGTGTTTTTCTTTTTCTGTCTGGGCCGGGGCCGTCCCGGACGGGATTATGCCGCGGCCATGATGCTGTCTGCGGCCGGTCTGGTCCTGACGGTCTGCACTGCGGGTTTTGAAGGCCTTGTCTTTGAGGGAGTCTATCAGGTGGATCTTTACTCCCAGGTGTTTAAGGCCCTTATCTATTCCGGGTTCTTTCTTACCGTATGTCTTTGCGCCGATCTTTCAGGAGTGGACAAGGCCCGGCACAGCGAATTCTACCTCCTGCTTTGCTTGTCTACCCTTGCCATGATGCTGCTGGCAAGCTCCGTACATCTGCTGACCATCTATATTTCCCTTGAGATTTCTTCTTACAGCCTTTATGTGCTGGTCTATTTTCGCCGGGGATACCCAAAAGGGGCGGCGCCGGCATTTCAGTATTTCGTTTTTGGCGCGGCATCATCTGCTGTGATGCTTTTCGGGTTTGCCCTGGTTTACGGCGCGTTTGGAACAGCGCACATGGCCGAGCTGATGGGGCAGGTGCCGGCAAGGATCAATGAGCCCGTGGTTTTTACCGGTTTTGTTCTGTCGTTGTCGGGATTTTTTTTCAAGCTGGCGGTTTTTCCCTTTCATTTATGGGCCCCTGACGCCTACGAGGCCGCCCCCCACCAGGTGTCGGCATACATTGCCACTGCCTCAAAGGTGGCTGCCATTGCCATTTTGGTGCGCATGATCGCCCTGACCGGGGGGCAGAGCGACCGGGTGGCCTGGGTGCTGATTTTCGTATCGGTTGCTTCCATGACCGCGGGCAATCTCGCGGCCATGGCCCAGAAGGATATCAAGCGGCTTCTGGCCTTTTCCAGCGTGGCCCATGCCGGCTACGTGATGATCGGGATATTGAGTGCAAACGCCATGGGCTATACAGGTGCAATATTTTACGGACTGTCGCTTATGGTGATGAAATTCACCTGTTTCATGGTGGTGGTCAAGGCCGCAGACGGCGGCAGAAACATCAAAACAGATGCCCTTGCCGGCCTGCACCAACGGGCGCCTGTGCTGGCTCTGGCCCTGCTGCTGGCGCTTTTCGGGCTGGCGGGCATTCCGCCCACCATCGGTTTTACGGCAAAGCTGCTTGTTTTTAAGGCCGCCATGGAACAGGGTCTGCTGTGGCTGGTGATCATTGCCATGTTGAACGTGGTGATATCGCTTTACTATTACCTCGGCGTCCTTAAGGCCGCGTATTTTACTGCACCTGCGTCACAGCCCCGGGCCATTGCTGTATCCCTGCCCTTCAGGCTCCTGGCCCTTGCCATGATTGTTTTCATGGTGGCCGGCGGCCTTTATCCCCGATACATGACGGCCCTGGCCGGTGCCATGACAGCAGGGCTGCTTCCCTGAGCGGCGGGGGAGTTCTATCCCGAATATATGGAGCACTGCCGGGTCACCAGGGCGGCTTCCTGCAGGGCTTCGGCAAATGTGGGATGGCCGTGCATGATCCGGCCGATGTCTTCCGAGGACGCCCCGAACTCGATGGCAAACACGGCTTCCGCGATCATGTCCGAAGCCCGGGGCGAGAGGATGTGCACCCCCAGGACCCGGTCTGTTTTTTTGTGGGAAAGCACCTTGACCATGCCTTCGGTTTCGCCCATGCACCGGGCCCGGCCGGCGCCCGTGAGCGGAAAGGTACCGGTGCAGTAGTCAATTCCCTGTTGTTTTAACTGCTCCTCTGTCTTGCCCACTGACGCGGCCTCGGGAAAGGTGTAGATGACCATGGGCACTGCGTCGTAGTTGACCTCGCCGGGTTTTCCGGCCATGATTTCCACTGCGGCCCGGCCTTCGGCCGAGGCCTTGTGGGCCAGCATGGGCTGGCCGATCAGGTCGCCCACGGCATAAATATTGCCGACAGTGGTGCGGAAATTGGCATCCACCTTGACAAAGCCATTGGAATCGGTCTCAACGCCCGCGTCTTCCAGGCCCAGGTCTTCAGACAGCGGGCGCCTGCCCACGGCCACCAGCACGGTTTCGCAAACTTGCTCGGATTTTTCCCCGTCTGTATCCAGTGTCACCTTTACGGTCTTTTTGCGCACATCCGCGCCGGTAACCCGGGTTTTGAGCTTGAATTCGATTCCCTGGCTCTTTAAGATCCGCAGCAGCCGGCGCGACAACTGGCTGTCTGCCGTGCCCGCAATCCGGTCTGTCATTTCCGCGACAGTCACCTTTGACCCCAGGCGTGACCAGACCGAGCCCAGCTCGAGGCCGATATATCCGCCGCCCACGATCAGAAGGCTTTTGGGGATCTTGTCAAAGGCAAGCGCATCGGTTGAGTTGACAATAAACTGGCCGTCAAACGCAAGGCCCTTGACCCCGGCCGGGCTGCTGCCGGTGGCCAGCAAAATGTTTTTCGCCTCGATTGTCTGTGCCTGGCCGTTTTTTTCCACCCTGACCGCAGATTCGCCCTGCAGTGCGGCCGTGCCCTTGATAATCTCCACGTTGTTGGCTTTGAGCAGGTTTTCCACGTTGTCGGTAAGCGCCCGGACAACCTCGTCTTTTCTGCCCATCATGGTCTTTAGATCGATTTCCGGCTTGCCCACGCGGATGCCGTGGTTTTTAAATGAATTGACCGCCTGGGCCGCATGTTCCGAGGAATCGAGCAGGGCCTTGCTCGGGATGCATCCGTAATTGAGGCATACCCCGCCGGGTCTGTCAAATTTGTCCACACAGGCGGTTTTCATGCCCAGCTGCCCGGCTCTGGCAGCGGCCACGTATCCGCCCGGGCCGGCGCCGATCACAATCAAGTCATAACGCGACTGTTCACCCATTTTATATCTCCATGATCATGCGTTCAGGGGTTTCAATGAATTCCTTGATGCGCCGCAGAAAGCTCACCGCGTCCTTGCCGTCCACGATCCGGTGGTCGTAGCTGAGCGCCACATACATCATGGGCCGGATCACCACCTCCTTGTTTTCAACCACCGGCCGGTCCTCGATCTTGTGCATGGCCAGAATGGCGCTCTGGGGCATGTTTAAAATGGGCGTGGACAAAAGCGAGCCGTAGATGCCGCCGTTGGTGATCGAAAAGGTGCCCCCTTCGAGTTCGGAAAGGGTGATGCGGTTTTTTCCCACGCGCGCGGCAAAGTCAGCAATGGCTTCTTCGATTTCTGCAAAACCGAGTTGGTCTGCATGCCGGACGACCGGCACCACCAGGCCCTTTTTGGCGCCAATGGCAATGCCGATGTGATAATAATGGTGATAGACGATTTCATCTTCTTCTATGCTGGCGTTGATTTCCGGAAACTCCCTGAGGGCGGCCACGCATGCTTTGACAAAAAAGGACATGAACCCCAGGCGCGCCCCGTGGGTCTCGTAAAAGGTGTCTTTGAACCGCTCGCGCAGTGTTTTGACCCGGCTCATGTCGATTTCGTTAAACGTGGTGAGCATGGCGGTGTTCTGCCTGGCATCGAGCAGGTGGGCGGCAATGGATTTTCGGATCGGAGACATGGGCGTTCGGGTGACGGCTTCCTGTGTTTCCGCAGGCCGGGAACTTTTTTGCTCCGGCTGGGCTGCAGCTTTTCCGGCGCCGGATTCAAGGTGGGCAATCACATCGCCCTTGGTGATCCGTCCGTTGGGGCCGGTTGCCCGGATTTTTGAAACATCCAGGTTGTTTTCAGCCACCAGGCGGCGCACTGACGGCGGCAGGGTCTCTGCCTGTTGTGCCGCTTGTTTGTCATCGCCGGCCTCTTGGGCTTTCGGGGCCCGGTCGGGTTTGTCTTCAGGCCCCGGTTCCGCTTGGGTCTGTTTTGCCCCGGGCTCCGGGGCGGGCTCGGGTTCCGGTTCCGGCGCAGGCACTGGTTCAGCCGCCTTTTCTTCTGTTTCCGGGGGTTGTTTTTCCTGGTCCGTCTTTTGCGCCGAATCCGTTTGGGCGGCATCCGTGTCGATTTTGCCCACCACCTGACCGATTTTTACGTTCTGGCCGGCCTGGACAAGGATTTCCAGGGTGCCGCTTTGCTCTGCCGGTACCTCCAGGGTGACCTTGTCTGTTTCCAGGACAAAGACGGGCTCGTCTTTGTCAACCCGGTCGCCGTCTGATTTGTACCATTCCGCCAGCAGGGCTTCTTTTACGGATTCGCCGACTTCCGGCACCTTGATATCGACTTTCATGGAGCCTCCTTACAGGGCTTTTGCTGTTTCAACGGGCTTGTGCTGCAGGTTTTTATTTTTTCTCCAGGACCATGTCAATGATCTGCTGCTGCTGTTGCTTGTGTACGTGGTGATATCCCGTGGCCGTGCTGGCCGAGGCCTTGCGGCCGATATAGTTGAGGGTGAGTGAAAAGCGGGTTTCCAGAAGGGGCCGGATGTAGTTCCATGCCCCCATGTTGGCCGGCTCCTCCTGGGCCCAGACCCAGCGGCGGCAGTTTTTGTATTTCTTGATCACCGAAGCCAGTTGTTTTTCGGCAAAGGGATAGAGTTGTTCGACCCGGACGATGGCCGTGTTTTTTTCTTCCCTTTCATCCCGGGCCTCTGCCAGGTCGTAGAACAGCTTGCCTGATACCAGCACCACCTGTTGGGGATTTTTCGGGGCCCGGGCATCGTCTATGACCTGGTTGAATTTCCCCTTTGCCAGGTCATCTAAGGATGAGACGGCTTCTGGGTGGCGAAGCAGGCTTTTGGGGGTCAGGATGATCAGGGGTTTTCGCCTCCCGGCGCATGCCTGGTCCCGCAAAAGGTGATAATACTGGGCCGGGGTGGTGGGGTTGCAGACACAGAAATTTTCATCTGCGGCCAGTTGCAAAAACCGCTCCACCCGGCTGCTGGAATGATCCGGGCCCTGGCCTTCATAGCCGTGGGGCAGCAGCAGCACAAGGCCGCTTTTACACCCCCACTTGGTCTCCCCGCTGGCAAGATAGAGGTCAATGACGGCCTGGGCGTTGTTGGCAAAATCGCCGAACTGGGCCTCCCAAATGGTCAGGCCGCTTGTGTGCACCAGGGAATAGCCGTATTCAAAGCCCAAAACCCCGGCCTCGGACAGCAGGCTGTTGATGGATGTAAATCCGCCCCCGTCTTTGGCCGCAGTATTTATGGGCACATGCTCCGCGTTGGTGGCGGTGTCAAACAATACGCTGTGGCGCTGGCTGAAAGTGCCCCGCTGGCTGTCCTGGCCTGACAGGCGGACGGAAATGCCCTGGTTTACGATTGTGGCAAACCCCAGGGTCTCGGCATTTGCCCAGTCTATGCCCTTGCCGTCTTTTACTGCGGCCAGGCGTTTTTTCAGGAGCTTTTCAATCTTGGGGTGGAGATGGAAATCATCCGGGGCTGCGTTGATTTTTGCCGCCAGCTGCTTTAGCAGGGAGGGCTTGACAGCAGTGTCCACGCCGGAATCCTGTTGGTCCTGTTGATCCCGGGGTTTCTGCCGGCCCTTTTCAGGCTCCCTTGTGGGCGGATGATCCTCGGCTGAGGTTTGCTGCGCCGGTTGATCGGTTTCTTTTTGCACCCCATCATAGGCTTCCCGGATGCATTGGGTTGTCTTCTCCTGGATGTCGCTGGCTGTGTTTTCGTCCAATACGCCCTGTTCAATGAGCTGCCGGGCATAGACCCGGGCCGGGGTGGGGCGGTTTTTGATGCGTTCATACATCAGCGGCTGGGTGAAATAGGGCTCATCGCCCTCGTTGTGGCCGTATCTGCGGTAGCAGACCACATCCATGATCACGTCCTTGTTAAACCGCATCCGGTAGTCACAGGCCAGCTTTGCAATATGCACGGCCGCCTCGGGGTTTTCACCGTGTATGTGGAAAATGGGAACCATTAAACTTTTGGCGATATCCGTGGCATACCGGGTGGAGCGCAGGTCATCGGGCAGGGCCGTGTACCCGATCTGGTTGTTGACGATGATATGTACGGTGCCGCCGGTATGATAGCCATCAAGCTGGGACATGTTCAGGGTTTCAGCCACGATTCCCTGGCCTGAAAAGGCCGCGTCCCCGTGGAGCAGTAACGGCATGACAGCACCGGTGTTTTCAATGCCCGCCGCATCCAGCCGGGCCCGGGCCATTCCCTCCACCACCGGGTTGACCGACTCCAGGTGACTGGGGTTGTCGGCCATGAGGATATCGATTGGCCTGTTCTCCGATGTGGTGATTTGGCCGTGAAAGCCCTTGTGATATTTCACGTCTCCGGCGCCAACTTCGGCTTCCGGATTGTGGTGGCTTTCAAACTCAGCGATGACATCGGCATACGGCCTGTTCAGGATATTGGCCTGAACGTTTAACCGCCCCCTGTGGGTCATGCCCAGAACAATCTGTTGGCAGCCGTGTTCGCCCGCGGCATGGGCCAGCAGGGAATCGAGCATGGGGATGATCACATCTGCGCCTTCAACGCTGAAGCGTTTCTGGCCCAGGTACTTTTTATGGATAAACTGCTCAAGTGCGGAAGCCTCGGATAATTTCCGTAGAATCCGGATTTTTTCCTCATCTGAAAGAGCCGGTATGTTTTGTGTGGATTCCATGCGCTGCCGAAGCCACTTACGTTCTTCCGGGTCCTGGATGTGCATGTATTCCACACCAACAGAGCGGCAGTAGGTTTGGCGCAGATGATCGACAAGCTCGTCAAGGGTCATTTGCCGGCCAGGATGTTCAGGCAGGCCCGGCGCGTAGAAGCGCCGCTGCATGTCTTTTTCATCCAGGCCAAAGGCTTTCGGGTTTAACAGGGGATGGTCGGTGGGGCATGCCGCAAGGGGATCTGTGCACGACAGCAGGTGCCCGATATCGCGATACCTGTAGACAAGGGCCTCGACCCGTGACTGCTTTCTGACGGTTTGCTCGTCACAGGGCTCACATACTTCTTCGGACGCTGCCGGCTTTTGGGTCCGTCCGAGTTCAAAGCCCTGGAAAAAAAACTGCCAGTCCGGGTCCACGGAGTTTGGATCCTGCTTCCAGCGGTTGTATTGGGTTTCAATGTATTGGGCGCTCCATGGGCCGTTATAAGTCATTGTGTGTTGCGTCTCCTGTTTGTGCAGTTTTGATCCATGGCCGTTATTGTCCGCAGGCCGCAGGCCCTGGATTGGTCTTGCCGGATTTCGGTGTGCGGATAATCCCCAGTGCTTCTGCCTGGGCTGCCGCCCTGTAGGAGCTTCGTACAAAAGGGCCGGATTCCACCAGCGCAAACCCCGCCTCTGTTGCATATTGCTTCAGTTGTGCAAAGATTTCAGGCGAAAAATATTCCGCCACGTCCATGTTTTGCGGTCCGGGCTTGAGATACTGGCCCATGGTCAGCACCTGCACGCCCGCCGCCCGGATGTCGGCGATGGTCTGGCGGATTTCGCCCATGGTTTCGCCGAGCCCGAGCATGAATCCCGATTTTGTAATGCATTCAGGGTTGATCCGCTTTGCCGTGCAAAGCAGGGCCAGGGACTGCCGGTAGTCTGCCACGGGCCGCACTGTTGGATAGAGCCGGGCCGTGGTTTCCATGTTGTGTCCCACCACGTCCGGTCCGGCTGCAAGCACGGTTTCAAGGGCCCTGCGGTTTGCCGCAAAATCCGGGACCAGCACCTCGATGCCCGCGTTCGGGCAGTTTTTCCGGATTTCTTTGATGGTTGCGGCAAAATGGCCGGCTCCCCCGTCGGAAAGATCATCCCGGGTAACAGATGTCACCACCGCGTGATCCAGCCCCATGGCGGCAACGGCTTTTGCCACGCGCCGGGGTTCGTCTTTATCCAGTGGCTTCGGCCGGCCGGCGACTCCGCAGAACCGGCAGTTGCGGGTACAGCCGTTGCCCAGGATCATGAATGTGGCATGTCCGGCATGCCAGCATTCCGCGATATTGGGGCAAAGGGCTGATTCGCAGACCGTGTGCAGGCCCGCGGCCGTTTTGAGGCGGCGGACGGTTTCATAATTATCACCCCCGGGTGCGGCCACCCGGATCCAGGGAGGCTTGGCCGGGTTTTTGTTTGTCCTGTTTTGACGCGTTTCCATGAAATGTCGAAAAAAACCGTTTTGAAAATTTCGCGTATTTGTGCCGTCCGGTCTAATTCCGCGGCCGTGCCCGGCAAATTTTTTCCCGATTTCCCCGCCAGGGCTTGATGGCACCGTAAAAAGCTTTTTACTGCGTCCGCTGTTGTTGCAGGAAGGAAGCCCTGCGGCCGGGGTCAGTTTTTTCGCTCCTGACCGTTTACGGATTCAGCCAATGCCTTCGCTTAAAATTTCAAAAACTCGGCCTGTCGGCCTCAAACAGTTTGAAATTTTT
>Ga0182239_1000064_pt1 | contig 36347 bp, 34 predicted proteins | sample hydfrate6_PW_210_FD_132456 | JGI IMG/M metagenome (GOLD analysis project Ga0182239, IMG submission 132456) | Subsurface microbial communities from deep shales in Texas, USA - hydraulic fracturing test 6_PW_210 | ecosystem: Environmental > Aquatic > Deep subsurface > Shale gas/oil reservoir >... | reverse complement strand
TTCGGCGGCAATAAAGGCCTCGCCCAGGGCATCCTTACCTTCAGTTACAGCATCAATCTTATAGGACATCAGCTTAATATCGTCAATCCCGGTCAGCTCATTGATTGTCTGGAAAATTGCATCAACAGGGCCATCTCCATTACAGGCTGCCGATTGAATGATTTCTCCATCCTTTTTTAGCCTGACAGTAGCTGTTGGCAGTAAGCCCTTACCAGTTAGAACTGAAATATATTCCATCTCATAGATTTTTTCATAGTCATATAACTCATTATCTAAAAGAGCAATAATATCTGCATTACTCACATTTTTCTTTTTATCTGCTAAATCCTTGAAGCGCTTAAAGAAGCTTTCAAAGCTCTCATCATCAAGCTCATAATCATACTTTTCTAAGAAATCCTTTAAGGCATGGCGGCCGGAGTGCTTACCTAAAACCAGCTTGTTATGGTCGAGACCGATGGTTTTAGCATCCATGATCTCATAGGTAGTTCTTTCCTTAATCACACCATCCTGATGAATTCCTGCCTCATGAGCAAAAGCATTTGCTCCTACAATGGCCTTATTGGCCTGCAGGGAAATACCAGTAGAATTAGCTACCAGTTTAGATAGTCTTGCAATCTGGGTTGTATCCTGAGTTACATCCAGGCCATAATAATCCTGTCTGGTATATAAAGCCATTACAATTTCTTCTAAGGCTGCATTACCTGCCCGCTCACCAATACCGTTGACTGAGACCTCAACCTGGGTGGCCCCATTTTCGATAGCTGCCAGTGAATTGGCTACTGCCAGTCCCAGATCATTGTGGCAGTGAACACTGATTTCTGCCTGCTCGATATTGGGAGTCTTTTCCCTGATATCTTTGATCAGCTGCCCGAATTCTGAAGGGACAGCATAACCTACTGTATCCGGAATATTGATTACCTTTGCTCCAGCCTCGATTACTGCCTCAAAAAGTTGAGCCAGAAATTCAGTCCCGGTCCGGGAGGCATCTTCAGCTGAAAACTCAATGTTTTCCGTATATTGAGCTGCATATTTAACAGCCTCAACTGCATTATTTAACACTTCATCTTCTGACATCTGCAGTTTATATTCCAAGTGAATTGGTGAAGATGCGATAAAAATATGGATTCTTGGATTTTCTGCATCTTTTACAGCCTCCCAGGCACGGTCAATATCACTCTTGCGGCATCTGGCCAGAGCTGCAACTTCAACTCCCTTCACATTCTCAGCGACCATTTTAACTGCATTAAAGTCACCATCTGAAGAAATAGGGAAGCCGGCTTCAATTACATTGACCTTCATCTTGGCCAGCTGTTTGGCAATTGCCAGCTTTTCCTCCGGAATTAAAGTGACTCCCGGAGACTGCTCACCATCTCTTAGTGTTGTATCAAATATTTTTACACTTGCCATTTTATTTCACCACCTTTAGTCTGTCCTCAATAATTAATCAATCCAGGACATCATCTTTCTTAATTTGCGTCCTACTGCTTCTATCTGAGAATTTTCATCTTTTTCGGTTAAAGAATTAAATACAGGGCGGTTTGCCTGATTTTCTAAAATCCACTCTCTGGTAAATTTACCAGTCTGGATATCTTTTAATACTGCTTCCATATTTTCTTTAACATGCTCGTCAATTACTCTCGGTCCGGAAACTAAATCTCCATACTGAGCTGTATCCGAAATAGAATTACGCATGGTAGAAATTCCGCCTTCAAACATCAGGTCAACAATTAATTTAAGCTCATTTAAAACTTCAAAATAAGCAATTTCTGGCTGGTATCCTGCTTCAACTAGAGTTTCAAATCCTGCTTTAACTAGTGCTGTTGTTCCACCACATAAAACTGCCTGCTCACCGAAGAGATCAGTTTCTGTTTCTTCTTTAAAGGTTGTCTCGATAACTCCAGCGTGTGTACAGCCAATTCCTTTAGCATAAGCTAAACCTAAATCATATGCTTTACCTGTGTAATCCTGATATACAGCCAGTAAGCCGGGAACACCTTTACCGTCTTCATATAGTCTGCGCACTAAATGACCGGGTGATTTAGGTGCTACCATAAAGACATCCACATTTTTCTGAGGTACAATCTGATCATAGTGAATATTTAAACCGTGTGAGAAAACTAAGGCATTACCGTCTTCTAAATTAGGTTCAATATCATTTTTATAGACTGAAGCCTGCTTGATATCAGGAATTAAAATCTGAATTAGATCTGCCTTAGCTGCAGCTTCTGCAGTTGTCAGAACTTCAAATCCATCCTCTTCTGCTACTGGCCAGCTTGAGCTCTCTTTTCTTAAGCCAACTACTACATTAACTCCACTGTCCTTTAAGTTCTGAGCCTGGGCATGTCCCTGACTACCATAACCAATTACTGCTACTACTTTATCCTCTAAGTACTTTAAATCTGCATCCTTATCGTAATATATTTCCATTCTTATCTTCTCCTTTTATGTTCTTATATTTAAATTAAATTGATAATAAAATTAACAGGAACTTTCTAGAAGCAAAAGTCCTGAGAACCATTCTTAGCTCTGACTTCTATTTATTAGCCTGACCTCTATTTAAGGCCACAATTCCTGTTCTTACAAATTCTGCAATGCCAAAATCCCTCAATAGTTCAGTTAGTGCTTCTAATTTGTCTTCAGTCCCTGTAGCCTCAATCATTAAGCTATCAGGTGCTACATCTACAATCTGAGCTCTAAAAGTATCAGCAATTTGGATAATCTCTGAGCGCTGATTGCGGGTACACTTAACTCGAATTAAAATTAAATCTCGCTCTACAATTGCTGATTTATCCAACTCAGTAATCTTTAAAACATTGATCAGTTTATGCAGCTGCTTGGTAACCTGCTCTAGTACCTTCTCATCACCATTAACTACAATTGTCATCCGAGAAATCTCTGGATTTTCAGTTTTACCAACATTTAAACTTTCAATATTAAAATTCCGCCGACTAAAGAGTCCGGCTATTCTGGTTAATACACCGGGCTTATTAAGTACGGAAACTGATAAAATATGTGTCATAAATTATCCCCCTATCATATCTTTTAAGCCGGCACCTGCTGGTACCATTGGATAAACATTTTCTTCTTCGGGAATGTGTACATCTAAGATAGCTGGACCATTATGTTCCATTGCCTCGCTTAAGGCACTATCTAATTCTGATTTTTTTTCAACAGATTTAGACCAGATACCATAGGCTTCACCCATTTTGACAAAATCTGGAGCCGGTATCTTAGTTGAAGAATATCTTTTATCAAAAAAGATTTCCTGCCACTGCCTGACCATACCTAAATATTTATTATTAAAGATAATAATCTTAATTGGAATATTATAAGCCTGGGCTGTACCTAATTCCTGAATATTCATTTGGATACTGCCATCACCAGCAATTAAAACAACTTTTTCATCGGGTTGTCCAACCTGAGCCCCAATTGCTGCCGGCAGTCCATAACCCATTGTTCCCAATCCACCAGAAGTAATAAACTGGCGCGGTTTTTTGTATTTATGGAACTGGGCTGCCCACATCTGATGCTGACCTACTTCAGTTACAATTGTAGCATTCCCACCTGTATATTTATCAATTTCTTCAATTATATATTGAGGTTTGATCGTTTCTGAACCATCATCTTCATACTTAAGTGGAAATTTCTCTTTCAGCTCCATTATTCTCTCCTGCCAGCTTCCATTTTCTTTTTCCTCTATGTGGGGAAGTAATTCCTGTAACACAGTTTTAACATCTCCCACAATTGGAATTTCCACATCAAGATTTTTTCCTATTTCAGCCGGATCAATATCAATCTGAATAATTTCAGCCTGAGCAGCAAATTCATCCAGTTTTCCGGTTACTCGGTCATCAAAACGAGCTCCAACAGCTATTAAAAGATCAGTTTCAAGTGTTGCTTTATTTGCATACTGAGTTCCATGCATTCCCAGCATCTCAAGCGCCAGTGGCTGATCTTCCGGATAAATTCCAAGAGCCATTAAGGTTGTAGTTACCGGAATTTTAGCCTTATCTGCCATTTCTCTCAGCTCTTTTTCTGCCCCTGAGATAACTGCACCTCCACCTACATATAGAAGTGGTCGTTTGGCCTCATTGATTGCTTTAGCTGCTTTGTTGATCTGCAGCTTATGTCCCTCAAAGGTTGGTTTATAGCCTGGTAAATCAACATGATCTGGATAATTGAAATCTGCAATTGCCTGTGTAACATCTTTGGCTAAGTCAATTAGTACTGGCCCTGGTCTACCTGTACGAGCAATATAAAATGCTTCCTTAATTGTTCTTGCCAGATCCTTAATATCTGTAACCAAAAAATTATGTTTTGTAATTGGTAGTGAAATACCAGTTATATCAGCTTCCTGAAAAGCATCTTTACCAATAAGTGAACTGGAAACCTGACCGGTAAAAGCAACTATCGGTATCGAATCCATCTGAGCATTAGCCAGTCCTGTAACCAGATTGGTTCCACCTGGACCAGAAGTAGCAATACAAACCCCCACTTTACCACTGCTGCGGGCATAACCATCTGCAGCATGAACTACTCCCTGTTCGTGTCTTCCTAAAAAATGTTTTAAATCAGAGTTATATAAGGCATCATAAAGATTGATTACAGCTCCTCCAGGATAGCCAAATACAACATCAACATTTTCTTCTTTAAGTGATTCAATAATTATTTCTCCGCCATTTAATTTTGGCATAGATTCACCTCCGCTGTGATTTTGAAAATAATTAAAAAAGTAATAGTAACTTAAATATTAACAAAATAGTTTAAAGTTAAAATAAAATAATTAGATATAAAAATAACCCTGAATACAATTATCCAGGGCAGAAAATTATCTAAGAGTTTATAATTTGAGAAAACAAAAGTCTGAAAATTAAACAAACTAGCTTTCTTTTTAAAGATAATCTTAATTTCTGCTGCCAGAAATTAATAAAGTTTGCTTTAGTTATTCAGCTAAAACTGATAACTGTTAATCCTCTCAAATTATAAAATTCTTAAATGAAGCCGACCCTTCTCACTACTTGCTATTCTTTAACTTCATTTATTATTTTATTTGTATATTATATTTACTTTATTAGTTATTATAATTTTACTATACTAGATTCTATTAACTTTATCAATCATTTTTAGAAAATAACCTATATTTTTTAGATATTTATTACATAAATAAATAAAATAAGTTATTTTAGTTAAAATTAGCAATCAAATTACTTTTAATCAAGTACTGCTCCTTTAGAAGCAGAACCGACTAATTTTGCATAACGCTTTAAATAACCACTAATATCTGGAACAAATGGTTCTACTTTATCCATTCTGGCTACTAATTCCTCATCTGATAGCTCTACTTCCAGAACAAAGTTATCCATATCAATATGGATTATATCTCCTTCTTCTAAAGCTGCTATTGGTCCACCTGCAGCTGCCTCAGGAGATACATGGCCAATTGCTGCCCCTCTGGTGGCACCAGAAAAACGACCGTCAGTAATTAAAGCTACACTATCATCAAGTCCCATACCAGCCAAAGCTGAAGTTGGAGAAAGCATTTCTCTCATCCCCGGACCACCTTTGGGCCCTTCATTTTTGATAACTACCACATCACCAGGGTTAATTTCACCATTATTAATTGCTTCAATACTTTCTTCTTCACTATTATAGATTCTAGCCGGTCCGCGGTGAGACATCATATTTTCTGCCACAGCCGCTCTTTTGACAACTGAACCTTCTGGAGCTAGATTACCTTTGAGAATGGCAAGTCCACCTCGATCATGATAAGGGTTATCTAAAGTTCTGATAATCTCATGATCAACAAAATTTATCGCTTTTAAGTTTTCTTTCAGTGACTGTCCTGTAACAGTAACAGTATCTAGATTAATCAGATCTCCTTTGATCAGCTCATTGATTACTGCATGGATACCACCGGCTGAATTTAAGTTCTCCATATGGTTTTTACCGGCTGGAGTTAAAGAACAGATATGTGGTACCTGATCACTGATTTCATTAAATTTATCTAAAGGAAGATCAATCCCTGCCTCATGAGCAATTGCAGGCAGATGTAAAGCTGTATTTGTAGAACAACCTAGAGACATATCAACAGTGATTGCATTTTCAAATGAAGCCTCTGTTAAAATATCAGAAGGTCGAATATCATTTTCTACCAGTTTCATTACTGCTCTCCCTGCTGCCTTGGCCAGTCTGATTCGATCAGCCTTAACTGCGGGAATAGTTCCATTACCAGGTAGGGCAAGACCTAAAACTTCTGCCAGAGAGTTCATAGAATTGGCTGTAAACATCCCGGCACAGGAGCCAACTCCCGGACAGGCGGAGCGTGCAATCTGATCAAGCTCTTCTTCTTCCATTTTACCAGATGTAACTGAGCCAACTGCCTCAAATACATTGTGCAGATCAATTGCCTCACCACAGTGGCTGCCGTGCTCCATAGGTCCACCACTGATTACAATTGCTGGAATATCAAGTCTGGCTGCTGCCATCATCATTCCAGGCACAATTTTATCACAATTTGGAATTAAAACCAGTCCATCTAGCTGATGACCATTAACAACAGCCTCAACTGAATCAGCTATAATCTCTCTACTGGCCAGGGAATAGTGCATCCCGCTGTGGCCCATGGCAATTCCATCACAAACACCAATTGTAGAAAAAGTTAAGGCTGTACCTCCAGCTGCTGTGATTCCATGTTCAACTGCATCTTTAATTCTATCTAAATGTTTATGACCGGGAATAATGTCATTGGCCGAATTGGCAATTCCAATTAAAGGTTTATCTAAATCATCATCATCAAGTCCCAGCGCATAAAGTAAAGATCTATGAGGTGCTCTTTCTATACCTTTTTTTATTTTATCACTTCTCATTTTATTCCTCCTTATACTTCTAACTGCTCTTATTGAAAAGCTCACTTATATTTTATCTTTAGTTCATTAAAAAAATATTAGCTTAAAAATAACTGCTGTTAATTAATCTGTATAAATTTCCTTACCAGTAGAGCCAGCAATTTTTCTAAATCTCTCTATCAGTTCAGTTGTCTTAGCTCCAACCTCACCATTGCCAACTTTGCGGCTGTCAACTTCCACTACCGGAATAACCTCTGCTGCAGTTCCACTTAAGAAACACTCATCTGCATTAAAGATATCATGTCTCGTAAATAGCTCTTCTTTAACTTCTAATCCCATTTCTGCTGCTATTTCGAGTACAACTTCTCTTTTGGTTCCTTTTAGAATTCCAGCGTAGATAGGTGGTGTATATAAAGTATCTTCGGATATAATAAAGATGTTATCTCCTGTACACTCAGCCACATAACCATCACTGTTTAAAATGATAGCTTCCGGTGCATCCTGCATGTTGGCCTCAATCCGGGCCATAATATTATTTAAATAATTTAAAGATTTAATGCGTGGATTAACCATCTCCGGACCATTACGGCGAGTTGGTACAGTAACCAGCTTTAAACCTGTTTCATATAATTCTTCTGGATAAAGCTGAATTGCACTAGCTATAATTACAATAGTCGGCTTAGGACACTTACGGGGATCTAATCCTAAGTCTCCTTCTCCTCTGGAAATTACTACTCTTATGTAAGCATCTTTTAGATCATTTGCTCTAATTGTCTCTAATATTGCTGTTTCCATCTCCTCTTTGTTTAGAGGAATATCGAGCATAATTGTTTTAGCTGACTCATATAATCTTTTAATGTGTTGATCCAGCATAAAGACACGGCCGTTATAAGCTCTAATCCCTTCAAAAATTCCATCACCATATAAGTAACCATGGTCAAAAACTGATACTTTTGCCTGATCTTCCGGGACAATCTCTCCGTTTAAATAAATATTTCTACTCACTACTTTGTCCTCCTTAAATTTATTTGAATTTTCAATTAAGCTGCTAGCTTTTTAGTATAGAAATAGCATTTTATTTAATATGTATTGGTTATAAATTATATAGATATATTTTTGAAAAGTCAAGAGCAAAGATATTCAAATTCAACTCCTTCCGCAGTAATTATATTAAAACAAAAAATAAGAAAAAATAAACTTCGCTAAATAATTTTTGTTGCAAAAACATCTTATTTTCACTTTAAAAAAACTAAATTTAAATATATTAACAGTAAATTTACTGAAAAAATATTTTCTGATTTCAGACGATTATATTTATCTAGATAGAATTAGATCTAGAGAGTAGCTTAATTTTTAATTTAAGATCCCAGTTAACTCTTAATTTAATTAAAATGTTAGGTTTTTAATAAATGTAAAAACAATTTAAATTAAGGCTTCTATTAAATAAAAACCACCCTAACTATAATTGAAATAAAGCAAAAAAGTTAGGATGGTTTCTATATTTTTAGTTTATTTATTTAAAATTTCTTTTAGTTCTTCTGGGGATAATTCCTGATATTCTTTTTCTTTCTGTTCTTTACCTTCTCGTAAATTATCTAAAATTTCTTCTCGATTTTTACTTCTCTTTTGAAGATAGTCAGCAATAATTTCTGCTTCAGTTTTATTGCTTACTATTTTGGTGCCTTTTTGCTTTTCAGATTTACTATTTTCAACTGGCATTTTTTCTTTATGATTTAAACCACTGTTTATCAAATGATTTTCTTGAGCATATTCTTCTCCATATTCAATTATTCTCGGGGTTACAAAAATCAGTAGTTCACTTCTTGACCGATCAGAACTTCTCGATTTAAATATCTCACCAATAATTGGGATGTCTCCTAAAAGAGGAACTTTGGACATTGATTCCTGTTCGTCTTCCTGAATTAAACCACCAATCGCAAAGGTTTCTCCATCCTTTAACCGTAATCTAGTAGTCACAGTTCTAGTTTTCTTAGGAGGAAGTGTTGCTCCTTCTGGTTTAGGTCCAAAACTGCTGACTTCAGGTGTCATTGATAATTCTATTTCATTGTTTTCTGTAATCCAGGGAGTAAAAGTAAGATCAATACCAGCCTGCATGTAATCAAAACTTTGATTACCTTCATCATCATAGACAGGATATGGTACTTCATCAGTTATTGACATATTTGCCTCTTCACCATTTAAGGTCATTAATCTTGGATTGGCCAATGTTTTAGAGTTACTATCATCATTTATTGCCCTTAAAAAATTAGGCCAGGTTAATTCTATTCCTTCAATTTGACCAAATGTTCCACCATCTGCATTACTTACAGATGGATCAGGTTGATCTTTAATAAAATGTAAACGGCTTAATGTTCCATTTTGTAAATCAACACCCAATTCTTTTAATTTATCTGTAGAAACTTCTTCAACTCTAACCTCAATTATTACCTGATCTTGAGGACGATTAATTTCTTTAATTAATTCTTCCACTCCGTCAAGCTTGTTTTTGGCTCCATTTACTATTACTTCTTTTCTTTTATTATTTAAATGAAGCTTAACATTAGGATAAAATTTCCCTACTATTTCAGTTATCTGTTCTATATCCACATAATCAACTCTAATATTTCTGGTATCTGGCTCTAAACTATTATCATAAGTTTTAGCCATAGAGAGTGCTTCTTTAACCTTCTGTTCTTCTCCACTTAAGGTCATTGTATTTGTAAGTTGATTTGTTTGAATATTTACACCCGGTAAAATAGTTCTTAGTTTTTGCTCTAAATCTGAAAGCTCAGCATTTAATACATTATAACTTTCTGTATAGACTACAATTTCTTGTTCTTGTTCTTTTTTAGCCTCTTCTACAGCCTTTTCCTTCTCTTTTTGGGCTTCAATTTCCGCAACAGTCTGAACTGAGTCCAAACGATTGATCATTTCCTTTATTTCTTTTACAATTTCTTTCTCACCTTTTAAAATAAACTGTCTACGGGCTGAATCAAGAGTAATCTGAGTTTCAGGAAAAATATCTTTTGTTATTGTTCCAATATTATCGAAATCAGCAGATTTTACTTCTACAAATTCTGTAATAATATCAGCATAAATGCTGTCCAGTCTTTCAGGAGCAGCTACAACAACTGTATTTCCATCCCATTCGTAACTTAAGGCTCTAGTCTGTGTAATTAAATCTAATGCTTTAGTAAAAGTTATATCTTTTAAATCAACTGTTATAGTTCCTGAGACATTACTATCAGTAATTAAATTTACATCTGCAACTTCTGCAATGGCCCTCAAAACATCTACAACAGCAGTATTTTTAAAATTCATATTTTCTATTTTATCCTGAGGACCTGCGAAAACACCTATCGAAAATACTAATACAAAAATCATAGTTAAAATAACAATACTTTTTTTATATTTCATCTACTTCCCCCCCAATCTTTAACCGAAGTTTAACTCCGCGGTTTTGTACTATTACACTCTCTTTTTCAATAGCAATTATCTGATAACCATTTTGTTCATAATTCCCGCGGATAAATTCTACATTACCTCCGGTGCTCAGCAGTGCAACTTTTTCTTTATTACTGCTGATTATTCCACTTAAAGAAAATGGAAGCTCTCTTTTTATATCTTCAGCTGTTATTCTAGGCAGTTCAGGCTCTTGTTTTTGAGCTTGAGCACTGTCATTTTCAGCTGAATCATTACTATTTAACTGATTTTCTTCTCCATTCTCCTCAGTCTCAGTTTCACTTTTTGCTGGCTCCTCTGGTACTGGTTCTGGATCAGCAAATTCTACAAAAGGATTTCTAAATTTTTTTCCACTATAAATCTCCTGCTTAGTAGTTTCTGCTAAGACAGAAATCGAGTTTAGAAAAATAAAAATAAATATTAATAAAATAATTAATATTTTATTTCGCATCTATCTCAGCTCCTCTCCGTAAGAGTTCTTCGTCTACAAGGCGATCATGATAGAGTACTGTCATTGAAAGTAAAACTCCATCATTACTACGGCTAATATTAACATCTCTAAATTCAAACCAGTAATTCCAATCCTTAAAAGCTTCTAAAAGATTACTTGCTTCTCTAAAGCCACCAACAATATTAACTGACATTGAAATATTAGTTTCGTTATCTTTGGGTCTAAATAATTCTAAACCTAAATTAGTACTCTTAGCAATTTCTCTAAAATCAATTAAGAGATCAATAATATCTTTATTTATATATTGGCCCCTGCTCTCTAAATCATCTATTATCTGCTTATATTCGGCTTTAATCTCAGGTATCCTACGAGCAAAAGACATTGCTATATCTAATCGATTCTGTCTGTTATTCCTCTCATTTTCTAAACTAGCAATTTCAGCTTTTAAGGGCTGATAAAAATAAAAGTAATAAACTGCTGTGAGGGCTATGATAAATGCTAGAACCAGTAATATTTTTTCTCTATTGGTTAAGTTTTTAAACATCTATTCCCCCTCCTCTCCCACAATATCAGAAGTAAGAATAAAGCTTACTACTTCTTGTTTTTCTAAAGTATCTAATTTTACATTAATAAAATAGGGAGAATCAATTAAAGCCTGTCTAAATTCCTGCAGCTCTTCTGCTACTCTGGTGCGTCCTCTGATACTTAATGTTTTTTGTCTTAAAGAAAAATTATCAATAACTCCTCTTAAAGGTGTAATATACCCAAGAGCTTCAATTGGACCATCCCATCTATAATCGGGAACAGTTGGTGTTTTTTTTAGTTCAGTTACTAGCTCCTCATATTCTTTATATTCACTTTCGCGTGGTAAATAAATGTCTAATTGTCTTTCTATACTTTCAATTTCTGCTTGCACATAATTTCTATCTGAAATTAGAGAATAATGGAGAATGCCGATCATCATAATTGGAATTAAAACTGCTAAAAGTAATGAGACTCCAAAGAAATCAAAAGTTATTTTCCTTTTTTCTTCTTTGATCAGGTTAATCCGCATCTGCCATCACCTCACTTATTCCTAAACCTAAAGCTACTGCAAATTCACTTTTGCAATCCTTACAGTATCTATCTTTCTCTGGTTTATAATTTGTATTTTTAAAGGGATCAATGATAAAAATTTCTCTATTTAAATCTTCAATTAAATAAGTTTTTAATCCTTTAAGTCTGGAGCCACCACCAGTGATAAATACTTTATTAATTTCCTGGCGTCTATTTTTTATATTAAAATAATCAAAAGAACGATTTAGTTCGGCTGAGAGATCAGAAGTAAGTTCATTCAGCCGATTTTCTTCTTCTAAAACCATATCCAGCTGAATTGTATCCATAAGTTCCTGCTGATTATCTTTTTCTATTTGATCAGCATTTAGGCCCTCTTCGAATTTTAATTCTTCTGCAGCCTCATATTCATTCCCCTGGATATCCATCAAAGTTTTAGTAAACTGACTTCCACCTATATTGATAGTTCTGGATAAGAAAATATTGTCTTTATTAGCAATAGTAATCTGAGTTGCTGAAAAACCAATATCAATAACTGCAACTATATTATCGCACTGATTTTGATAATCCAGCAGAGAAACTAAGGCAATGGGCTGAGCACTAACTACTGATACTTTTAGATTATTTCTTTCGAAAGGGGCTAAAAAATTATCAATAATATTTTTCTTGACAGCTGAAATTAAATATTCAACTGTTTCTGCTCCCTCTTTAACCTTAAAAAAATCAAGAGCAGCATTTTCAACTGGATAAGGTATCTGCTCATCTGCTTCCCATTTTAAGGATTCTTTTATTTCTTTTTTATCCATCTTTGGCATTTCTACATTTCTGATTAAAAGCTCATTACTGGGCACAGCAGTAATAATATAGTCGGCTTTTTTCTTAAACTGATCTAAAAAGTTTTTAATTTCTGCTGCCAACAGTGATTCATCTTTAATCACTCCATCAGTAATTGTCTCCCGAGGGAGTTTCTGCAGCTTAGTATCCAGAATTTTAAAACGCTTATCTCCTGTTTTTTTGATCTGAGCTGCTTTTAGAGCATAAGTGCCGATGTCGATACAGGTATATATATTGTTTTTTAAAAACATATAATCACCTCATTTAAGTGAAATAAAATCTCTTAATCTCTAATATTTAAAATATATTTTAATTAAACTACTTAAATATTTAGATCAAACTTCTTTTTCCATTTATTAATCATATAAAATTTCTAAATTTCCACTACTTGTTTCAATAGAAGAACCAACACCTGATTCAAATTCAAAATTATTTAATAATAAATTCATTTCATAGTTATCATAATTATTAATATCGAATTTAAATTTCAATATATTTTTCTTTAAAATTTCTATTTCAATATTACTAAATATATTATTAGTTTTTTTACTGCCGTTTAAACTTAAATAAAAGTTATCATTTTCTTTAATAAATTTAAGTTTATCTGTACAACTATCACATTCGCCAAAAGTATCTATCTTTAATTTAGTAACATCTCTTAATGCGTTTTTTATAATTTCTTCAGATAAATAAATATCTCTTTGAATCTTAATTTTATTACTGCCCAACTGATAATTTAAAAAACCAGAATTAATAAAAGAATAAATAGATAATAATATAATACTAGAAATAACAATATATAACATTAGTTCAACTATAGTAAAACCATTCTCATTATCCTTCATAATTTATTCCTTTCTAATAAAGGTAGTTAGTTCAATTTTTTTATTATTGTACATATTACTTATTTTTAAAATATAACCAATAGTCTCCCCTTCATCATTTTCTACATTATGAATTATATCTGCCTGACCGGTATCTATCCATTTTTGAATATTATTTTCATTTATTTCTTCTTCAGGATTAGGTAATTCTGAAGAATGCCTATATATTTTTTCAAATTGATTAGCAATTTCTGAAACACTTTGATCTTTTTGTCCAGAAGAAATTATTCTAATGAAACTACTCCCAAATAGATTTAACATAATTACTCCAAAAATACCAAAAATTAAAATAGAGACAAGAACTTCTATTAATGAAAAGCCATCATCTGAAAAATATAACTTATACATTATTGATCACCTTCAATACCCCATTTTTGATCCCAATCATAAATGTTTTTGCTGTCATCAAAAGGAATACAGATACCTTCTTCTGGTAATTCATATGCGCCTGCTTGAACAACCACTTCACCATCATATTCTACACCTTTTGCAAAATATAATACTAAATCATCTTCTTCTATATCTTCAGGCTCAGATGAAGGAAAAAAACAAATTTTAGAATCTTTTCCCAATTCGATTGGCATATGAAAAAATGATTTATCTGCATTTATTCTCATATGATTATTTCTTTTAATTTGAATTCCTTTACTATTATCACCCGACTTCTTCCCCTGCTTGATATAAGTATTATCAAAACTTATAGTATCTTGAACTGTAATCTCAAAACTTTCACAATTTTGTTTTAAGCTATTACCTGGACCTCCACCCGCAACAAAATCAGAATTAAATTCATATGGACTTCCTGAACAATCAAGAACACCACTATTTCCTTTCACTAAATTTTCATCCTGAAAAGTTGGGGTGCCAACTGGATAGTTACCAGGTTCTGGAGCATCATAAATATCCAATTTTTTTAAATTAGGTGAAGAAGATGTTAAAATATAACTAGCCCTATTAGTTACTGCATCTTTAAACTTTCCTCTTGAATTTACTTCGATTTTTTCTATCTGATTCATGTTATCTACATTCAATCCTGAAACAGTTAGTATATTATCATCTTGATCATAAATCGTTAAATCAACTTTAATTTTATCATATTGAGAAGTATTATATGAAATATTATCTTCTAAATTCCAACTAAAATTTTGAAACTTATCAGGGGCATCATTCTCTAAGCCATCAGCTATTTCTAAAAAAGCTCTTTCTGATCCAGATCTTGAATAATAATAAGCTTGAGTTTCTCGATATTTGTTTTCTGATCTTTTTATTTCTGAAATAGCTTGTGTAATAAATGCAAATCCCAAAGTTACTAAAACTATTATAGTAATAAAAACGGCTATTAATGTAAACCCATCATTGTTATTCAGCCCTTTGTTGAATTTGTTTTTAAACATCTTGATCACCTCTTTCAAATATGAGCAAAATAAATTAATCTCTTAAAATCAGATTTAAAAATAAACTATTTAACTTATTTGTGTTTATTAATCAATACTATTTTATAATTGTTGTAATTAAAGGAATCACTTTTTACAATATAAATCTCAATATTTATTAATTATAAAAACACATTTTTTCTTCCAATTTCAAAAGAAAAGTGAAACATACCAGTCAATCAAAAACTCTCCAAAAAATATCATAATCACTGAACCAAAGCAAATAAAAGGTCCAAAAGGTATCCTATCTTTCCTCTTCAAAACACCAAGACCCATCAAAGACAAACCAATAACCGAGCCAAGTAAAGAACCAATAAAAATTCCTGCCAGGGTATCAATTGTTCCTAAAAATGCACCAAGCATCGAAGCTAGTTTAACATCTCCCATACCCATTCCACCTTTAAAAATTAAAGCAATAACTAAAAGTATTAAAGCTGGAATAACTATGCCGAGTAAAGAACTAAAAATGGTAATATAATCAAAAATAATTGCAGTTAATAACCCAATAATAATACCGGAATAAGTAATAACATTTGGTATAATCAAATACTTATAATCTATAAGAGAAATAACAATTAAAGCTGAGATTAATAATAACATAATAAATAATTCTGCTGTTAAACCAAATTTAAGGTAAGCTCCTAAAAATATAAAACCAGTAAGCAATTCTACAAATGGATACTGCCAGGAAATTTCAGCTCCACAATATCTGCATTTACCCTTTGTACTTAGATAAGATAAAACTGGTATTAAATCAATTACCTTTAATCTTGTCTTACATTGAGGACAGTGAGAAGGTGGTTTAATAATTGATTTTTTTTCTGGCATTCGATAAATAACAACATTTAAAAAACTGCCGATTATCAGTCCTAAAATAAAGAAATATGTTACTAGAACCATCAGTCACCCGACTCCTCATTAAAACCATTTTTACTAATTAGATAAGTTTTTGCAGTAGAAATACTGACTAATTCAATTTTATAACTTTCTGAATCACTTAATTCATAGGCAAATGAACTAATATTATAATCTTCTAAGGATCTCAATTCTAATATATCAAGAACATTATTTAGCTTAACCCACTCGTCTATAATATCTTCATCCGGATAACTATCATTATCTTGATAATAAACTTCCATTGCTGTTCTTATTGCACCAGCAACTTGGGCAATGTTGGAGTCTTTCACCCTATCATCTATCCCTATAATTCTAGGAATAGCAATTGAAGCTAATATACCTAATACTGCAATAACAATAATAAGTTCAATTAATGTAAATCCCTCATTCTTTTTATGAAATATTTGCATATTAACTCCTTTCCTAAATCTTATATGAAAGAAATAAAGCGGTAAGTAATTCAACAACTAGATATTGATAAAAATTTTTTTGTAAAATATCTGTACTTACCGCTATTAATTACTTTCAACTTGTAGTAAATTAAAGACAGTGATATTCTAATTTAATAATAAATTTTACTTAGAGTAGCCTATAGTAGACTATATTTTAATCTATTTATTATTGATCTCAAAACAAAAATATCTTAAATTAAAATTAAATCACTGACTCTTTTTAATGTAAATAAGAATTAATCATTTATTTCATAACCGGTACCTGAAGTATAATTGAGAGTCACGTCACCGTCAACTTCATCTTTCGTCATCGTGATTGTAAAACTATTAGCAGTTGTAAAAGCACCACTCGGACTACTATTTATTGTCCAACCTTCCCAGCTATTAGCATTTGCACCATCTAAATATTTTGGTAGAAGTGCTCCTAAGGATAAATTACTATCTTCTAATCTCTCCACTTCTATAGCAGTTTTTATTGAACCCAGTGCTGAGACTGCTTCTGTTTTTTTAGCTCTGTCAGTAACTCCAGTTAGTCTAGGCACAGCTATACCGGCCAATATACCCAAAACCGCAATCACAACAAGTAACTCAATTAATGTAAAACCTTCATTTCCACCTACAAGCATTTCTCTAAATTTTCTCATTTTTTATCACTCCTTTTTTTATTAAAATATTACAATAAATTTTTAAATCTGCCCAGTCTGCTAAAGCTTAAACCACCTCCTTTTTCTGATATTTGCTTTTTCTCTCAGCTGCAATTCCCAGCCCCAGCAGAATCCAAAAAACTGGAGCAACCGAAACCACACTGTCATTAAAAAATCCAGCTGCAGCATAGGCTGTAAAAGCTGCTAAAAAAGCAATTCCAAGCTCTGTATAATAATTTACAAATTTGGAAGTTAAATATAGTTTAAAGTTTCGAAAAAAGTAACTGCCAAATAAGATAAGCACTGCTGCTAAGGAAATTAAACCTGTATTAAAACCGATCTGCAGATACATATTATGCGGTTTATCAACAATAATTCGTGCTTTATTGAAAAACTTAAACTTACCCACTACATCATGCTGAGGAAAGAAAATAGCATAGGTGTCAGGTCCATATCCAATTAAAGGTTTTTCTTTTATCAGAGGTAGGGTTCTGGACCAAATATAACCTCTTTTAGAAGCCAGCATCTCTTTGCCTTCAAAACCAAGACTTTCTACTTCTTCTAAAGGATATATATTATTTCTCATCCCAAGTATAAAAAACCCATTTAATTTATTTACATAAATAAATTTACCTGTCTTATTACCATATTTGAATTCCAGAATTTGATTATCATTTGTTTCATTATCCTTAACTTTAAAGCTATAAGCTGCAAGTTCTGGATCATCAAATTTAAAGTGTCCCTGCTCTGTTTCATTCTTACTTAAAGAATAATCTAGTTCTTGATCTAATTCATCTAAAACTACGAACTTCAAATCATTATCTTGTTTAAAGCCAAATCTTAAATATTCATTTTTAGTTTTAAAATGCAGATAACCATTTTCTGATTTTAATTCTTCAATTTCAGCTTCTTTACCTTGAATCGCCAGCTGAGTTTCTGTACCAAAGGATAAAAATTCTTTTCTGAGTAAACCATCTGAATATATATCCATTATCGTGAAAACTGTTAAAAATATTAAGAGTAAAACTAAAACTTTTTTAGATTTCTCCAATATTTTTTTATTTAAAATCACTGCCACTACCAGAGTTGAAACAATTGCTCCCAGAATACCGGCTCTAGATAGGGATCCCAGCCAGGCAGCAAAGATAAAAGAACTGGAAATTGTTAATAGAAAAATTCTTTTTCTGCCTTCAGCAAAGAAATATAAAACTGAGCTCAACATTAGTAACATCGAAAAATAACTACCTGCATAATTGGGATTGTAGAATGTGGCAAATAAAATATTTCTGCCTTCAAATCTATAATCCATTGCAGTTGATAATTCCGCAAATTCCTTACCAGGTAAAATTAATCTCTGCCCTAAAACATTTGCAAAAAAATCATAACCAAAAAACTGACTTAAACCAATCATAGCTATTATGACAGTAGATGTCAGTAAAGTCTTAAGCAGAAATTCAAATTGATCTTTTTTATTAAAAAGATTAATTGTAATCACAGTAATTAATAAATAAGAAATTAATACCGGCATTCCCTGATAACGATCAGGAAAACCCTGCAGTGATGTCAGCTGTGCTTTAGAAAAAATAGTTGACACAATTATCATGATCAAATAAATAAAAATCGGATAATAATAAAATGTCTTTTTTAGTTTTTCTCCTGACTCTTTTTTGTAATAAACATAAAATGAAATCAAAGCTAAAAGACTAAAAGCTAAAAGAAAAATCATTTTATAATAAGAAAAGAAATCAGTATTATAATCTCTAATCCAATAGGAAGCCACAACTTCAGGTAATTCAATCTTTTTATAGTGAACTATCAGCGGCACCACTGCAGCAATCAAAACAACTGGTAAAACATATAATTTGTTCTTCAATTTTTCTCTAATAGGCCTCACCTCTTTTTAATTTTTTAAGTAAATATTTTAAACAAAAATTAGAACTGCTGGAACATATCAAACATGGGAGTTACAATTGAAATTGCAACAAAGCCCACCATCACCGCTAAAAACACAATCATAATCGGCTCTATTAAAGAGATTGCACCTTCCACACTGGCTTCAACCTGGCGGTCATAAAATGTAGATACCTTATTTAACATGGTTCCGATCGAACCTGTTTCTTCACCAACATTGAGCATCTGAACCACCATCGCTGGAAACTCACCACTTGCTGCCAGCGGCTCAGATAAAGTACTTCCTTCTCTGACTCGAGCCCGAGCTTTAGTTAAAACATCTCCATAAACCTTATTACCCACTACATCTTCGACAATCGCTAAAGCAGTTAAAAGATCAACCCCACTATCAATTAAAATAGCCAGTGTGCTGGAAAAACGAGAAATATAGACTTTGCGCAGCATTGGTCCAATAATTGGAATCTTTAAAAACCAGCGGTCAGTCTTTTCTCTTCCAGCCGGAGTATTTCTAAATCTTGCTAATACAAATAATAAAACAATGAAAGCTAAAAGTAAGGCCCACCAATAGCTCTGCATAAAGGTACTGATTCCTAAAAGCATTCTGGTCGGTAAGGGTAATTCGGAACCAAAATCTCTAAACATCCCCACAAATTGGGGTACAACCTGAGTCAATAAAAAGATAACAACAATTATACCAACAGCAAAAATAACAAGTGGATAATAGAGTGCTGAACGAACCATAGAGTTCAGTTCATCCTGACGGTCATAGTGATCTGCTAACTTATTTAAAATCCGATCCAAAACACCACCTGATTCTCCTGCTTTAACAAGTTGAATATAGAGCTCCGGAAAAACAGCTGGATGTTTTTCCATAGCATCAGCTAAAGAAATACCAGTCTCCACATCATCTGTAACCTGCTGAATAACATCTCTTAATCTTTTGTGATCAGTTTGATCTATTAAAATATTGAGAGCATCTACTAGAGAAATACCGGCATCAATCATTGCTGCAAACTGCTGTGAAAAAACAGAAAGATCTTTAAGTTTAACTTTGCGGTGTTTTTTAATGAATTCACCAACATCAAAAACCTTTCTTTTTTCGCTTATTTCTGTAATATAATAACCCTTTTCTCTCAGTTGGCGAGCAATTGCAGACTTACTTTCCGCTTCAATAGTTCCTGATATTAGATCTCCATCTTTGTTTTTTGCCTTATACTCAAATTCTTCTGCCATCTTCAATACTCCCTTCCGGGAATTAAATGCTCCCTTTAATTTTTTTCTTGACATATTCAGGGTCATCTGCTCTGCGAACTGCTTCCTCATATTCAATTTTACCCTGATTATAAAGGTCGACAAGATAATTGTTCATCATAATCATACCGTATTTACCACCGGTCTGCATTGCAGATACCAGTTGATGGGTTTTTCCTTCTCGAATAATGTTTCTGACAGCAGATGTCGCAATTAAGATTTCTAAAGCTGCCACTCTAGATTTCCCATCTTTATGTGGTAAAAGCTGCTGAGAAATTATCCCACTAATTGAAGAAGCAAGCTGAATCCTTACCTGCTGCTGTTCATGAGCAGGGAAAACATCGATTATTCTTTCGACTGTACTTGGAGCATCATTAGTATGCAGAGTAGCAAAGACTAGATGCCCGGTTTCAGATGCCTCTAAAGCAATAGAAATAGTTTCTAGATCTCTCATCTCACCAACAAGGATTACATCTGGATCTTGTCTTAATGCTGCTCGTAAACCATTGGCAAAATTTAAAGTGTCATTACCAACTTCTCTCTGATGTACAATAGATTTATTGTGGGTATGCAGATACTCTATAGGATCCTCTAAAGTTATTATATGGGCCGCTCTATTTTTATTTACTATATTAAGCATAGAGGCTAAAGTTGTAGATTTACCACTCCCGGTTGGACCTGTACATAAGATTAAACCTTTGTGCTGCATGGATAGCTTCTTTAATATCTGAGGCAGTCCGAGCTCATCAATTGTTGGTATATCTCCAGGAATTACTCTTAAGGCTAAAGAAACTGAGCCCCGTTGACGAAAAGCATTAACCCGAAAGCGGCAGTAACCTGGAATACTGTGAGAAAAATCAACCTCACCTTTATCTAAAAATTCCTGCCACTGTTTATCATTCATTAAGTCTTTGGCAATATCTTCTACCTGTTGAATTCCCAAATTTTCTGGATAATCCTGATAGTTTTGAAGCTTACCAGTATACCTGATAATAGGTTTCTGTTTACCAGTCAGATGAAGATCAGAAATAGCCTGATTTTGGGAAATATCCTTCATAACATCTATAATATCCATTTAATCCTCTCCTAAAGTTCCAACATTTAATTAATAAATTTATTTGTTTTAATGAACAACACTTACCAATTCCTGATAACTGGTTAGACCTTCTTTTAATTTTTCTTTACCATCAACTAATAAAGACTCCATCTCATTAGCTCTGACATAGCGCTTAATTTCTGGCTCATTAGCTCCTTCAGCAATCATTTCTTCCATATCCGAAGTTATCTCAATCACCTCATGGATAGCAAGTCTGCCTTTAAACCCGTCAGTACATTTATCACAGCTTTCATTAGAAGGGCGCCAGAGGTGATTAACATCTGGGTCATCTAAAAATTTTTTTTCTTCAATTCCAGGTTGATAGCGTTCTTTACAGTCAGGACATAATCTTCGAACAAGTCGCTGTGCTACCACTCCAATCACTGTTGAGGCAACCAAATAACCAGGTATTCCCATATCCATCAGTCTGGTAATTGCACTGATTGCATCATTAGTATGCAGAGTACTTAAAACTAAATGTCCAGTTAAAGCAGCTCTAATTGCAATCTCAGCTGTTTCTTCATCCCTAATTTCTCCCACCATCACAATATCTGGATCCTGACGCAAAATTGATCTTAGAGTTTTAGCAAAGGTTAAACCGGTTGCTGTATTTGCTTGAACCTGATTAACCCCATCTAACTGATACTCCACTGGATCTTCAATTGTAACAATATTTTTAGTTGGTGAATTAATTTCACTTAGAGCCGCAAACAAAGTAGTTGATTTTCCACTTCCAGTCGGTCCTGTTGCAAGTAAAATACCATTCGGTTTTTTAATTAATCGATTAAATCTTTCCCTGTTTTTTGATCTAAAGCCAAGTTTTTCAAGATTAAGTAGACTATCATCTCTATTTAAGAGTCTAATAACAACTTTTTCTCCATAAATTGTCGGTAAAGTTGAAACCCGCATATCAATCTGCATTCCCTTAAAAGTCATTTGCACTCGTCCATCCTGAGGAATCCTTCTTTTAGTAATATCCAGATCAGCTATAATCTTTAAACGAGAAATCAAAGCTGACTGCGAATTTTGGGGTACTGTCATTTCTTCACGTAAAATACCATCTACCCGATAACGAACTCTCAGAGTATTTTTTAAAGACTCAATATGGATATCACTTGCCTGTTTTTGAATAGCCTGAGTAATAATCAGGTTTGTTAAGCGTACAATTGGTGCATCTTCGACCATCTGCCGCAGCTGATCTATTTCTGGATCCTCGTTCATCTGATTATATTGATTAAGACTTTCAAAAATTTCAGCAGTATCAGTATCTACTAAAGAATAAATCTGATTAATTGCATTTGTGATCTCTGACTGTGTGGCAATAGCAATATCAATCTTCATCCCGGAGTTAACTTCTATATTTTCTATAGCCATCAGATCTGTTGGATCTTGAATTGCCACCTTCAAAATCCCTTCCTCCATATCATAGGGAACAGCGTTATGGCGGCGAGCTATATTTTCGGAAATATACTGTGAAAGCTGAGCACTTAAAAGATAATCATTTAGATAAACTCTCGGGATATTCAGCTGCATTTCCAGAGCTTCAGTTAGTTCCTCTTCAGATATATAACCAAGTTCAGTTAAAACCTGTCCGAGCCTCATATCCATCTCTTTTTGAGCCTCAAGAGCATCTTCTAATTGTTTTTGAGTTATATAATTATATTCTAAAAGCAAATCTCCAATTCTTTTTTTTTTATTTGCACTCATTATAATGCTCCTCTGCTATCTAAATATTTTGTTATAATTTGTATTAATTTGTCATTGTATATATATTATTATTTCTACTTCAATAATGAAATTCCTGTTAATTTCTAATTTAATTTTAATCTTTTTATAAATTTAAGTATATAAAGCAAAAAATTGCCATGATGTATTAAACACCGGCAATTTTTCCACCTGAGGCAAACATAACAATCATAGGATTGCTCCCTTAGACTTATGTTTTTGCGTCACAGTCTTTAAACTGCTTTGCTTTTATTTATATATCCTATTATTAAATTAATCAACTGCATCATCTTTTGCTTCTATTTCTCCAACTGCTTTTTCAGCGATCTGATACCACTTTTTCTTTGGCGGCATCTCTTGTGTCCAGAGCTTAAATGAAGCCTCTGCCTGATAAATCAAAGTTGGCAGTCCATTTCCTACCTGAGCTCCTCTTTTTTCTGCTTCTTGTAAAATTTTTGTTTTCAGTGGGTTATATACTAAATCGATAACTAACTGTTCTTCATGTAAGTAATCAGGATTAATTACTATATTTTTGATATCATTACTATACATCCCAACTGGAGTAGTATCAACTACCAAATCTGCTGCTTTTAAGAGTTCACCGTACTCCTGCTCTTTTAAACTGCAAAAATCAAAGTTTTGCTTAGAATTTTCTTCTCTGAAAAGTTTTGCTAGTTCTTCTGCATTTTCTACTGTTCTATTAATAATTGTTATATCTTTAAGATCAAGCTGAATCAGGGCTGCAATTACAGCTCTGGCTGCTCCTCCAGCTCCAATCACTACTGCTCTTTTATCTTTAACCTTAACTCCAGCTTCCTCTACCTGCCGCTGAAAACCAATAACATCTGTATTATAACCGGTTAGTCTCCCGCGTCTATTGAGCACAGTATTTACAGCTCCCGAAGCTCTTGCCAGTGAAGAAAAACCATTTAAATAAGGAATTATACTTTCTTTATACGGAATAGTTACATTCCAGCCGGCAAAACCAAGAGTTTTCAAAGAATTTATGTATCCTTCTAAATCCTGTTTTTTAGTCTCCAGCATTAAATAAACAGCGTTAATCCCTAAATCTCTAAAACCATTATTATGGAGAGAGGGAGAAATCGAGTGGCTTAAAGTTTCCCCTAACAAACCATATAATTTTGTTTCACTATCAGGTATAAAAATACTCATCTTCTGCCTCCTAAAAAAATAAAATTGTAAAACAAATTAAAACACGCCGGTTTCAATTTGCCAGCGTGTCTGTTTATGTAATAATAACTCCAGACTGCTGAAATTTCAATTTCTAATCCCAACTAAATTTAAATAGCTAGAACATAGTCTGGAGTCTTTCTCCCAGTGACTCAAAATCAATAATAATAATTTTACGCTTTTTGATAGTAATAACCCCATCATCAATAAAACGGTTAATCAATTTAGTTACAGTAACCCGGGATGAACCAATTAAATTGGCAATTTCCTGATGAGTTAAAACTAAATCAATAACTGTCCCTGCTTCTATTTCACGCCCAAAGTCTTCTGCCAACCGCGAAAGTAAACTCGCCAACCTTCCAGCAGCATCCTGAAAAACCAACTCCCTAACCTGACTGGTTAAAAGTCTGGTCTTTTTAGATAGAGCCTCAATGATTTTAATCGCCAGTGATGGTCTATCTTGTATCATTTTTTCCATTTCATTCCAGGGGATAATTAAAAGTCTGGCATCATCCATAACCTCGGCTGTCAAAGGATGTGGATCCTCATCAAATAAAGAAAGCTCACCGAAGATATCACCTTCTTGTAAAATAGTAAGGACTTTTTCTTTTCCTTCTGCAGAAAGCATAGAAAGTTTAACTTTTCCATTAACAAGTAAATATAATTTTTTAACACTATCATTTTCAAAAAAGATAACCTCACCTTTTTCGTAAAATTTAGCATAAGAATTTGTACATAAAAGTTCTAATTCTTCGGGATCAAGATTTTGGAATACAATTAAGTCTTTTAAACACTGTTTTGTTTCTTCCATATCACAACCTGCCTCTCTTATCTTCTATTAATATATATTCTCTATTAATGAAAAAATCCCTTTTTTCTAATTTAATTTCTTTCTTTACAATCTTTGCAATAACCGTAAAATCTTAATTTATGTTCTGTAATCTCAAAATCATACTTATCTTCCAGTTCAGATTCAAAATAGTCAATATCCTGATCACTAAATTCAATTAATTTACCACAGCCCTTACAGATTAGATGATGGTGATGAGCATCTTCTAGATAAATCTCATATTTGCGAGAATCATCATTAAAATCCAGTACATGTACAATATCTAAATTCTGCATTAGCTCCAGACTTCGATAAATAGTTGCCATTCCAATATCTTTATCTTTTTCTCTAACAGCAGCAAAAAGTTCTTCTGCTGTAAAATGCCAGTTTTCTTTTTCCAGTATTGTCTCCAGTATTACTTCTCGCTGTCTGGTAAATTTATAGTTATTCTCTGCTAATTTTCTTTTAAATTTATCTTTTAATTTTTTCATTTACAACACCTCATTTTAAAGACTATTTATATTTTATCATAAAACCGAGCAGATATTAAATAATTATTTTGAATTTTTTCGCTTAGATATCCATTTTTTACATTAAAAAATAACATTTGGGTATTGACTATCGGTTTAAATAATTATATAATGTAATAAATAAGAATAATTTGTCGAAAATTGTTAAGAAAGGAGAATTAACATGAAATCTACTGGTATTGTCCGTAAAATTGACGATTTGGGTAGAATGGTAATTCCAATCGAGCTCAGAAAAACAATGAATATCAATAAAAAAGACCCAATGGAAATATTTGTTGACGAAGAGAAAATTATTTTGAAAAAATATGAACCAGCATGTATTTTCTGCGGCAGTGCAGATGACACTATCGAATATAAAGGTAGAACAATCTGTGGTGAGTGCATGGAAAATATGGTTGAGCTTAAAGAAGAAAAATAATTTTTTACCCAAATAACAAAAATTGGATATCGATCTCTAAAAAAATAGCACCCTAATCGGTGCTATTTCTTTTTTAAAACTATTATTTGTTTTATGTTTTAATTTATATATTTTTATGGTCAAAATCAGAAATTCTGTCAACTCGTTACTTTAAGTTTTATTAATTGACGATATTTTTAAGCATAGATAAAATCTAAACTTCTTATCTTAAAAATACATGGCCGCCAATTCGCTTAACAAAATTCCTTCTGGAAATCCAGGCAGTGTTTGTCGCTATATCTGGGTTATAAAAATAAATTGAACCTAAAGTCGGGTCATAACCAAGTAGTGCCGCTCGAGCAGCCTGCAGTTCTTCTTCGCCAGGATAATAATTAGCTTGCCCATCCATTAGACTACTAAACTGGCCTTTCTGTAAGATAACATCTCTAATTGTATTTGGAAATTGACTACTTTCAATTCTATTTAGAATTACAGAACCAACTGCTACCTTACCTTTAAAGTCTTCTCCTCTTGCTTCTCCATGAATAATTCTTGCAAGTAAAATTATATCATCTCTAGTTATGTTATATTCTAAATTAACTTTAGAATCAGGAAAAACATTAAAAGAACTTTCGCCAAAAACTCCATCTGCTTTGAGACCATTGGCCTGCTGAAACTTTTTGACTGCCTCTACAGTAGCTCCACCATAGAGACCATCTATACTTCCATTATAATAATTTAATTGCTTTAACTTTTGCTGTAATAAAGCTACATCTATTCCCTCATCACCTCTGCGCATCACTCTACTTCCAAACTCAGCTATCTCAAGAGCTTTAGCTTCTTCGAGATTGACAAAAGACACCATTATGAGGAGTAACATTACCGAGATTATTATCTTAGTTCTACTCAGCATCGTAAATTACCTCCCTGTTGTAAACTGATAGTTAAATGTAAAATATAATCTTCCTCCTTTGCTAAACTAAAAAACATTTGCTTAAATTAACTTACTGCTTATAGACTTATTAATAATTATTTGTGATTATCAACTTAATAATAAACAATTAGAGGTAGATTGTCAAATGTTCTTTTTTTACATTTCTTCGGAAATCAGCTCAACTTTGAATTGCTGGGATAGATCTGCCATTACCTCTTTAACTTCCTTTTTAGTTCCTGCTGTTACATCAATCCAGATTTCACCAGGATTGTCATGATCAACATTGACCTTACCAATTCCCTCATAAGCTTTAATAATCATATCAATAAAATTAATCTCTGTTGGATCAACTTTATATCTTAATTTTAATGTATTATTTAAATTCTCTTTATTCATTTTCTTTTTACCACCCTAATTTTAGCTTAAACTTGCTATTTATCTTTACTATTTTGATATCGCTATTTTCTTATCTTTATTTTTCCCTTCTTAATAAAGAACCAGCTGGGATTTCCCTATTAAGCGGAATTTTAATTAATTGTTTAGGGTGAGGAGCAGCCTCAATTTCTTCTCCCTCTTCATTAATTAAATACTCAGCTTTTATTGTAAATGTCTTTTGCCCTGGAACAATAAATTCTAAGTCATCACCTTTAAATATCTTATTTCTTACTTCTATTAAAGCTTCTTTATTTTCAGAGTCATAACCCTTTACAACTCCCATGAAATCGTAAGTTCTCAAATAGGAAGAACTCTCATAACGCTGACCTTCAGAACCTGGTTTGCCATAATAAAATCCTTTGGTATAATCACGATGACTTATTTTTCTAAGCTCTGCCAGTAGTTCTGGATCTGCTTTGAAATCAGCAGTATTCTCGTAATATTGATCAATTAATTGTCTGTAAGTATTGATTACTGTTGCAGCATAGTGAACGCTTTTCATTCTTCCTTCAACTTTTAAACTACTTAGACCGAGTTCAATTAATTCGCCAATTTCTTCAGCCAGATTTAAATCTCTGGAGTTCATAATAAATGTTCCCTGGTCATTTTCTTCAATTGGATAATATTCTCCCGGTCTTTTTTCTTCTACCAGGTGGTACTTCCAGCGACAGGATTGAGCACAGTCCCCTTTATTAGCATCACGACCAACAAAATAATTACTCAAAAGACAGCGCCCAGAATAGGAGATACACATTGCTCCGTGAACAAAATATTCTAGTTCCACTTCCCCATCAGTTTTTTGAGCAATTTCTTTAATTTCTTCTTTACTCAACTCTCTTGCCAGTATAATTCGTTCAGCTCCCTGTTCTGCCCAAAAAAGTGCAGAAGCCCAATTAACATTATTTGCCTGGGTACTAATGTGAATTTCCATCTCTGGCATTTCTTTTTTAACAAAGGCAAATACACCTGGATCAGAGATTATTAAGGCATCTAAATCCAATTCTTTGATCTTTTCTATATATTCTGGAAGTTGATCCAACTCCTTGTTATGAGGAATCATATTTAAGGTCATATATACCTTTTTGTCCCGCTGATGGGCAAAATCTATTCCCTCTTTAAGCTCCTGAACTGTAAAATTATCGGCACCAGCTCTTAAACCAAAATTTAAACCTCCACAATATACAGCATCAGCACCAAAGAAAATTGCAGTTTTTAATTTTTCTAAACTTCCTGCCGGTGCCAGTAGTTCGACTTTATCCATTTATATCCTTCCTCCTGCTTATGGCCATCCCATCACCTGCAGTAACTATTGTTGTTTCAAGTTGGGGATGGTTCATAACTAACTTTAAATATTTTTTTAAATTAATAACCATTGTTCTAATTTTATGATTTACTTCAGTTTCTTTTAATACTTTTCCTTTATATAAAACATTATCAGCAATCAAAAGACCTCCTGGAGCTAAAAGCTCAAAGAGATACTCAAAAAGATAAAGATACTGCCCTTTGGCAGCATCTAAAAATATAAAATCATAATCAGCTTTTAAATACAATAAAATATCAAAAGCATCACCAATTTTAAGATCAATTTTTTGCGAGTAATTATATTTAGCAAAATTATCCCGAGCTCGAATCGCCCTCTCAATATCAAGTTCAATTGTGGTAATCTTTGTCTTTTGAGGACTATTTTTTGCCATTAAAAGAGTAGAGAATCCATAAGCTGTCCCTATTTCTAAAACTCTTTTGGGTTTTTTAAGTTTCAACTGTATTGTTAAAAGAGCGGCTGCATCACGATCTATCAATGGAATATGTTTACTTTTACACTGTTTTTCTACTTCTTTTAATTCAGAATCAATATATTTATTTTGCGAAAATTTTCTATTTATATCAGTTAGTTTCATAGCTAATTTAACTCTCTCTGTTTTTGTAGGTGCTGCTCATAGTCTTTAGTAAAAACATGGCTTCCGTCCTCACGAGCAAAATAGAATAAATAATCTGTATCTGCTGGATCAGCTGCTGCTTCTACTGCCTTATCACCAGGACTAGCAATTGGAGTAGGTGGCAGTGCATTAACACCATAAGTGTTATAAGGAGAATCGATCTCTAAATCAGAGTATAGAACTCTTTCGGTTCTCTCCTCTAGTGCATACTGAACAGTTGCATCAAGCTGTAACGGCATTCCCGCTTCAAGTCTATTATAAATCACAGAAGCAATTATCCTATTTTCAGATTCTAATTTACCTTCTTCTTCTATTAAAGAAGCGATAATCAAAATCTCATAAGCTGAAAATTCACTTCTGGCTGCTGCTTTTTTTAAAAATGGCAGTCTTTTCTCCGTAAAATAATTAATTAAAGCTGCTGCTATATCTTCCTCATCAAAACTGAGTGGAAAACTATAGGTTGTAGGGACTATAAATCCTTCTGCTGGAAAATAAATCTCATTATCTACTTTTTTATCCTCAAATCCAAAATCTAAGTTTAATTTTCCTAGATATAAATCAATGTATTCTGCCAGAATCTCTCTATCATATTCTGGAAAACTTAAGTTTGAATAGCGAGCTAAAATTTCATCTAATGTAAAACCTTCCGGAATAGTTACTTTAAAAGTTTCTTCTTCACCCTGACGGAGTTTGTCAATTATTTCTAAGGGAGTAGCTGAAGTGGAAAAGCGATAATAGCCAGATTTTAAATCATTAATTTCTTTAAAACGAAGTAGTAAATAAAAAACTGTAGATGACTTGATTACTCCTTCTTTTTCCAGCAGCCTGGCAATTGCCTTACCACTCATCCCTGGCTCAATCTCTACCATAATATCTACTGGATCAAGTTGATTTATTGGCTCCATCAAAGAACAAGCCCTCAGCGAAAAGCTGAGTATTATGACAAAGATTAAAAATACAATAGCTACTCTTTTCAAATTAATCTAATTCCTTTCGGTAAATTTATTTTGGCTTATCATAGAGACAAATTTGCAAATTAAAAGCTAATTATTCCGATTCTTCCATACTTTCAATATAGGCTGCCTGTACTTTTTCAAATTCTTCTTTTTCCTCAACCGGCATAATTATTTCTTCTTCACCCTCATTTAATATCTTAATAACTGTTGCATCTGCATCTTCATCAGCTCTGGCATCAACTATAATTAAATACTTAACACCATCAATTACTAGATCTTCTTCAATAAAAAATCTGCTTTCACCTGTAGTATCTGATAAAACCAATTCTTTTTTTTCTTCGTCAATCCAAAACTTACCATCACTCATTTTAAAACTCCTTTCTATTTTTGTGAAATATTTCTTCTGAACCAGGTTCAAAATCGCGGTTTTGAACCTGGTTCAGAATATAATTATTTAGAATCAAGATAAGACTGCAAAATTAAAGAAGCAGCCAGTTTATCTATCACTTTTTTACGACCTGATCGGCTAACATCGGCTTCCAGCAAAATATTTTCTGCCTGGCTGGTTGTTAAGCGCTCATCCTGAATTTTAATTGGCAGCTCCAAATTATTCTGCAAAAAATTAATGAAAGACTGAGTTATCTCGGCCCTTTTACCTATGGAACCATCCATATTATAAGGCATTCCTACAATGATTTCTTCTATCTTATATTTTTTAATATATTTTTTTATTTCTGTTAAAATTTCTTGATGCCCATGCATCGAAAGAGTAGCAATTGGTTGAGCTGTCCAGCCCATCTCATCACTAACTGCAACTCCCACTCTCTTATTCCCATAATCAAGGCCTAAAATTCTCAAATCTTTTTCCTCCAATTTTCTTTCTTCAATAAAATATTATATAATCATTTTAAGAAATAAGCAAATTTATGGACTTTATTCTGAGTCAATTACTTAATTTTTTAAATAATTTGTTGGAGGAATAAAATGAATTATCCTACTATAACCCATGTAAAAAGAAATACTGACCCTTTTAATATGGACCAGCGTCATTATCATAACCAATATGAAATATATTATCTCTTAAATGGGGAAAGAAATTATTTTATTAACCAGCGTAGTTACCATGTTAAAAAAGGAGATTTAGTATTAATAAATAAGAATATTTTACATAAAACAGTTACAATTGATAAAAAGAAACCGGAACATGAACGCATCTTGATTCAATTTAATGAGGAGCTTTTTGCAAATTTCAAATCAGAAATGAACAGCTTAAAACTATTTGCTATTTTTAATCAACAGAATGTATTAAGCTTAAACCCTGAACAACAGCTCTGGCTTGAGGAACATCTTTTTAAATTAACTGCAGAAAAAGAGAAAAAGGATAAAGATGCTAATTTATTTTATCTTAAATTAATGATTGCTGAACTTTTAATTTTTATAAAAAGGATTTCCAATAAATCAGCTGCTCAAAATTTGAAGTATCCTGATCAAAAACATAAAAATATATCTCGTGTAGCTGCCTATATTAATGATAATTATCATAAAAAATTAAGTCTTAAAATGCTGGCAAATAAGTTTAACTACAGCTCAGCCTATTTAAGTAGAGCTTTTAAAGAAGTTACAGGTTTTAATTTTGTTGAATATAAAAATAATGTTCGGATTAAAGAAGCTAGTAAACTACTGCAGCAGACAAGTCTTTCTGTAACTGAGATATCTGGTCGGGTTGGTTTTAATAATATAACCCATTTTGGTAGAATTTTTAAAGAATTTACAGATCTATCACCACTCGAATACAGAAAAGTAAGAAGTTATAAGATCAAATAACTGACAATAGTTTTCTAAATAAATTAAGGCTCCGAAAGATAATCGAGAGCCTTAATTCATTAATAGGGAGTTTAATTTTATTAAATTTATTAGTTATTTTAATTTTTATTACTTAAATTTGAAGGGAATTCAACAAGATTTTTAATTTTAATTGATTTTTCTTTTTCAGTTGATCTTCTGGCAGCAATTCCAGTCAAAATAGACATTGCCCCATCATAACCTCCAGCTTTACGGTCTAAAGGATCAGCTTCTGGGTTTTCTAGGAAGATATCTTCTAATAAACGCTTATCCCCTCCACCATGACCACCTGCTTCTACTTCGACATCAATTGTATAAGATTCTTCAAATAATGGGAAAACTTCCAAACGAATATTATTATCAGGGGTTTGTCTTTCAAGCTCACCGTCATGGCCGCTAATATAGGAAGCTTCAACAACATCCTGTTCAATTCTACCTTTGGTTCCTATAAAAGCAACTTTATAACCCTCATAAGGAGCATAGTTATTTAGAGAATAACTCATCAGAGCATTATTGGCATATTTAACAGTTAAGGCCCTGGTATCCCAAATATTAATTTCGGGTGAGAAAACACAGCGATCTCTAAAGTAACCATCTTCATTTTCTGCCTCAAGATATAAAGCAGTTAGTTTATCTGAAGAACTCATATCAAGTTCAAATTTGCATTGATCTTTAACATCACAGTCTTTACACCTCATTCGATACTGAAATGTCTCCGGCTTATAAAATCGCTTGCTTCCAAAAGCAAAAACTTCTTCTGGTGCAGAATCAAGCCACCAATTTACTAAGTCAAAGTGATGGGTAGCTTTGTGGACCCAGAGAGAACCAGAATTTCTTTTTTCTCCATGCCAGCGTCGATAATAATCAGCTCCATGTGTAGTATCTAAATACCAGTGGAACTCTACCATTGTTACCTCACCAATTACACCATCCTGCAGCAATTCTTTTACCTTTGACCGGTAAGGAGAATAACGATAGTTAAAGGTAACTGTCAAATCATTCCCTGTTTCTTCCATTGTATCAATTATAGCCTGATTTTTAACTTCATTAGTTGTCATTGGTTTTTCTGTAATTACTTTTAAGTCATTTTTTAGTCCCTTAATAATATATTCATGGTGGTGTGAATCTTTTGTTGTGACTACAATCCCCTCAATTTTCTCTTTTTCCAACATTTCTTCAAATTGATATGGCTTATATGTAGGTAAATCCATATCCAACTTTTTGTTTACATAATCCATTCTACTTTGATTTAAATCTAGCAGAGCAACAAGTTCATTTTCTGCTGAGATTTTATCATTTTCCACCAGTGCTTCATAGTACATTGCTGAACGAGAACCTGTTCCAATTACTGCATATCTCATCATTATTCCTCCTGATTTTGATTTTAAATAATATATTTGCTTTGCTAAAGTTTTGCATTTTTCAAGCTTTAGTTTACACTTTTTAGCTTTTTTAAATTTTTTATCAATTAAATCTTACATATAAAAAAGAATAATAACAAGACATTTATTGTTTTCCTCGCTCTGTTTTCTACATATTTTTACTTATAAGACAAAAAAAGAGCAGACATCTATACCAGATGTCCACTAATCTTAATCAAAAATATCTTAATTTAATTTTACAGCACTAAATAAGCTACTTAATTATCTAGATAGCTTCGAAGCAGTTCCTCAATAATTTCATCTCTATCAATTGTTCTAATCATTGTTCTGGCATCTTTATAACTGGTAATATAAGCAGGATCTCCAGAAAGTAAATATCCAACAATTTGATTAATTGGATTATATCCCTTTTCCTCCAAAGCTTTAGAAACCTTATTTAAAACAAAGGCTGCTTCGCTTAACTCTTCTTTGCTAATTTTAAAGCGCATTGTTTTGTCACTAAAATCTTCTGCGGCCATTTTTATCACATCCTGTATTTAAGTTTGCCTTATATTATTAGTTCTGCAACCAGCTAAAAAGTCCTGCTTTTATTAGTAATTTTTGCTGATAATAATTCAAATATCTTATTTTACAGTTTCTTTAACTATTTTTTCAACTTCTGCAAGTGCTTCAGCAGTTTTTTCTGGTTTTGAACCTCCTGCCTGGGCCATATCAGGACGTCCTCCTCCACCACCACCGGCAATTCTGGCTACTTTTGAAATAATATCTCCAGCTTTAAATCCTTGTTTAATCAGATCTTCAGTTACAGAAGCAACAAAAATAACTTTGTTATCTCCTTTACTGGCCAGCACAATCACAGCCGAATCAACCTTATCTTTTAACTGATCATTTAAATTTCTTAAGGCTGAATTGTCAAGGTCATCAAGCTCTGCTGTCAGGACATTTATACCTTCAATCTGCTGCAGCTGATCAATTAACTCATCTTTTTTAGAACCGGCAAGTTTTTGCTTTAAGTTTTCCAGTTCTTTTTCTAATTTTTTCTGTTCATCCTGCAGCTGTTGTACCCTATTTAATAGATTATCGGGCTCAGTCTTTAATTCAGCTGCTGTTTTGTTTAAAAGATCAAGCTTAGTATTAAAATAATCCAGAGCATATTCTCCGGTTACAGCTTCTATTCTTCTTACTCCAGCAGCAATTCCGCTTTCAGAAACAATTTTGAAAGCTCCAATATCACCTGTGGCCTCAACATGGGTTCCACCACAGAGTTCTAAACTAAAGTCACCCATTTTAACAACTCTAACTTCTTCTCCGTATTTTTCACCAAAAAGAGCAGTTGCTCCCATTTCTTTTGCTTCATCAATAGCTTTTACTTCAGTTTGAACCGGATAATTTTCCATCACAGCCTGGTTAACTCTGCTTTCAATCTCTTCCAGCTCTTCTGCTGTCAGTGCAGAAAAATGAGTAAAGTCGAAACGCAGTCTGTCTGGAGCTACCAGCGAACCTGACTGATTTACATGTTCTCCTAAAACTTCTTTTAAGGCTTTATGGACTAGATGAGTTGCTGAGTGATGACGGGCAGTCGCCTGACGACGGTTGTGATAGACAACTGCTTCTACCTGAGTCCCGTTTTCTACTGTTCCTGATTTGGCTTCTACCTGGTGCACAAAAACTTCAGATTTTTTAACTGTATCTCGAACTTCAGCCTCAAAATCATCAGTTTTGATTACACCCTGATCTCCAAGCTGGCCTCCACTCTCTGCGTAAAAGGGAGTTTTAGTAAGAATAATCTCTCCACTTTCTCCTGCCTTAAGCTTTTCAACCTTTTTATTATCTTTAAGCAGACCAACAACCTCAGTCTTTTCTTTAAGGGAGTGGTAGCCGGTAAAGTTATCTTCTTCAATCTGAGTTTTAAATTCTGCGTACAATTTTTCTACTTCTCCACTGCTAAAAGAGGTTTCTTCTCTGGCTTCTCTGGCTCTTTGGCGCTGAGCAGCCATTTCTTTTTCAAAACCTTCTTCATCAACCTTAATTCCAGCCTCAGCTGCAATATCTTCGGTCAGATCAAGGGGAAAACCATAGGTATCATACAGTCGGAAAGCATCTTTACCTGTCAGCACTTCTTTATTTTCTGCCTCAAGCTCAGCCAGCATCTCTTCTAAAATATTTAAACCCTGCTCTAAGGTTTTTAAGAAACTCTCTTCCTCAGATTTGAGCACATTTTTAACATGGGCCAGCTGTTTTTTAAGATCAGGGGCAACACCTTTAACAATCTCAGCGGTTTTTTCTACTAATTTATATAAAAATGGTTCTTTAAATCCAAGTTTGCGGCCATAGCGAGCTGCTCTTCTAATCAAACGACGGATTACATAACCTCGTCCTTCATTGGCAGGCAGAGCTCCATCTGAAATAGCAACAGAAGCTGAGCGAATGTGATCAGCAATTACTCGATAGGCAGTTATACTTTCCTCATCTTTTTGATAGGGAATTCCTGTCATTTCTACTACCTGATCGATAATCGGTTTAATTAAATCTGTTTCAAAGTTGGTTTCAGTCTCCTGCAGAATCGAAGCTACTCTCTCAAGTCCCATTCCGGTATCTATATTTTTATTTGGTAATTCTTTGTATTCTCCCGCCTCAGTATAATTGTACTGAGTAAATACCAGGTTCCAGATTTCTAAATATCTGTCACCCTCACCACCGAGTACATCTTCTTCACTATCTCCAGCTTCTACACCGCGGTCATAATGAATCTCCGAACAGGGACCACAGGGACCAGTTCCAATCTGCCAGAAATTTTCTTTTTTACCCATTCTGACTATTCTTGCTTCCGGCAGACCAACCTGGTCATGCCAAATTTTAAAAGCTTCTTCGTCTTCCTCATAAATTGTAATCCATAATTTATCAGGATCAAGCTCCAGAACTTCAGTCACAAATTCCCATCCCCAGATGATTGCTTCTTCTTTAAAGTAATCACCA
>Ga0182239_1000063_pt1 | contig 36397 bp, 51 predicted proteins | sample hydfrate6_PW_210_FD_132456 | JGI IMG/M metagenome (GOLD analysis project Ga0182239, IMG submission 132456) | Subsurface microbial communities from deep shales in Texas, USA - hydraulic fracturing test 6_PW_210 | ecosystem: Environmental > Aquatic > Deep subsurface > Shale gas/oil reservoir >... | reverse complement strand
CAGATCCTTCGAACACACCGGGATGAGGCACTCCGGGCAATCTAGGGGAAAGCCTTTCTATCTGCTCTTGATTCCCGCCTTGCGCGGAAAAGACGGACGAAGTGGTATCTAGCTTCATACGAGACCAGACCGTTATTTTAATTTACAGCTCAAACATACCGGTTTTCAGCGCAGGATAGCTCCGCTGAAAACCTGGCTATTCTATCCTTCGAACCTGCCACCCCCCGGCAGGTAAAGGCTCAGCTTCCAGGGCCTGTTGCAGATACTCTATAAACTCTCGGCGGCGGATCTCCCGGGCCCCGAAACTGAGCAGGTGCCCAGTCGTCTGCTGGCAGTCCATAAAATGCACGCCCAAGGCGTCCAGGATGCGGACCAGATGGACCAGGGCAACCTTGGAAGCATTGGTAACCCGGTGAAACATAGATTCCCCAAAGAATGCCCGGCCAAGACAGAGCCCATAGATCCCCCCCACCAGCCTTCCTTCCTGCCAGGTCTCTACTGAATGGACATAACCCAACTCATGCAGCCGGATATAGGCCTGGATCATTTCCGGCACCAGCCAAGTCCCTTTGACACCTGCCCTTTGTACATACGCACAGCTCTCTATCACCTGCGGACAACTCATGTTGACCGTCACCGCCATGCGCTGCTGTCCCATAAAGCGGGCCAGCCTCCGGGAAACATGCAGCTGCTGGGGAATGAGCACCAGTCTGGGATCCGGCGACCACCACAGGATGGGGCTTGTTTCGTCGTACCAGGGGAAAATACCCTTGGCATAGGCGGCCAAGAGGCGCTGGGGCTCCAAATCGCCCCCGATTGCCAAAAGCTCGCCCACCTCGTCCAGGGCCGGATCCGGAAAATCCGCATAGGCATTATGAAAAGGTATTCCCATGTTTGCTGCTGCCTGTAAAATTCTGTGCAGAAAGTATATCCAGACCTTGATCATACACCTCCCGCAGAAGCTCTTCAACGATTTGGCGCAGGGATTTTCCAGAGGCTGTTCGTTGTCCACTGGAGGCAAATGCGCTGTCCACTTCCCGAACCCGGCTGGTACGGCCCAGAATCGCCGCCAAGTCTTTTGCCCGAGGCATGCAAACACTCCTTGCTTGATTTGAAGCCCGCAATGGCTTATGACCGTTTTGACCTGAGTTCCAGACATACCATATCGGGTGCAGCTGTTATGCGCGTTGATCACCCCTGGACCGTATCCGATCTGGATGTGGATGAATCCTTTCAACTCAAGCCCACCGCCATGGTCCGCCAAATGGAGGAAGCGGCCATTCGACACACTGATCTGGTCGGCCTCTCGGCCCAAAATTTATATGCCGATCAGGGGCTGGCCTGGATGATACACAAGCTGGGAATCACCATTATATAGATACAGCAAGAGAACGGTCCCGGGAAAACCGTATCTGGACCGGCATGATCAAGCTGGCCTTTTTCAAACAGATTTCCAGGCAGGTAGAGCAGATCAAGGTCAATGTGGGCTATGTGCAGGGTGGGAAAATGATCAACATCAGCAGTCCGGACACCGTCTTTGCCCTGGCCGAACTTAAAAATCAAAAACCAGGTAAAAACGGGGAGTCTTCGTGAGTCCAGGTACCTTTCACATTTCATCCACAGACAATGCAGCCAGAAGCGGCCGCCTGCACACGGCCCACGGAAGAGTGCACACCCCGGCTTTCATGCCCGTTGGCACCCAGGCCAGCGTCAAGAGCCTCACCCCCCAAGACCTCAGGGATATAGGGGCCGAGATCATCCTGGGCAATACCTATCACCTGTATCTGCGCCCGGGACATGAATTGGTGGCCCAAATGGGGGGACTGCATTCCTTTGCCGCCTGGGACCGGCCCATACTCACCGACAGCGGTGGATACCAGGTCTTCAGTCTTTCCGCCCTGCGCAAGTTGACAGCTGATGGAGTGGAGTTTCGCTCCCATATCGACGGCTCCAGACACTGGTTCACCCCGGAAGGGGTCATGGGCATCCAGACCAGTTTGGGCTCGGATATCATGATGGTCCTGGACGAATGCGTTGCCCACGACGCTGACTGGGAATATACACGGGATTCAGTGCAACTGACCACAGACTGGGCTCGGCGCAGTATACAGGCCTATTCGCCGGACAGGGGGCAGCAGCTGATGTTCGGCATTGTCCAGGGGGGGTTCTTTTTCGACCTGCGAAGCCGCTCGGCTGAAGAGATCACCTCTCTGCCATTTCCCGGATTTGCTATCGGCGGCTTAAGCGTCGGGGAGCCCAAGGAGGTCATGCTGGACATCCTGGCCCATACAGCTCCCCTGCTCCCTGTTGACAAACCCCGCTACCTGATGGGCGTGGGCACCCCTCTGGACCTGCTGGACGGCATCGCCCTTGGGGTGGACATGTTCGACTGCGTCCTGCCCACCCGCAACGCCAGAAACGGCACCCTGTACACCAGCCTGGGCAAAATCAATATAAAGCGCTTGGAATACCGGGACGACGAATCGCCCCTGGACCCGGAATGCGACTGCTACACCTGCCGGACCTTCTCCAGGGCCTACCTCCGCCACCTGTATACGGCCCGGGAGCTTACGGCCTATCGTTTAAACACGCTCCACAATCTGGCCTATTACCTGCGTTTGATGCATCGAGTACGAAAAGCTATAGCAGCAGGGACATTCGCCCGACTCCACCGGGAGATCCAAGGAATCTTTGGGGGATCTTAAGGATCAATGCGGCAAATTTCTGACCTCTCGTAGGAACATGACCAATCCAGCGTGGACAACAAATTGTCGGCTCAAACGAGACCACGCATCTTAAACTGAACCTTTTTGAATCTATCCCTTATGAAAGAGAATAAGCTGTCAATGGAACTCGCATCAGAATAATCCACCCTGAAATAAGAACCTTTCTTGGGCAGATTCTCTGAAACAGCCCGTGCTTCATCCTCATTCCTGAAAGTTATGATTACATGATATCATTATTCTGCCAATACCTCTGAGATTTATCCTGTTGGCGTTTATTCCCTGCACATTGTTTCCAGAATAGTGTAAATCCTCTCCAATGAGGAAACGGATATTTTTAACTCTCGTCATTCCCAGCCAGTCGAGCCCCCATTTCAAAGGCCTTCTCACAGTCGATGGGAAATACTTCCTTCCGTCTCCGGGCTTTTTTCTCCGGGTCAAACCTTGATGCAACCACCTTTGAGTAGTCCTCAAACTGATAGGTATCGTAGCTACACAGTGTCTCTGAAGTTCCAAATATCCATTTCAGGATCATCTCGGTGGTGCTGATGTGATGGTCAAAGCCCATTTCTTTTGCCATCTCCTCGGTCGCACCCAGGGTGTAGATAAAACCGGTCTTAATTTTTTTGGGAAAGAGCGACTCAGGTGGGTCGGTATAGGGCAGAAACTGAAAAATAAGGCGTTCCAAGAACGATCTCATCTGACCTGTTGACGTTCCCAAATAAATCGGTGATCCGAGAATAAGTGCCTGAGCATCCAGAACCTCCTCGAAGATGGGCGTCAGGGTATCCTTTACCGCGCATCTGCCATAGCTTTTCCCGTCCTTCATCTTGCATGAGAAACAGCTTATGCACCCTTTATAGTTCAGATCATACAGATGAATAAGCTCGGTTTCGGCACCATTCGAAGATGCACCTTCCAAGGCTTTTTCAAGCAGTGTTGCTGTGTTCCACTTTTTTCTGGGGCTTCCGTTGAATGCTATGACTTTCATACTCAAATCCTCCTAATAAATATGATATCTGTGATATTTGTATATCTTTTTGACATCGATAGTCAGGCACGTAATCAAAGTAATTGCGAACAGATGTGTAGAGTGCATCGGCACTGAGGTTTTTGCGTACACGTGTTTCTGTGGGGAGATTGTTTGGCGCAACCATACTCCAATCAGTAAGCACAAAACACCGGCAAAAGTCCAGCAAAAGATGGGCAATTTCCGTACCCCCAATTTTTTGTCTTTCAAAGCCACATCTTGACAAGCCCTGCCCGGCATGGCATTTTAGTAATGACCGCATGGTCATTACTGAGCGCACATTTCGACCTGGATCAATATGTCCGAAAGCACTGTGAACGGTTATCCAAGCCCCACCTTTCTCAAGGTATCCCCGGAAAAGCAACAGGCCATCCTGGATGCGGCCATAGCCGAATTCGGCATGTATGGCTACCATCAGGCCAGCATCAATCGCTTGGTCAATGGCCTTGGAATCGCTAAAGGTTCTATATTTCAATATTTTGGCACGAAACAGGGGCTTTTTGATTATGTCTTTACCCAGGCCAAGGACGTTGTCTCCCACCATCTGCGTTACATCAGGGAGCACACCCGGGACAAGGATTTCTTTCTCCGTCTCTCCACTATTGTCCACTCCGGCCTGGCCTTTGTCCGTAACCATCCCGGCTTGTACCGGGTGTATATGCATGTCCTGCGAGATGAACACCTGCCCGGTCGGGCCGGATATCTCTGTGAAGTCAGAACCGCTTCCAGGGCGTATTTGACCGGTCTGGTTGATCAGGGTCTGGCCAACAATGAACTGGCCCCGGACCTGTCCCGGGAATGGGCCGTCGTGTTTCTGGACAGCCTCTTGGACCGGTTCTTCCAGATCATGTCCGATACCGGGCAGGAGGAGCCCCCCCAAGGTATTCCCACCGGGACGGACCATGAGCATATCCAGATCTTGATCCGCTTTATCCGCAAAGGATTGGGCACTCACTGAGCTACGCATGAAACATGATTTCAATCAATACAATATATTGCGAGGGAATTCATGCCATTACATCAAGCCTTGCGCCAGCATAACCTCAGCGGCATAGCCGAAAAGGTTGAGGCTGGAGAACGGCTGTCTCTGTCCGATGGACAGCTCCTCTTTGACTGCCCGGATCCTGTCCTGATCGGCTCCCTGGCCCATACAGCCCGGGTCAAGCGGCACGGCCAGAAAACCAGCTATGTGCTTAACCAGCAGATCAACTACACCAATATCTGCATCAATCAGTGCCGATTCTGCTCCTATCACCGGAAAAAAGGGCAAGACCATGCCTTTGAGCTCAGCCTGGAGGACATAAAGCAAAAAATTCAGGCCCGGGCCCGGATGCCTATAACCGAGGTCCATATTGTGGGCGGATGCCACCCGGATTTGGGACTGGATTACTACCAAGAAGCGCTGTCCACAATTCGTTCCCTGCGGCCGGATGTTGTTCTCAAATGCTTTACCCCGGTAGAGATCGAACACTTTGCCCGCCTGGAGGGCATCTCCACTCACGACGTCCTGCTCCGTCTGCGCCAGGCCGGACTGGACATGATGGCCGGAGGAGGCGCGGAAATATTCGCCCCCAGGATCAGGGAAAAGATATGTCCGGAAAAGATATCCGGACAGCGCTGGCTGGAGATATCCGGGCAGGCTCACGGCCTGGGTCTGAGGACCAATTGCACCATGCTCTTTGGTCATCTGGAAGATGTGTCCGACCGCCTGGAACATTTGGATCTCTTGCGCACCCAGCAGGATACGACCGGTGGATTTGTCTGCTTCATCCCCCTTCCATTTCAAACCAAAAACAATCGTCTTTCAGGGATCACCACCTTGACCGGAATAGAAGAACTTAAGACCATCGCCGTATCCAGGCTGATGCTGGACAATATTCCGCACATCAAGAGCTACTGGGTCATGCTCGGCCTGAAACAGGCTCAAGCCGCCATGTTCTTTGGAGCCAATGATCTGGATGGAACCGTGGTTGAAGAAAAGATCGGACATATGGCCGGAGCGGATTCACCGCAAATCCTTACTCGGTGGGAACTGGAGGAAATGATCAAAGGCTGCGGCCTGATTCCTGTGGAGCGTAATGGTTTTTTCACTCCAGTCCAAGGAGGGCTCCAATGAGCCGGGACACAGTCCGGGATATACTCTGTGAATCCCGGAACGGAAAACGTCTGAGTCGGGACCAGGCCATGACCTTGTATACCCAGGCCGAACTCCACGATTTGGCCCAGGCAGCCAAGGCAGTTCGCCACCGCCTGCATCCCGACTCTGTTGTCACTTATGTGGTGGACAGAAACATTAACTACTCCAATATCTGTGTCTGCGGCTGCCGGTTCTGCGCCTTTTACCGGGCTCCTGGACAAAAGGGCGGCTATGTCCTGGACAGCCTTGAACTCACCACCAAGATCCGGGAGGCCATGGCCCTAGGAGCGACGCAGATCCTGCTGCAGGGCAGCCATCACCCTGACCTGAATATTGATTTCTATATCCAGATGCTCACTGCTATTTCAGACCAATTCCCTGACCTGCACGTGCATGGGTTTTCCCCTCCGGAAATCATGCACATTGCCTCTGTTTCCGGGCTGTCCCCCTCCCAGGTCCTGGACCGGTTGATCGCAGCTGGCCTGGCATCCATCCCTGGAGGCGGCGCTGAGATCCTTGTGGACCGAATACGTCAGGAAATCGCCCCCAATAAGTGTTCTGCCCGGGAATGGCTCGATGTCATGGGACTGGCCCACAACAAGGGTCTGCTGACTACAGCCACCATGATGTTCGGACATGTGGAAACCCTGGAAGATCGGGTGGATCACCTCCTGGCCGTGCGGGAGCAGCAGGACAGGAGCAGGGGATTCACTGCCTTTATTCCCTGGACCTTTCAGCCTGACAACACCGCCCTGTCCGCGCGCAAAGCCACCAGCATCGAGTATCTGCGTCTCTTGGCTCTCTCCCGGTTAGTGCTGGACAATGTACCCAATCTGCAGGTTTCCTGGGTGACCATGGGGGCCAAAATCGGTCAGCTGGGCCTTTTTTTCGGGGCCAATGATTTCGGCTCAACCATGATTGAGGAAAACGTGGTCGCTGCCTCCGGGGTCAGTTTTCGTATGAGCCAAGAGCAGATCCAAAGGGTGATCAAAAGGGCTGGATTTGAGCCCAAACAGCGGCGAATGAACTATTCTTTGATCTCGTATGAAACAAAAAGTTAAGACAGAATTTAAAAATTTCAAAACAACTTTGGACAGCGACGACTGCCCCTACTTTTTTCAAAGCCTTATGACTCATACTGATTCTCACAACCCATCCGGTTCAGCTTCCAGAAAGCCCATCCGCATGGGCAAAATAAGCTATCTCAATGTCTTGCCCATCTACTATGCCCTGGATCATGGGTATGTGGCCCACGACTTTGTCTTTACCTCCGGTCCTCCGGCTGATCTGAACACTCGCATACAGGCCGGAGAGCTGGACATGAGTGCCGCATCCAGTATCGAGTACGGACGGCACTTTGAGGACTATCTTCTTTTGCCTGATGTGGCCATCGGCAGCCAGGGACCGGTTCAGAGTGTTCTTCTCCTGAGTCAGGTTCCTTTGTCCCAGCTTCAGGACAAAACCATTCTCTTTAGCTCTCAGACCCACACATCGGCTGCTCTGCTTCGCCTGCTGGTTCGAGAACATCTGGACCTGAACGTGACCTACGAAACCGGCGACATTACCGCCAGATTATCAGCCGGCAATCCTCCGACCGCTTTTCTGGCCATTGGGGACGAAGCCCTGCGTCTGCGCACCCATCCCGATTTTCCATATTCTTTGGATCTTGGTCAGGCCTGGCTGGAATGGACCGGACTGCCCTTTATCTTCGGCGTATGGATAGGGCGAAAACCTGGGGATGAAAAGGAGAGGGCGAGTATTGTGACCGGAAGCCGGCAGCTCTTGGCTGCCAAGGCCTGGGGCAGTGATCAGATACCATTTTTTGCCCGCTTGGTCAGCGAACAGGGGATCCTGGACTACCAGGCATTGATTTCCTATTTTCAGGGATTAGTCTATGATTTCGGCCCCAGGGAACAGACCGGGTTGCACCTGTTTTACCAAAAACTTTATGCCCATGGAGAGCTCGACCGCATTCCCGAACTTTGCTTTGTATCTATTCCCACCGATCACGAATAAAGTCCAGGGCCTGAAATAAGAGTTCGCGCTGGGCAGTGGCAGGAAACACGGCCAAGGACCCCCTGGCCGTGTCCAAAAAGGAATCGGCCTCCTGCCGGGCCTTTTGACTCAGACCCAGGTCTTGAATCCGCCCTAAAATCTGCCCCTGTTCAGCAGCAGAAAGGGTTTGCTCCTTGACTTGGGCCAAGATTCGAGCTTTGGACTCTTGATCCAAGGTATCCAGGAAAAAGATCAAAGGCAGGGTCAGCTTTCCTTCACGCAGATCCCCACCCAAGGGCTTACCGGACTGGGTCGGGGTTGCAGCATAGTCCAAAGCATCGTCCACCAGTTGAAAGGCAATCCCCATGTTCAGGCCGAAACACTTGGCCGCCTCCTCCTGTTCAGGACTGCACCCAGCCAGTATTGCTCCCCCCTGGCAGCAGGTTTGGAGCAGGTACCCGGTCTTACCTACAATAATTTCCAGATATTCCTCCCTGGATAGACGCGGCTGCTTCATGCGCTCAATCTCCAGGATCTCTCCTGTAGCTGTCTGATATATGGCTTCGGAAATGCAAGCCATAAGCGGCAAGTTGTTGTATTCGGTAACAACCTTGTTCGCCTTGGCCAGCAAAGCGTCTCCGGCCAGAAGCGTGGCGCTGGCACCAAACAGGAGATGGGCCGATGTCTGTCCCCGGCGCAAGGAAGCATTGTCCAGGATATCGTCGTGGAGCAAGGTGGCGGAATGGATAAGTTCTAAAGCCGCAGCCAATGGGTATACATCGCAGTCAGTCTCAGCCCGCTGAAATGCCTGATAGGTGAGGAGACACAAGGCCGGCCGTAGCCTTTTCCCTCCGCCGCTTAATATATGTTCGACAACCGGCTGGACCACTGGGCTCAGCCCGGAACAGATCGTGCGCAGACTTTCTTCAATATCCGGGCGGTGAAGATGAAAAAAATCATTCAACGAAGGCATGGGATTCTTGATACACTACTGCCCCGTGCCTGGCAAGGGATCTTTGACCAGACCCAATGCGCACTCGGCAGCCGGTCCCAGACGGGAAAACGCCTTTTTCATGGCCCAGTCCTGAGGACTTCTGGAACCGACCTGATTGGATATGGTTCTTATTTGGAGAAAGGGCAGATCATGTACCTGGCAGGCCCAGGCCAGGGCAAATCCTTCCATATTTTCCACCAGAGCCCCGGTTTGGGTCCTCAGCTGGCTGGCCCGATGACGAGTTCCGCTCACGCCGGCAACACTGACGCTGGTCACCCTGGGCCAGGAAGGATCCAGGGCCAGCCCCATGCTCTTGGCTTCCTGATCCGGATTTAAAGGCAGCGAATCCCAGACAATCCGTCCGTGAACACGACCGTGGCCAAGACCCAGACCTTTTGGGTCCACATTTTCTTCTGTATGCAAGCCAAACTCGGGCCAGATTTCTGCCTTGGCCGCAGCCACAGCCCCCAAGGGAAGGGCATCGAGATCAAAGCTTCCGGCAATACCCATGTTTAACACCCCTTTTAGCTGTCCTTTTTTTTGCCCCAGAAGGGAGCCCAGGGCCATAGCCGCATTGACCAGTCCAATCCCGGTAATCAAAATGATCACGGGCCGAGGCCCCCAGGAAATCTGCTCAGGAGTATTCAGGGCCAATGAAAGCCCTTGGGCATGAGCACCGAGTACGGCCTGCATTTCCCTGCGGGTGGCGGTGATCAAGACGACGGGATGGGGGGTGGATACAATCTTCATGTGGCATTCCCGGGATCAATCGGCAGGATTCGTATAGGGCTGCCACAAAACAAAGCGTCTTCGCATGCGGCAGCACTTTGTGTAGGTTGCAGACGTGCACCAGGAACGGTGCCCTTCTCTGACTTTCTACATTCCATATTACAGCCGCCAATAAGTCATCCCATAGCTGCGGACAGCTTCCGGCTCCAACATGCCCTTGATATCGGCAATCACAGTCTTCTTCCCATGATCCAGGAGTTTCACGACCTCATCTATAGGCATCCGGGCGTACCAGGCATGAGGCACGGCCACAATCAGGGCCTCCAACTGCTTCATCTCTTCCCAGAACGTCAACTCAAACCCGAACTCTTCCCGGACCGCTGCCGGATCCACCAGCGGATCGTGGGCCAAGACCTGAACACAGAAACTCTCCAGTTCACGAATGATATCAATCACTCTGGTATTGCGCAGATCAGGCACATTCTCTTTGAACGTCAGCCCGAGTATGCCTACTCTGGCCCCGTGGACACCGTTTCCGGATTGAATAATGTCCTTGACCACCTTCCGGGCGACAAATTCACCCATGTTGTCATTTATTCGCCTGCCGGCCAGAATGACCTGGGGATGATAGGCCAGAGACTCGGCCTTAAAGGTCAAATAATACGGATCGACCCCGATGCAGTGCCCCCCGACCAGACCTGGCCGAAACGGCAGAAAATTCCATTTAGTTCCCGCCGCCTCCAAGACATCCAGGGTATCTATTCCCATACGTTCGAAAATCAGGGCCAATTCGTTCATCAAAGCGATATTCAGGTCTCGCTGCGTATTTTCAATGACCTTGGCCGCCTCAGCAACTTTGATGCTCGAAGTCTTGTGTACCCCGGCCCGAACCACTGTGCCGTATACAGCGGCCAAAAAATCGGCCACCTCCTCTGTCTGCCCGGAAACGACTTTGACAATATTCTCCAAAGTATTGACCTTGTCCCCTGGATTGATCCGCTCCGGCGAGTATCCGACAAAGAAGTCCCGGCCGCTCTGCAACCCGGAGCTTTCTTCCAGAAGAGGGATACACAAATCCTCGGTCAAGCCGGGATAGACAGTGGATTCATAGACGATGACTGTATCTTTGGACAGATTTCGGCCCACAATGGCGGTTGCAGAATGAATCGGCCCTAAGGCAGGCCGCCGGTTGGCATCGATGGGTGTGGGCACGGCCACTATGATCAATCGGGCCGTACGCAGTGATTCCGGATCCGCAGAGCAAACCAGTCTGGATGCCCGCAATTCCTCTGTTTGAACCTCCCCGGTCCGATCTCGTCCCTGAGCGAGCTCTTGGACCCTGGTTTGGGAAATGTCAAAGCCCAGGACCTGGAAATGCCGGGCCAGGGCCACGGCCAGGGGAAGCCCTACATAACCGAGTCCCACTACGGCAATCCTGTCTTTTCCTTCCTGAAAATCGGCCAACCTGAGCATGCCTGGTCTCCTTCTTGTCATTCCCCTAAAAATGTGACAAAATATTTCAAATCAAAATTTTGGAGGACGCAATGGATTTTTTACCTATTCAACGTGCTTTGATCAGTGTGACCGACAAATCCGGACTCACCGACTTGTGCACGGCATTAACCAGCAAACAGGTGCAGTTGGTGTCCACAGGAGGGACAATGCGCCATATCCAGGAAGCCGGAATGCCTGTCACCGCAGTCAGTGAAGTGACCGGCTTTCCAGAAATCCTGGGAGGACGGGTAAAAACGCTTCACCCCTTCATCCATGCCGGCATCCTGGCGGACAAAGACAACCAGGAACATCTGGATACCCTGAGCAGACTGGATATACTTCCCTTTGATCTCGTCTGTGTCAACCTGTATGATTTTGCCCAGGCGGTAGAAGAGAAAAAACAGGATGTGGAACTGATTGAAGAAATCGACATCGGAGGTCCAACCCTGCTTCGGGCTGGTGCCAAAAATTACCACAGCATGACTGTGCTGCCCACTACCGAAGCCTATTCCGAATTTTTGGCTGAACTAGAGAACAATCACGGGGCAGTTAGCCTGGACTTTCGCAGACGTATGGCCGCTCGGGCCTTTGCCCTGACCTCTCGTTATGACCACATGATCACCAAGGCTCTGGAAACACAATCTTAAGAAAAAGGAGTTCGTTATAGCCGGAAAAATCATTGGCCACACCAGTGGCCTCAAGCCCAGCCATTTCAAGCTTCTCCATCGCATCTTCCGTCGCCGCTACCCCAGCCGGGGTGGCTACAGCAGCGAGCAGGCCCATGAACTGGCCGGACTCAGCGAAATGACCGGCCGGCAGCTTGGACTGCTCATCGACCGCCAGGGCCGGCCGTCCATGCTTTTGGTTGGTGATCGGGACCAAATCGTCATTCCAGATCTTGGCCGGCATCGTCAAAGCGAAGGTCGGTTGCGCGGACTCAGGTTTTTGCACACCCATTTTAGTACCGCGGGCCTCTCCCAAGACGATCTCATGGACCTGGTTTTTCTCCGTCTTGATTCCATTGCTACCTTGACCGTAGATGGTCAGGGCCTCCCTGATCGATTTCAATGGGCCCAGCTGTTGCCTCCCAACCCCCGGCAGGAACATTATCAGGTTTCACCTGTTCTGCCCTGGGACCGGGTCCAAGTCGACTTTACTGCTCAGGCCGAAGCCCTGGAATCTGAGTTGCAACGTCAGACTGATGGCGGGAAACCGTCTTCTTCCCGGGAACGAGCACTGCTTATCAGTGTGAGCACTGCGCCCAAAAGGATTCAAGAATCTTCCTTAAGGGAACTCGCTGACCTGGTACATACAGCCGGTCTGGAAAGCGCCGGAAACCTCATCCAGAGGGTAAGCTCGATCAACCCCAAACATCTCCTGGGCCGGGGCAAATTGGCCGAACTTGAAGTTCAGGCCCTGCAATCCGGTGCAGGAGTCCTTGTTTTTGACCGGGAGCTCGCTCCGGCCCAGATGCGCAACTTAGCTGAGATTACTGAACGTAAAGTCCTTGATCGGACCCAAATCATCCTGGACATTTTTGCCCAACACGCCACCAGTCGGGCCGGCAAACTGCAGGTAGAATTGGCCCAATTGGACTATACCCTGCCTCGGCTGGTTGGAAAGAACAAGGCATTAAGTCGTCTGACCGGAGGCATTGGCGGCCGTGGACCAGGAGAAACCAAACTGGAGTTGGACAGAAGACGGATCAAGGAACGGCGGACAAAAATCAATAAAGAACTGGCCAAAATCAGAGACCGCCGGGGTGCCACTCGTACCCGGCGGGACAAAGCCGGGCTTCCTGTTGTGGCTTTGGTTGGATACACCAATGCCGGCAAATCAACCTTGCTAAACACTCTGACCTCCAGCCAGGTGCTCACTGCAGATAAGCTTTTTGCTACCCTGGATCCAGTAACGCGCAGAATTCGCTTCCCGCAAGATCAAGAGGTCATACTGACTGATACTGTCGGATTCATCCGTTCCCTGCCTGTTTCTTTGCGGGAAGCCTTTTTGGCTACTCTGGAAGAGCTCAACGCGGCTGACGTTCTGGTGCAAGTAGCAGATGCCCATCATCCAGAGCTGGCTGAACATATTGACGCAGTTTTGACCCTGCTGCAGGATCTCGGCCTGCATACGATTCCCCGCCTTTTGGTTTTGAACAAATGGGATCTGGTAGATTCAGCCCAGCGCTTAACACTCCAGAACCGTTATCCCCATGCTCTGCCGGTTTCTGCTCAGGACAGGTTTGGGTTGGATCAGCTCCTGGAAACTCTTGGTTCGCAGCTCCCGCACAGAGACATCTATATCCTGGCAAAGCCAACACACGGCTGTGAGCAGGTACGTTGAATAAGGCATCCTTGCTTTTATCCCTTGTTCCATGTAGTTATGGAGAGAAAATAAAGAGTTTGGTCAACCTGCAACAAAGAGGAACGGCATGGCTCAGATCAAAAAAATCCTGTGTGCAGTTGATTTTGCAGAGTACAGTCCACAAGTAGCCGATTACGCCCGGACCTTGGGCGAAGCCTTTCAGGCTGAAATCCATGTGGTCTATGTTGCCCCCACTTTGGCCCAATATGTCGGCTTTCAAATCGCTCCCAGCTCCATTGAAAACTTTGTCGGAGAAATCATCACTGGTGCTGAACAGACTATGGATACCTTTTTGAGTGAGAATTTCGCCCCTGATCAAGCCCAGGGACACGTCCTTTCCGGATATGCAGCTGAAGAAATCCTCTCTTTTGCCAACAAGCATTCTGTTGATCTGATCGTCATGGGCACGCATGGACGCAAAGGCATAGACCGGATTTTGTTTGGATCGGTAGCTGAAAAGGTGGTCAAGAGCGCTTCCATGCCTGTGGTTACCCTTCGTCCCCGGGAAGTACAGCCAACCCAGTAAGTTAGATGATCAAGCTGCCCTGGAAACGAAAACCACCTCCCACCGGACTGGACTGCGGACAGTCGTGGGCTAAACTAGTAGGGTTCAAGCGAACCAGACAGGGCATTTGTCTGCACAAAATCGGCCGTCTTCCCTGGACGGTTCACGACAGAGAAAAACCCCAACAGATGGCCCATCGCCTCAGCGCCTTGTACTCCAGTTTACAGATTCCCCCTGGACAGGTCATTACTTCCCTGGCCGGCCACTCCGTAATCATCAAACGGCTTCATCTGCCGGCGCAGCAGGCCAGAGGGCTGCCGGAAGGCTTGCCGACCCTGGCTGCTGAGCATATCCCCTTTGATATCGAGGATGTCTGCCTTGACTATCATGTCCTGGGTCAGGAAAAAAATGAAACCACCGTCCTTCTGGTGGCCAGCAAGAAAAAAATGGTCCATGAGCGGCAGTGGGTGATCTCGCAAGCTGGTTTGGGATCCCGGATCATCGACGTGAACGGATTCGCTTTGTGCAATTGCTTTGAATTCAACTATCCAGAGCTACGGGATAGTACGTCTGCACTGTTGGATATCGGCGCAAATCAAAGCACCTTTTGTGTGGTGGACCGTGCCTATCCATTATTTATCCGGGATGCGGGTTTCGGAGGACAGCAGATCACCGATCGTCTCGCCCAGGTGCTGGACCTGGCAGGCACCCAAGCCGAAACATTGAAATGGCAAGATCCAGAGGCCCTGGCTTTTGATGTCAGACCGGTTGTCGACCGGGAGATGCAATCCGCATTTATTGCCTGGACTGAAGACATACAGCGCCTTATCCACTATTATACCAACTCCCTGTCCATGGCCGGTCCGCAGCCTCAGACGCTTTACATCAGTGGAGGCGGCAGTCTCCATCATGGTTTGCAGGATATCCTGAATGAATACCTCGACTTTGAAATCCGCTTTTTCAACCCGTGGCGCAAATGCCTCAGTGATGATTCTTTCTTTGACACCGGTTATCTGGACAGCCTGGGACCGCAGTTTGCGGTTGCCGCCGGGCTTGCTTTGCGTGGAATCATGTGAGGGGCTTTCTCATGCTGACCATCAACCTTTTGCCGCACAAAAAACAGCCCCTGCAAACAGATCATAAAAAACAGACTCTGCTTTTTATTCTTATTCTTTTGCTCCTCGGTACAGGCATCCTTCAGTTCAGACAAATGCTGACAAACAAAATTGAGGGGCTCAAAGAAGAAAGAAACAGAAAACAGACTGTGCAGCACGAGCTGCAAAAAAAACTCGCTAAAATACAAGGCATGAAAAAGGAACTGCAGGGATTAGACCAACGGGTTGCCATCATTCGGGAAATTCGGTCTGAGCAGGGCATGCCGGTTCGTTACCTGGATGTCATTGCCGGGCACGTCCCCGCAAATAAGATGTGGTTTGAATCCTTGAACATGGACAGCAATGGCCGAATTACCTTAAGCGGCATAGCATTGGACAATCAGGTTTTCGCCCAGTACCTGAAGAAGCTGCGAAGATCCAACCGTATTGCCGATATATCCCTGCAGCAGACCCAGCGCAAATCCATTCAGAGTCTGGATCTGGTCGCTTTTCGGTGCAGCATAACCGCTGTTCATCCACCGGAGAAATGGGACAGTCATGGCTGAAATCTCTGTGATGAAGAAATGGTCTGCGCTGCCCTTTCAACGCAAAGTACTTTTTTCCTTTGCTCTGGCATGTATTCTCATTGCCGGATTATGGTTTTTCGTATTCAAGCCTCCATTGGACAAGATTCAAACCCTGGAGCAGGATATTGACCGTATTGATCAAACCATAACTACCTTCAAAGCCCTAGTTCACAAGCTTCCGGAACTGAGGAAGGAGCTGGAAGCCCGGAAACGGGAGATGCTCCATGCCCAGACCCTGTTGCCGGAAACAAGTGCGGATGTTGAAAACCTGCTCTCCTCCATAGAAAAATTAGGCAATGACGCTGGAATAGACTTTCTGCTTTTCACCCCTGGACAGGAAAAAACACATGACTTCTATGCGTCCAGGACAGTTTCTGTTCGCTTCCAGGGCACATTTCACAATTTGATGCGTTTTTTTGATCATCTATCCGGACTGGACCGCCTGGTCAGCCTGGAATCGGTCCAGCTCAGACCTGTATCCAAAACAAACCCCCAAAATGTTTCCCTACAGGCAGACTGTCAACTCCAGATTTACAGGGTCCTTTCAGAAGAAAAAAAGAAAGATCAAAAAAGCACATAAAATGCAACAAACCATGCTCTCTGTCTGTTCTATATTTCAAATCAACAATGCATTCGGCCCTGCTTTTAAGACAGGAGCCTTTCTTTTCTGTTTATGTTGTCTTTGCCTGCTCACGAGACCCCATTTGGCTCAGGCTGAAAACAGCACGGACACAATCCCGGATTGGATCAATCCCCCGGAATATAGCTATTCAGCAAAGGACAGGGTAGATCCTTTTGCTTCCTTCATCTTTTCAGAGCCCAAAGATCAGGAAACAGACAAACGATCGAAACGGGCCCTGACCCCCTTGGAGCAGGTGGAGCCGTCACAGCTACGTCTGGTCGGGATACTGGACGCCGGCAATGGGAGGGGGGATATGGCCCTGGTTGAACTGCCCAATGGCAAAGGATATATTTTACGGCCAGGGACCAAGATTGGACAAAACCAGGGCATTGTCACCGGGATCAGTAATGCGCAGGTCACTATCAAAGAAAAAAATATGACCCCTTGGGGGGAGGAAATTCTGCATTCCGTGGTCCTGGAACTGCGTCAATCATCGGGAGAAGGACATGAAGGATAAGGGGGGTCATTTACTCAAACTACGACAGTGCGACAAAAGCCTTATTCTGTTCATCCTCTTTTGCAGCCTGGTTTTGAGCCTGACCGGATGCGCCGGACTTGAAGACCGGGATTCAGTCCGAACCAAGACGGCCGGGGCACAAAAACAGGACCTGACAAAAGTCAGCCCTTCCTGGACCCAGGATGCATCTTTCTCCTCTGTCAATGCCAGCAAAACTGGACATACAGAGGATCCAGACCAGCGCTCTGTCAGTGTTGCGCATAACGACCCGAAGCACTTCCTGTTTATCCCTGTACAACCACACACAACCATTATTCCTGACTACCAAAACGCAACGCTCAGGATCACCTTTGACCCTCCGCTGCCACCTTTCCAGATCCCATCCATATCCCCAGGAAGAATATTGACATCCATGGATTGCAATGCTGATGACCAGAAAGTCCATAGCCTGCACCTTTCGTTTGCCCAGGATATCCGGTTTCTGGTGACCAGGCCTGAGCCCGATATAGCCAGGGTCCTTTATACCTCAGCTAATACAATGAGTACAGTCCACAAGGAATCGCAGACGACGACGGCCGGGCGAAGACTGCAATCCATTGATTTTCAACGTCTTGGCCAGGACCTGATTATTGAACTCAAAGCCAATGGACCATGTGACTATCGGTTCATTCCAGGCAAAGAAAACCAGTTGCGCATGCTTTTGCCCAATGTCCAGGTCCCGCCCCGTTTGATCAAATTGTATCGCCTGGAGAAGTTTCGTGCCGCGGTTCGTTCTGCCCTGCTCAACAAAAGCCCGGAAGGCGCCCAGTTGATCCTGAACGGGGCGAGTGATCCAGTCCCGGTCCGCAGGCATGGAAATACAATGACCTTGCATATTCCGGGACAGACAGTTCATGCATCATCTGATTCCGGGCCCAAGGAGATCGAACACTCTGTCCAAAATGCTTCAATATCCGGGAGACCTTCTTATCTGCAAGAGCAAGCACAAACCCAACTCTATTCCGGCCTGGACAAAGAATACTCTGGGGCTCCAATCAGTCTGAACCTTCAAGATGCAGACATCGAACATGTCCTTCGTCTTCTGGCCGAAGTCGGTTCCTACAACTTAATTTTAGATCAGACTGTCTCCGGCACCATTTCCTTAAGGCTCGACAATGTCCCCTGGGATCAGGCCCTTGATCTTATCTTGCAACAAAAAAACCTGGTCAAAGTTGCCTACGGGAACATCCTCCGGATTATCCCAGCAAAAATGTGGGAAAAAGAACAACAACAGATTATTCAATCCAGAATAACGGCAAAGCAAGCTCAGGAAAGTGAAGAAGAGCTGGCTCCAATCCAAACCGAGTATATACAAATCAACTACGCAAAAGCAGAAGAATTGCAATCGAATCTACAGAAATTTCTCAGCGATCGCGGCGAGATTTCCTTTGACCAAAAGACAAATCAACTTATCGTGTCGGATACTGAACAGACAATAAAGACAATACGCCGCGCGGTGCGCATACTCGACCGAACAGAAGGACAGGTGCGCATTGAAGCCAGACTGGTGTACGCTACAGATGAATTTCAGCGCAGTATAGGACTCAAATGGGGATGGACTGGCTGGAGCTATGAACACGATGATACCTCGTTTCGCTTTCTCAGCACTGGAGAGGATGGGTATGCGGTCAATTTGCCCGGCCAAGGCGATCCTACTTTCAGCGTAGGAACTGAAATTTCCCGGTTTATCGGCCGTGATATGTTCACTTTGGACGCCCAATTGGAGCTTGGAGAAACCCAGAATCAGGTGCAAACCATTTCCTCACCACGGGTTGTAACATTAAATAACGAAGCAGCTGAAATCATACAAGGGACAAAGATCCCCTACCAGTCTGAGTCTGAAAGCGGAGGGACGACAACTGAATTTGAGGATGCCATACTTCGACTCTCGGTAACTCCGCAAATCACAAGGGACAACACCTTAATTCTGGACTTGGATATTTCAGACGACAGTCCCACATCTGAAGGAGATCAAACCGCCATTGAAACCCGGAGCCTGACTACCAGGCTTTTGGTCAAAAACGATCAGACCGTAGTCATCGGTGGAGTTCAACAACTTACGCAAACGGATATTCAGGACCGTGTACCCGGCCTATCCAGAATTCCTCTCATCGGATGGCTGTTTAAAAACAAATATTCTCAACAACATAAACGGGAACTGCTCATATTCATCCGCCCCCATATCATTGATTCCTAACTGCATGCACCAAGGAGAAATGGCTTGAACTGCGATCAAATGCACCCCAGAGATATGATCCGTCCTGAACTCAAAGACCTTGCTCCCTATGAACCAGGCCGGTCTATCGCTGAGATCCGTCAGGAGCTCGGTCTTGGCACTGTGGTCAAAATGGCCAGCAATGAAAATCCTCTGGGGGCCTCCCCCCTGGTAAAAAAGACGGTCCAACGCCGGGCGAATCTTATTTTTCGCTATCCCCGACCCAATTCCCCGGACTTGACTGCAGCCTTGGGCAAACACCTGGATCTGCCTCAGGACCGCTTTGTGGTTGGAAACGGCTCGGATGAAATCATAGATCTTCTTATCCGGGTTCTGGCCCGGCCTGGACAAGACAACATCGTGATTTTTGACCCCAGCTTCAGCATCTATAGACTGCAAGCCAGCTTATGTGGTGTCTCGCTGCTCCAAATCCCTTTGAATGCCGACTTCAGCTTCCCATTCTCCCATCTTTTGGCCAATGTGGACCGAAATACGGCACTGGTTTTTCTGACCAATCCGGACAATCCATCTGGGTATACCGCCCACGCTGAGGACCTGGTCAGCCTGGCCCGAAACCTCCCCCCAACAGCCGTTCTTGTGGTCGATGAGGCCTATATTGAATTTGCTGACCTTCCCGAACGCTATTCGCCTCTGTCCAGACTGGATGAACTGGATAATGTGGTCTTGCTGCGCACTTTTTCTAAATTGTACGGTTTGGCCGGCCTACGTTTAGGGTATGGGATCATGCCGGCCTGGCTGAGTGATCTCTTGCATCGGGTAAAACTCCCTTTTAGTGTCAACTTGCTGGCAGAGGCAGCCGGGCTGACTGCCCTTCAGGACGCCTTTTTTGTTCAAGCAAGTCGTGAAGCAGTCCTTCAAGGAAGACGTGTTTTGACCAAAGATCTGCAGCAACTGGGGTGGACTGTTTACCCCAGCCAAGCGAATTTTATCTTGGTCAAACCTACCTGCCCGGCCCAATCATTGATCCATGATCTCCTTCACAGAGGATACATCATCCGGGGACTTGACAGTTATGGGCTCTCGGATTGGGTGCGTATTTCCATTGGTACGGAAGTGGAAAATCGCGGCTTTGTGCAAGCCTGCCGTGCTATTCAGGAGAGTTATGCCTAAGCCTTATCCCTTTCTGGTTACCCTGGATGGACCGGCTGGGGTAGGAAAATCCACCCTGGCAAAATCAGTGGCCGGCTATTTCAATCTTGCCTATCTGGATACCGGAGCCATGTTTCGGGCTTTGGCCCTACGCCTGGGTCAAGGGGCCTGGGATTGGACATCCCAACAGTTGCAGGCATCTTTGCTGGATTTGGTCTTTTGCCTGAGTGGGGAAGGACCGAATACAGAACTAAGTTTGTGCGGAACTCCGGTAGGAGAGGAGATTCGAAGCGAACGAGTCGGGCTTTGGGCCTCTCATTTAGGGCAGCGGACAGAAATACGCTCTTTCCTCAAGACCGTCCAAAAAGCCATCGGTCGAGAGACCTCCCTGGTAGCAGAAGGCCGGGATATGGGCACCGTGGTCTTTCCCCATGCCGGGTGCAAAATATTTTTGGATGCAAGCCCCAGGGAACGGGCCCGGCGCCGCTGGCTGCAGCTTCAAGATATGGGACAGACCGTAGACATAAACCAACTTACTCTCGACCTTCAGCAACGGGACGAACAGGATCGCAACCGACCAATTGCTCCCCTTTGTCCGGCAGAAGACGCTTTTCTCATCGACACCACTCCCCTGACCATTGATCAAGTGGAGCAACTGGTTAGAGAAACCGTTTCTTCTCACTTCGCAAGAAGGTAGAAGATCCTTTCCAATCAGGTAAAACTAACCCCGATTTCGTTGTCCTTAGCCGGCAGAACCTTTCCAACCACCTCTGCCAAATCGCCGTGTCCGTGCAACGCAGCCTGGACAAAGTCAAGCTTGGCTTCGGAAACGGCAAGGAGCAGGCCACCTGAAGTCTGGGGATCAAACATGAGGTCAAACAAAACAGGATCCACATCGGCATCAGCGTGAGTGCATTGACTGCAGTACGTCTTATTGGCAAAGGCTCCGGCTGGTATGAGGCCCATGGTTGCCAATTCTTGAGCGTATTGCATAATGGGGACACGATTTGTCCAGATAGTTATATGGGTTCCAGAGGCCTTGGCCATTTCTTGTGCATGCCCGGCCAGGCCGAAGCCGGTTATATCCGTTGCCCCAGTCAGCCTATGCTCCTGGATAACTCGCCCGGCCTCAGCATTGAGCCTTCCAGCCCACGAAATAACCTGTGATTCAAGTGCATCAGCATTGTCCCACTGAGCCTTAATCCCCGTGGCCAAGACTCCGGTTCCTATTGGTTTGGTCAAAACCAATAGATCACCTGCCCGGGCTCCACTGTTGGTCGCTATCTGGTCTGCATCGATCACACCAGTCACCGCCAAGCCAAACTTCAATTCAGGATCATCAACAGTATGTCCACCGGCCATGACCGCTCCAGCAGACCGTACTGTCTCATACCCCCCGCGTAGAATCTCTGTTAAAACATCCAATGGCATGCAATCTTTGGGAAAACCTACAATATTCATGGCTGAAAAAGGCATTCCCCCCATTGCATAAATATCGGACAACGCATTGGCAGCTGCTATACAACCAAATGCATACGGCTCGTTGACCATTGGGGTCAAGAAGTCCACTGACTGGACCATTGCCTTTTGAGAGGGAAAGTTGATCACAACTGCATCCTCAGCTCCTTGGCCAGAGACCAGGATACGATCGTCCTGTTCCCAGACAAACTGAGACAACACATGCTCCAGGTCCCCTGGAGCCAACTTGGCAGCTCAACCAGAAGCCTTGACCTTATCCACTAATGTAATCTTCTTCTCGTCCATATCTTTCCTGCCTCAGTGCTTTCATTGGATTGTTTTTCCTGATCCCTTGTCATATGCCGGACAAATGCTCTGGCAGCCGGAAGAAGAGTTCGTCGCGAATGTACTACTGCATAGAAAGCCCGAGAATGTCTGCATCCTCCAACTGCAAGTCTTTGGACTTCATTCCTTAAGACTGGTCCTTGTGCAGCCAAAGATGAAACCATGCTCACGCCCATTCCAGCCTGAATACAGGCCATTACAGCCTGTGTACTGCTCACAGTTGCTCGTATTGTCAGGCTATCCCAGGATATCCCCAAAGTTTGAAGATAGCTTTGCATTGCTTTTCGTGTTCCAGATCCCGGTTCCCGGACAATCCATGGCCAGCCTGCCTCAGGCAGGTTTCCTTTTTTTTTGGGCCAGAAACAAGCACCTGGGGGCGCGAGCAACCAAAGTTCATCCTCAGTGATAACCTGGTACGTCAGATAGTCCACATTTTCCCGTCCTCCAATTATGCCGATGTCCAGGCTCCCCTCCTGGATACGTTGTTCAATACTGAGAGAATCATCGATCTCCAATGTGATCTCAACCTGTGGATATAATCTTTGAAAATAACTCATCTGTTGCGGTAGGATATAATGGGCAGGAATTGTGCTTCCTCCGAGACGGAGCGAGCCGTTCACAGCCCCGCTGATAAGAGCGATCTCAGCCGCCGCCTTTTCTCTGGCCTGGATCATTGTCTGGGCATGTGCGTACAAAATTTCTGCTGCCTGGGTGGGTATAATTCGCCGGGGAAATCGGTCAAACAAGGCGACATCTAGTTCCTTTTCCAAATCTGATATATGCGCACTGATAGTGGGTTGAGCCAGATGCAAGACAATTCCAGCTTTGGAAAAGCTTTGCTGCTCAAAGACTGCACAAAACGTACACAGTCGATGGATATCCATTTGTTTGATACCTACTATCGACATTTATAATATAAAGGTGGCACAAAAATAGTCCGTTGTATACAACGGACTATTTTTGTGCCACCTTTAACTTTTTTGTTCCTTGCTGCCTCCTATGAGGCTTCTGTTCTCCGGCTGAATTCAATTATGGCCATGGGGGCTGCATCCCCTTTCCTTGATCCGGGATGTTTCATAATCCGTGTATATCCTCCAGGAATATCCGTAAATCTTGGGGCTATATCAGAAAAAAGCTTATGCACAAGCATTCTGTCTTCCAAGACCTTAAAAGCTTTCCTTCTGGCATGGACAGTATCTTCAAGCCCCATACTGACCAGCCTATCGGCAACCTTGCGCAATTCCTTTGCCTTGGCTTCTGTGGTCTGAATACGTTCGTGTTCCACCAGAGACTTGGCCATATTTTTAAACATCGCCTTCCGGTGTTCCCATGTCCGCCCTAATTTGCGACCTGCTTTTCTATGCCTCATAGTCATCTTTCCTATTCAGCCATTGTTGATACTTTTGGTCAAAGTCGTCGACCTTCATTCCGAGATCCAGTCCAATGTCATTGAGTACTTTTATAATATCATCCAGAGATTTCCGACCAAAATTCTTTGCTTTGAGCAATTCGTTTTCAGTTTTTTGGACCAGTTCGCCGACAGTATAGATATTAGCTTTTTTTAAGCAATTACTTGCCCGAACCGGCAATTCTAAATCGTCAATGTTTCGAAATAATACTTCGTCAACTTCATCTGACAAGTGCTGCGGTTCACGTCTATTTGTTGAATCCTCATCGAAATTGACAAATACACTGAGTTGATCCTTTAAAATTTTTGCGCTGTAGGCCAAACTATCTTCTGGTGTGATGGAACCGTCAGTCCAGACCTCAATGATCAACTTATCATAATTGGTCATCTGTCCAACTCGGGCTTGTTCTACCCGATAGGCAACCTTTTGAACCGGTGAAAAACTGGCATCAAGGACAATGACGCCAATTTGATCATCATACCTGTCCTGCTGCTCTGCTGGGACGTATGCCTTACCCATCTGAACATCCAATTCCATTCGTAAGTTCCGTGGTTCAGACAGAGTAGCGATAATCTGATCTGGGTTTAAGATACTGACATGCTGGTTTTCTTGAATGTCACCTGCCGTAACCGGACCAGCTTTTTGGACATCTAAAATGAGCTTTTGCGGTTCATCAGTATCCATAGCCAGCCGGACTTGTTTCAAATTCAGCATGATATCGGTGACATCTTCTTGAACGCCGGCAACACTTGTGAACTCATGCTGCACTTCTTCTATCCGCACAGCAGCAATGGCAGCACCTTGTAAAGAAGAAAGTAAGACCCGTCTAAGCGCATTGCCCAATGTTGTTCCAAATCCGCGTTCCAATGGTTCACAGGAGAATTTTCCGTATGATCCGGTCGAATCGGGATCCTGATCAATTTTCTTCGGCCTGACTAATTCTGTCCAGTTCCGGCAATTGATCGTCCTTCCATTATCCTTTAATATCATACAGCATACCCGCTTCATTCCTCAACAGGTGAAAACAGTAAGCCGAAACCAGTAGGCCTGATTCCGGCTTGACTACGAGAGGACATACCATCCATGTACATACAATTCACAATCATTTTTTTTGTAAACGATTTGTACTTCCCTGTTCACCTCGTTCGTTGTCTTTATTTTGAATACAGCTCAACTATGAGATGTTCGTTGACTGGAAATGTGATATGCTCACGCTGTGGTATTGCTTTGACTGTAGCAGTAAAATTTTCACTGTCAGTTTCAAGCCACTCCGGCACGCCACGTCGATCTACGACTTCGAGGGCATCTGTGATCACAGGTACTTTCCTGCTTCTTTCTTTTACTTGCAGGGCATCCCCCACTCGAACCAGATGTGATGGAATATCAACTTTATGTCCATTCAGTATCACATGTCCATGCCGCACAAGTTGACGAGCTTGATTTCTGGAATTTGCAAAACCAGCTCTATAAACAAAATTGTCCAAGCGCATCTCAAGCATTCGAAGAAGATTTTCTCCAGTTATGCCCTTTTTTCTTTCAGCTTCTTCAAAGTAGGCATGAAATTGTCCCTCCAGGAGACCATACATCCGACGGACTTTTTGCTTCTCACGCAGCTGCATTTCATAGTCTGTAGATTTTTTTCTCCGTCGACCATGCTGGCCTGGTGGATATGGTCGTCGCTCAAATGGGCATTTGTCTGTATAGCATCGATCTCCCTTAAGAAACACTTTTGTTCCTTCTCTGCGGCAAACCCTGCATTTTGCTTCCGTATATCTAGCCAAGGTATGTCCTCCTCAAATATTCTTTATACTCGCCGGCGTTTAGGCGGTCTACAACCGTTGTGCGGTATGGGGGTGATATCACGTATGAAAGATACCTTAAATCCAGAATTGTTAATGGCCCTCATGGCAGATTCGCGGCCTGAGCCTGGCCCTTTGACAAAAATACCAACAGTGCGCATACCATTTTCCTGCGCCTTTCTCGCAGCATTTTGAGCCGCCATCTGGGCTGCATAAGGAGTGCTTTTTTTTGATCCCTTAAATCCAGACATACCGGATGTTGCCCAGCTGACAACATTGCCTTTCATATCTGTGAAGGTAATCGTCGTATTATTAAATGATGCCCGGATATGCGCAATTCCAGTTGGAATATTTTTCTTTTCTTTTTTCTTTGTCGTCCGACGTTTCACTTTTGCCATGTGCTTCTCCGCTCGCTAGATGATCCAGCAGTCTCTTTACTTCTTCTTTTTCCCAATCATACTTCGGCGAGGACCTTTTCGGGTCCTGGAGTTGGTACTTGTCCTTTGTCCGCGCACTGGTAAATGTCTTTTATGACGTTCTCCGCGGTAACAGCCTATTTCCATCAGCCGTTTGATATTCGCGTTTGTTTCTCTGCGAAGATCACCCTCTACTTTATACTTGGCTTCGATCTCTTTCCGGATTTGATTGACTTCATCAGCACTAAGATCTTCTGTCTTTTTTGTCCAATCAATTCCCGAGGCATCAAGAATACGTAATGCGGATGATTGACCTATACCGTATATATAGGTCAGAGCAATATCAAGCCGCTTGTTTCTCGGCAAATCTACACTTGCGATTCGAGCCACTTTCTCCCCCTTCCACTTAGCCTTGTCGTTGTTTGTGACGAGGATTTTCGCAGATTACGCGCAGTGCTCCTCGACGACGAATAACTTTGCATTTTGGACACATCTTTTTTACTGACGGCCTGACTTTCATGATCAAAGCTCCCTTCGGTCCTTAAAAGCGCCCTTTAAGCTTGCTTTTTTGCATCAACCCTTCATATTGATGTGTAATCAAGTAGGATTGCACCTGCGACATTGTATCAATAGCCACCCCTACAACAATAAGTAAGGCAGTGCCGCCAAAATAAAAGGGGACATTCATTTTGTTGATGAGTACCATCGGTAAGACACATATTGCCGATACATAGAGCGAGCCCCATAAGGTAATTCTCGTTAATACTTTATCTATATATTCCTTAGTGTGTTGCCCAGGGCGTATCCCTGGAATGAACCCACCTTGTTTTTTCAAATTTTCAGCGATATCTTTGGGATCAAATATAATTGCTGTATAAAAGAAGCAAAAAAAGATGATCAAGCCGATAAATACAATGGCATATACCACAGAGCCAGGCTGAAAAAATTGTGAGATGCTTTGCAACCATTCAACTTGAGAAAAGTTTGATATGGTTGCTGGAAACATAAGGATCGATGATGCAAAAATAGGAGGAATAACCCCGGCTGTATTCACCCTCAGGGGCAAATGTGTATTTTGCCCTCCATACATCTTCCGTCCCATCTGCCGTTTGGCGTAATGTATCGGAATACGCCTCTGAGAGGTTTCCATAAAACAGGTAAATATCAATACGCAAGCCATGATGACTGCAATGATTATGACCACAAATATTGTCATCTCACCTGAGACCAATAGCCGAAATGATTTCATTATCGCTCCAGGAATACCGGCAACAATTCCTGAAAATATTATTAATGATATCCCATTGCCAATCCCTCGAGCTGTTATCTGTTCCCCGAGCCACATAATGAATATAGTGCCAGCAGAAAGGGTGACGACTGTTATGAATACGAATATCAAGCCAGGATTTGGTACTACCGGGACACCGGTCGGGCTGGTCATTTGCTGGAGTCCTATCGAGATTCCTGTTCCCTGTACAAGGGTAATGAGTACGGTCAAGTACCTTGTATATTGGGTTATTTTCTTTTGTCCTGCCTGACCTTCTTCTTTCTTTAGCCGGGAAAGCTCTGGACTGACCACTGTCAAAAGCTGCAATATAATCGAAGCGGAGATATACGGCATGATACCCAAAGCAAAAACAGACAGTCTACTTAATCCTCCGCCGGAAAACATGTCAAACAGGCCGAAAAGTGTGTTTTGGGCATTGGCGAAAAAATCAGCTATCGCCTGTCCATTGATGCCGGGCACTGGTACATGGATTCCAAGTCTATAGACAATGAGCAACCCAAATGTGAACAGTATTTTGTTCCGCAGTTCTTTTGATCCTGCCAGATTGTCCATTTTGGGTAACACGCCTAACCCTCCAAGGCCACGGCTTTTCCGCCAGCTTGTTCAATTTTTTTCATTGCCTGCTTACTAAACGCATGAGCAGTCACGTGCAGGGTCCGCTCGATTTCGCCCCGCCCAAGTATTTTGATTGGTCTTTTTTGGGAAGCAATTGCATACAGATCCTGAAGAGTGATCTCTTGTGCCTGAGGAAACTGCTCTACAATCCGTTCAAGGTTTATGACCGTATACTGAACCCTGAAAAGGTTTTGAAATCCCCGTTTAGGCAGTCTTCGTACCAAAGGCATTTGACCGCCTTCAAATCCTGCAGACGGTCCTGAACCAGCTCTGGCGAGTTGTCCCTTGTTTCCCTTTCCTGCCGTGCATCCAAGTCCACTTGCCGGACCACGACCCCGACGTTTTTTTTTCTTCCGCTCACTTTGGGGCGGGTATATTTCATGGAGTTTCATGATGAAATGACCTCAACCATATGCTTTACTTTTTTAATCATACCCCAGGTCACTGGATTATCATGTACATCCTTGACTTGATTCAACTTCCGTAAACCCAATGCTTCAAGATTTTTTCGCTGATTAGGCGTTTTCCCTATTGTACTGCGTACTTGCTTAATCTTCATCCCCCTACCCTCGCAAGCTGTACCTGGGTTCCCCGCAACATATTCACTTCATCTTCAGTCCGAAGTGATGTTAACCCTTGCATGGTAGCCTTGAGTACATTTACTGGATTATTTGTCCCCAGGGCCTTACTGATAACGTCTTGTATGCCACATGCTTCCATTACAGCCCGAACTGGACCTCCAGCAATAATCCCAGAGCCTTTCGCTCCAGGCTTTAGCATAACCTGTCCAGCTCCATACCTTCCAATAGTTCCGTACGGTATTGTACCGTCTATAATTGGAATACGGACCATCTCTTTTTTTGCTCGTTCAGTAGCCTTCTGAATTGCATCCGGCACTTGATTAGCTTTCCCATGTCCACAACCTACACGTCCCTGTCCATCACCAACAACAACTAAAGCACTGAACTTAAAATTTCGCCCTCCCTTGACCACCTTAGCCACGCGGTTCAAATGGACGACTTTCTCAATCAATTGTATCTCATTCCCTTCCATGCTTACCTCGATCAGAATTTGAGTCCACCTTCACGAGCACCGTCTGCAACAGCTTTGATCCGACCGTGAAAATAATATCCATTTCGATCAAAAACGACGTTCTGTATTCCGTGCCCCTGAGCCTTTTCAGCTAACTCCTTACCCACTGCAAATGCTACTTGCTTGTTCATTTTTTTGGCATCTGCCATGCCCAGCGATGTTGCAGCGACAAGTGTTATTTGCTCAGAATCATCAATGAGTTGTGCATACATATACCGGTTGGATCGGAATACTGCCAATCTCGGTCTCGCACCTGTACCGGAAATCTTCTTTCGAATTCTGTATTTTCGACGTTTCCGGGCTTGGTTTCGACTCAGTTTCATAACGTCCTCACATCCTATTTCTTGGCGGATTTTCCAGCTTTACGCCGAATTTGTTCATTGATATACTTAATTCCCTTGCCTTTATATGGCTCAGGTGGTCGGATCCTACGAATCTGGGCCGCAACTTCACCAACTTTTTCTTTACTGACCCCGACAACAAAGAGTTTGTTTCCTTCAACACGAGCAGTTATTGCCTGAGGAAGTTCGTACTTCTGGGGATTAGAGTACCCAACATTGAGCTCTACCGTATTTCCGGAAACACCTACCCTGTAGCCCACTCCGACCAGTTCCAGCCCTTTCTCAAAACCAGCACTCACACCGACGACAGCATTGTTTAACAATGTCCGACGTAGTCCATACTGTTCTTTTGCCACTTTATTATTTAGCTTTCGCTCCAGAACTATCCGACCATCATCAATACTGTAATCAATCATTGGATGAGCATCGACAGTCAGTTCACCTTTTGGACCCTTGACGGTTATCTTTTGGTTTTTAAAGGTAACGTCCACACCTTCAGGTATGGGAACAGGCGTTTTTCCAATCCGGGACATAATGATTCCTCACCTTACCATATTTCACACAGAAGTTCACCACCAACTCGTTGCTCACGTGCCTTGTGTCCATCAAATATCCCCTGGGACGTAGATACGATATTGATTCCCAAACCATTTTGAACCAATGGTATCTCATCTACGCCCACATATTGGCGGCACCCTGGTCTGCTCAATCTCCGCAACCCACTTACTGCCGGCTTCCCATGGACATACTTCAATTGAATATCAATGAATCTGTCTTCAGCCTGAAAATCTTTGATATAGCCTTGCTCTTTGAGGATTTGAGCCATAGCTGTTTTCAATTTTGATTGCGGTATACGAACATTTTTATGCAATGCCATGTGCGCATTACGTATGCGGGTCAGCATATCTGCGATAGGATCGACTACAGCCATTGTTTGACTCCTTACCAACTCGATTTGCGTACACCTGGTAGTTCACCGGCCAAGGCCATATTACGAAAACAGATTCGGCAGATCCCAAATCTGCGTAAAAAAGCACGCGGCCGTCCACAAATCGGGCATCGGTTATACTCTCTGACTTTAAATTTGCCCTTTTTTTGAGCTTTTACTTTCAGTGCTTGCCGTGCCACACGCATTCCTCCTTACTTAATAAACGGCATGCCCAGCATCTGAAGGAGCATTTTTCCTTCCTTGTCCGTCTGTGCAGATGTAACAATCGTCACATTCATACCTTTGACCTGGTCTACTTTGTCCATATTGATTTCCGGAAATATCGTATGCTCCCGTATCCCGAGAGTAAAATTTCCTCTCCCGTCAAATCCACGGTCTTGAATTCCACGAAAATCGCGGACTCTGGGCAATGAAAAGTTCACAAGCTTATCGTAAAATTCCCACATGCGTCGATGTCGTAATGTCACCCTGCACCCAACTGGCATACCTTCTCGCAACTTAAATGCAGCTATAGATTTTTTAGCGCGGGTAATAACTGCCTTTTGCCCGGCAATCAAAGTAAGTTCCTGAACTGCATCTTGTATAATTTTATTATCCTGACTTCCGTCTCCCAAACCAATATTTAAAGAAATGCTTTGCATGCATGGAATTTGCATTGAGGAAGAATAATTGAATTCCTTTTTCAGTTCAGGAGATATCTTTTCATTGAACATTTGCTGTAAGCGGCTCATATATAACCCTTCACGTGCCTTCCAGATTCTCAGGGAAAGGACCCTTACGAGATATCCATATTAATCAAGCATTTCTTGACATTTTTTGCAATAGCGTATCTTTCGTCCATCCTCAGTGATTTTATATCCAATTCGCGTCGGATGTGTACATGACTCACAAATGAGTGCGACATTCGATACATGCAAGGGGACCTCAATGTCCTGGATGCCCCCGCTCTTACCTGTATAAGGATTTCCTTTGACGTGCCGTTTTGCTAAATTTACTTTATCGACAACTACTCGTCCAGCTTTTTTATGCACAGTTTTCACAGTTCCAACTTTTCCTTTATCTTTTCCAGTCAGAACCATTACCTTATCGTTGACCAGTATCTTGTACTTCATCATGATCCAAATCCTCTACAGTACCTCAGGAGCGAGAGATACGATTTTCATGAAATTCCTTTGCCGCAACTCTCTGGCTACAGGTCCAAAAATCCGTGTACCAATAGGATCCATATTATTATTTAGTAGGACTGCTGAATTGGTATCAAAACAAATGAACGATCCGTTTGGTCGTCCGATTTCTTTTTTTGTCCGGACAACGACTGCACGGAATACATCACCCTTTTTGACCTTGCTGTGCGGCATCGCTTCCTTGACGGATACAACAATGACATCGCCTACGCTGGCATACCTGCGCTTGCTGCCTCCAAGGACTTTTATGCAATGGAGCTTTTTTGCTCCTGAATTATCAGCGACATCGAGTTTTGATTCAACTTGGATCATGGGAAGCTCCTAAAGCGCTTTTTCCAGAACAGAATGAATTTGCCATCTTTTGCGGCGGCTCAGGGGACGGCTTTCAATAATCTGGATCTTATCCCCTATCTGACAATTATTCTCCGGATCATGAGCCATCATATTTTTTCTACGCCGGATATATTTTTTGTACAGGGGATGTTGAACAATTGTTTCACATCGGACAACAACGGTCTTATCGGATTTATTGCTGACCACATAGCCAATAAGCATCCGTTTCTTCTGTGCTTCTGTATTATGCATTGATCTGCTCCATCTCTTTTTCCCGCAAGATGGTCAGTATCCGGGCGATGTTTTTCTTGACCTTCGGAATACGTTGTGTATTTTCAAGTTGACCTGTTGCCTGCTGAAAACGAAGCTTAAATTGTTCTTCTTTTGACTCAGCGAGTTTTTTCTTCAATTCCGAATCGGTCATTTCACGGATTTCTTTTGCCCGCATGACTCATGACTCCTTGAACACAATTTTTGTCTTAATTGGTAACTTATGTGCAGCTCTGACCAATGCTTCTCGAGCCTGCTCCATATTGACCCCGGTGATTTCATACAAGACCTTTCCTGGACGTACGGGCGCCACCCAACCTGCCGGAGACCCTTTGCCTTTCCCCTGCCGGGTTTCTGCAGGTTTTTCGGTAAAGGGCTTATCAGGGAACATGCGTATATACACCTTCCCCCCCCTGCGTATGTGACGCATGATCGCAACACGGGCTGATTCAATCTGCTTATTGGAAATACGTCCATGCTCGAGGGCTTTCAACCCAATCTCACCAAAGGCTACTGAGGTGCCACGGTTTGCAGATCCTTTGGTAAAGTTCCGGTGTTGTTTTCGAAATTTGACTTTTTTCGGACTAAGCATGAGTTTTTACCTCATCAAGAATTTCACCTTTAAAAACCCAAACCTTGACTCCAATGACTCCATACGTGGTTTGGGCTATAGCATATCCGTAATCGATGTCAGCCCGTAATGTATGTAAAGGGACTCGTCCGTCACGGAACCATTCTGTCCTGGCTATATCAGCGCCTCCCAGTCGTCCTGAGCAGGATATCTTGATCCCTTCCGATCCAAATTTTCTGGCCATGCTGATGGTCCTTTTCATTGCCCGTCGAAAAGCAACCCGTCGCTCCAGCTGCATGGCCACATTCTCTGCAACCAATTGCGCCTCTGTCTCCGGCCGTCGAACCTCATTTACTTCGATAATAAATTCACGACCAAATTGTCCTTTCAAATCTGTCTTCAGCTTTTCTATTTCTGCACCTTTCCGGCCAATGACTATGCCAGGCCGGGCCGTATACACTATAATCCGTACCCGATCAGCAGCCCGTTCAATCTCTATCCTGGCAATTCCTGCATGGTACAGCTTTTTTTTGACGTACTTTCGTATCTTGTCATCTTCAAACACATATGCTGGATATGATTTACTGCTAAACCATCTGGATTGCCAGTTCTTATTATAACCGAGCCGAAATCCATAAGGATGAACTTTTTGCCCCAAAACCCATTCCTCCTAAAGTTCGTCGACAATCACGGTAATATGACTTGTCCTCTTCCGGATGCGCGTTGCACGTCCCATAGCCCGCGGCTTTATCCTTTTCCAGGTTGGCCCTTCATCAACATATACCTGCTTTACATATAAGGAATCGACATCCAAAGATGAAGTACTTTCTGCATTAGCCACCGCAGAATACAGCACCTTGTATATAGCTTTTGCCGGTTTTTTCCCGGTGAATTTTAATATATTCAAAGCGTTTTCCACTGGCTCGTTACGTATATTGTCCGCTACCAGACGTGTCTTACGCGGCGAAACACGGATGAATCGGGCTCGAGCTTTCACTTCCATGACATTCCCTCAACAGGCTACTTTTTACGGCCCTTTGCTTGACTCTTACGATCTCCGGCATGGCCATGAAAAGTACGCGTTGGGGCAAACTCTCCGAGTTTGTGTCCAACCATGTTTTCAGTGACAAATACCGGAATAAATTTACGACCATTATGCACTGCAAACGTCAGTCCTACCATCTCAGGTATAACAGTTGACCGCCGTGACCAGGTCTTGATCACACTCCGATCTTTATTTGCCTGTGCGGTATGAACTTTTTTTAACACATGGCCGTCAACAAAAGGGCCTTTTTTCAATGACCGCGGCATGGATCTCTCCTATTTTCGCTGGCGCTTTCTGACGATAAATTTTGAAGAAGGTTTTTTCTTATCCCGGGTCTTATATCCTTTCGTGGGTTTTCCCCAAGGGGTCACAGGATGTCGTCCACCTGAGCTACGTCCTTCACCGCCACCTAAAGGATGATCAACCGGATTCATGGCTACCCCACGTACTTGAGGACGCCGATTCAAATATCTATTGCGGCCTGCCTTCCCAATATTGATGCTTTCATGCTCAAGATTTCCGACTTGCCCAACCGTAGCGTAGCATGAGGACAAAACCTGCCGTATTTCGCCAGAGGGAAGCTTAACTAACGCATACTTCCCTTCTTTGTCCACAAGTTGAGCATAAGAGCCCGCAGATCTGCACATTTGACCTCCACGCCCTGGATACAGTTCCAAGTTATGGACCACAGTGCCCTGAGGTATCTTGGCGCAAGGAAGTGCATTTCCAGGGGTAATATCAGCCTTATCCCCGGCCATTACTTTATCTCCAACACGTATCCCTTTGGGGGCCAATATGTACCTTTTTTCCCCATCACTGTAATGCAAAAGGGCAATTCGGGAACTCCTATTGGGATCGTACTCTATTGTCGCCACCTTTGCAGGAATGTCACGCTTGCACCGCTTGAAATCAATCATGCGGTATCGACGTTTATGGCCACCTCCACGTCTGCGGGAAGTCAAACGCCCGTAATTGTTTCGGCCGCTCTTTCTGGGCAATCCATAGGTCAACGATGCTTCAGGCTCATTTTTACTGATCTCCTGAAAGTCAGACATAGTCTGGGCCCTGCGACCGGGCGATGTAGGCTTGAGATTTCGTACAGCCATAGCTAGACACCTTCAAAGTATTCTATTTTATCTCCAGGGGCCAAGCGAATGTACGCTTTTTTATAACCGGATTTGGACCCCACAGTCCTGCCGAAACGTTTGCGCAGACGAGGTTTTTTATTGGCCATATTTACATTGACCACCTGCACATCAAAGGCCTTTTCGACTGCATTCTTCACTGCGATTTTATTTGCCGATTTTTTGACTAAAAAAACGATCTGATTGTGTTTGTCCTTGATCTCGGTTGACTTTTCAGTCACCACCGGTCTGAGTATGATATCCGTGTAATCCATGGCTACTGCAACCTTTCTTCAAGATGCTCTACGACCTGAGGGGTAAGCACCAGCGTGTTGGTATTCAAGATATCGTACACCCCAAGCTGATTGTGTTCGATCACTTTGACATGTGGAACGTTTCTCGAGCCAAGAGAGAGATTGTTATCTTTTTTTGAAACAACAATCAACCCTTTTTCTAGATTCAGGGCATTTTGAACCTGAACAAAATCCTTTGTCTTCGAACTTGGCATACTCATATCATCGACGATGAGCAGTGACTGTTCAGAAACCTTTGCGCTCAAAGCCATCCGCAGTGCCAGTCGCTTCACTTTTTTATTCACTTTTACTGAGTAGTCCCGCATCATTGGGCCATGGGTAACTGCTCCACCAGTCCACAAAGGTGAACGAACTGTTCCCGCTCTGGCCCGTCCGGTACCCTTTTGTCTCCAAGGCTTTCGGCCTCCCCCACGAATCTTCGAACGATTCTTGACCCCTACTGTACCAGCCCTCTTTGCAGCCAGCTGGGCCTTGACCACCTGATGCAGGATTTCCGGTCGAACATCGACACTGAATATTTCCTCAGGCAAAGTCAGTTCGCCTACAGGATGGCTCTGTTTATCAATTACTTGTACAACTGGCATGATAAGCCCCTTAGCGCTGCTTGCGGATCATGACCACAGAATCCTTATGACCCGGTATTTGCCCCTTGATCAGCAAGAGATTGTCTTCTGCACGTACATCCACAACTTCAGCATTGGACACTGTCACCTGTTTGTTTCCCATTTGCCCGGCCATTTTTTTTCCCTTAAAGACACGGGCAGGATCAGCACATTGGCCAATAGCCCCTGGGCTACGGTGTACCTTGTGATGCCCATGTGTGGCCGGCAACCCTCGAAAGTTCCATCGCTTCATGACCCCGGCAAATCCTCGGCCTTTCGATTGCCCGCTGATTTTCACCCGTTCGCCTATTTGAAAGAGTTGAACATCCAGCACTTCACCGATGTCATATTCATGATTTTTTTCAGGGCGAAACTCTTTCGTATGCCGATATGACCCGGAATTGGCTTTGCCCTGATGTCCTTGCTCTGCCTTTGTCAGTTTTGAGGACGAAATAGCACCGTATCCCAGCTGTAAAGCAGCATACCCGTCCTTCTCTTCGTCTTTTACCTGCATCACCGGACAAGGTCCGGCTTCAACCACAGTCACCGGCACATATTTGCCGTCTTCAGTAAATATGCTGGTCATGCCGAGTTTTCTTCCAATGAGTCCTAACCCATTCATAGAGTCCTCACCTTAAAGCTTGATCTCCACATCGACGCCTGCAGGCAGGCTCAATTTTCCCAGAGCATCAACCGTTTGTTGCGTTGGCTCTAACAAGTCCAGCAGTCGTTTGTGGATACGCATTTCAAATTGTTCCCGCGACTTCTTGTTCACATGCACAGATCGATTCACTGTGACTTTATGTATCCGCGTCGGCAGGGGTATAGGACCGGCAATACTTGCACCTGTGTTGTGTGCTGAATCGACTATTTCAGACACGGCCTTGTCTAAAATTCGATAGTCGTAGGCCTTGAGCTTAATTCTGATACGATCACTGTTCATAGTTACCATTTGTAGTGCTCCTACTCCACGATCTCGGATACAACCCCGGCTCCAACCGTTCGCCCACCTTCCCGGATGGCAAAGCGCAAGCCGTGTTCCATGGCTATGGGCACAATCAACTCAACATCAAATGTCGCATTGTCT
>Ga0182239_1000062_pt1 | contig 37227 bp, 32 predicted proteins | sample hydfrate6_PW_210_FD_132456 | JGI IMG/M metagenome (GOLD analysis project Ga0182239, IMG submission 132456) | Subsurface microbial communities from deep shales in Texas, USA - hydraulic fracturing test 6_PW_210 | ecosystem: Environmental > Aquatic > Deep subsurface > Shale gas/oil reservoir >... | reverse complement strand
CTTCGGGAAGGTGGGCTGGTCCTTTGACACAAGGCAGACCAGTCTTTTTGGTTATAGCAGCACAAAGTTCATCCACATTCCCGGCTAAACCCTGCTGGCGGGAGAAAAGGTTTCGAAAGCAGTTGGTCAACGGACATTTTGTTTCGTTTTCTCGACAGCGAAACAATCCTACGGCTGTCATAAATCATCCTCCTATTGTGGTGAATACACAAGTCTATTATGAAATCATCATGTCTTTCTTGCAGAGCAGCTGTCAAGCAAGGAAAAACCTTCTTTTCTGGCTGGTATCCAAAAGGTTTCTAACTGGATCAAGTGTGCAGTTATTATTACTCTTGTCCTGTCTTGTGCTATCCACATCTTGTGTGGACAGTGATCAAAATCTGATATAAACGGTGTTTATCAAAACAACCAAACATTGACAAAACAGGGCAAACATATAGAGTTTTTGCCTTACAGCCGGTAGTTGTCCCAGACATGCCGAGGGTTGGAGTCAGAAAAAGGCCATCAGGCTTGCATGGATTCTCCTGGGGAAAAACAGGAAAACTGGTATTGAGTAGTAATGAGCAGATGAGCTGGAACCAAAGAAATCTGCGGGGAGAGGTTTGTATCAATGGGCAAGAGATCAACATTTTTGGAACTCAAGGAAAGTGAAAGGGCCTATCGGCGGGATCTGATCCTGGATGCGGCCATGAGCCTGTTTGCCGAACGCCCTTTTCACGAAATAGGCATGCGCGATATCGCCAATGAAGCCGGCATTTCACCTGCATCTATCTATCGTTATTTTTCCAGCCGGGATGATATCCTGGCAGAGATACTTGGCCACGAAGTCTCGGAGGGAAGCCAACGGCAGCAAAAGCGGCTGGAAACCGGCCGGGCATCATTAGAAGATATCGCCGCCGGCATAGTTGATTTCTTTATGGAGAAAGAAGCGACGTTGCAGATGCTGAATTATTTTTTACTCAAGGAAGAAGTGGATGAGGAGGCTCGGAACAAATTCAGTGCCATTCAGGTCCACTACCTGGAACAGTTTGATCAGGTCCTGCAGTCCATGGGCTGCGACCCGGACAATGTTCGGTTGTTTTCCCGGGCCTTTTTTGCCTCCTTGTTGGGGATCATCATATCTTTTCGCAACTCGCCGGACAAGAGCTCGGAAACCAACAAAAAGCATGTCTATCGGCTGGCCAAAATGACGGCCACGATTTTCAAAAAGGGAATGCCCTCAATGGACAATCCTCCTTCCTGAGCCCTGCTCACTATTTTTGAAGGGGTTTCGTTTGTTTGATGAACAACTGTTGTTGCCGGTAGAGACTATTTTTTGGGGAAAGAGAGTGGTATGAGCAGAAAAAGAAGCGTCAAGAAATATGGGATTCTATTGTGCCTCCTGGTTCTGGCCGGTCTGACCGGGATTTATGTATGGCATGCCGAAAGCGAGACTCCGGTGGTCGCAGGTATTCCCGACCAGGTGAAGATATCTCCAGAGACCAGGATTGATCTGCAAATCACCGATATAAAGTCCGGGCTTCGTCTTGTTCACATCCAGACAGTACAGGATGGAAAGACACAAAGTATCGTTGAAAAGACATTTGAACAGCCCCTGAAAACATGGCAAGGGGCGTTCACCCTTGCGCAGGCCGATTTGGAAGATGGTCCCTTCCAGCTCAAGGTGACGGCCAGGGACCGGTCATGGCGGAATTGGCTGAAAGGAAATGAACGAAGTCAGACGGTGGACTATGCACTTGATTCCCGGCCTCCTCGCATCAGTTTGGAGAGCTTTCAACACAATGTGCGCCAAGGAGGTTCCGGGGTGGTGGCTTTCCGGGTTTCTGAGCCGGTAAGCCGGGCAGGGGTGCAGATCAAAGATTTTTACTTTCCAGCCTATGCCCAGTCAGATGATCTGTATTTGTGTTTTTTTTCTTATCCCTACAGTGTGGAACCAAATCAGGCCCAGCTTCTGGTCACCGCCACCGATACGGCAGGCAATGCCAATCAGGCCGGGTTTCATCATTATGTCAACCGGGCTGGATTTGATCAGTCCAGTCTGTCGGTAAGCGATAGTTTTTTACAGAGTGTAATAGTCAATTTTCAGGACGACTTTCCTGATCAACAGTCTCTGCTGGACGTATTCTTTAAGGTTAACCGGGAGATGCGGACCGCCAACAGAAAGCGACTTCAAGAAATTGGGCGGGAAACGGTTTCACGGCCACTGTGGACAGGTCGGTTCCTGCGCCAGCCAAATGCATCCAGAGAAGCGTATTTTGGAACCAAACGCAAATATGTCTATAAGGGAAAAGTTATTGACGAGCAGACCCATTTGGGCATCGACCTGGCTTCAATAGCCAGAGCTGAGGTGCCGGCTGCCAATTCGGGACGGATCGTGTTTGCGGACTGGCTTGGAATTTATGGTCAGGTAGTCATTGTCGATCATGGACTTGGGCTGCAAAGCTTATATGCCCATTTATCCCAAATCCAGGTTCAAAAAGGTGATACCGTGGCAAAGGGACAAATTCTTGGACGTACAGGAACAACCGGTCTTGCCGGTGGGGACCATCTCCACTTCGGAATGCTGGTTTCCGGGGTTCCGGTCAATCCAGTCGAATGGTGGGATGCGAACTGGATTGCAAACAATGTCGCCGGCAAACTCCAGCTTATACAGTAATTGCCATAATGCCCTCCTGATTTAGGGGGCATTTCTTTGTAACGCCTGGCCAGATTTGGCCGACCAAGATCAAAATACCCGGAGCAGTATCCTTTGGGATGAGTACTCCATTGGCTCTGGCCAGAACTAGCTGCCAACTCCAATAACACCAAGCAACGGAGGTTGTGATGTTTGAAATTTTGAAACGTACTGAAATGGCTCAAGGATCGGTGATCCTGAATGAACTCAGTGCACCTCAGATAGCTGCCAAAGCGCAGCCTGGACAGTTTGTCATCCTTCGGGCCAATGAAACCGGAGAGCGTATTCCTTTGACCATGGCGGACAGCAATCCGGAACGAGGGACTATCACCATCATTTACCAAGTGGTGGGAAAATCGACAGCCCTCTTTGCGGATATGAAGGTCGGGGAACGATTTCTAGATATCATAGGGCCTTTGGGCAAGCCGACCAAGATCGAAAAGGTGGGCAACGTAGTCTGCGTCGGGGGCGGGACCGGGGTTGCGGTCATGCATCCCATCACCAAGGCCTTGAAAGAGGCCGGAAACAACGTGACCGCGATTATCGGGTCCAGAACCAAGGACCTGCTCATTTTAGAAGAGAAAATGAAAGCCGCGTCCCATGACCTCAAAGTGTGTACAGACGACGGCTCTTACGGCCACCACGGATTTGTCACCGATAAGCTCAAGGAGATGCTGGACAGCCAGGACGTTGGGCTGGTCGTCGGTATCGGGCCGGTACCTATGATGAAATTTGTATGCAAGATGACTGAGCCGTACAAGGTCAAAACCCTGGTCAGCTTGAACTCAATCATGGTGGACGGGACTGGGATGTGCGGCTGTTGCCGGGTGACTATCGGCGGTGAAACCAGGTTTGCCTGCGTGGACGGTCCTGAGTTTGACGGGCATAAAGTAGATTTTGCGGAGTTGGCAACCAGGCTGCAGGCCTATACCCAGTTTGAGCAACAGTCCATGGAAAAATACAAATGTGAGTGCCGGCGATAAGTTCCGGAGTACAAAGTTGAGATTGACGAAAATAATCAGGGTATGATGACTACCCCAAGGGAGAGGACGAATATGGCTCAATCAAAGGATAAAAAAGAGAAACTTCCCCGCCAGGCCATGCCGGAGCAGGAACCGAATGTCCGTAGGCGCAATTTTGACGAGGTGCCCAAAGGCTATACGCCCGAAGTGGCTCAAGCTGAGGCTTCCCGATGTCTGCAATGTAAAAAGCCGTCCTGCGTTGAAGGGTGCCCGGTAAGTATCGATATCCCGGGTTTTATCAAGCATATTCAGGAAGGAGACTTTACCAAGGCCATCCGCAAGATTTGGGAAAAGAACAGCCTGCCCGCAGTATGCGGCCGGGTCTGCCCACAGGAAGATCAATGTGAAGGGTCGTGCATCCTGGCCAAGAAGGATGAGCCCGTGGCCATTGGGAACCTGGAGCGCTTTGCCGCTGACTATGAACGTAATTACGGCAGCGGCCAATTGCCGCCCAAAAAAGACGCCACAGGAAAGAAAGTGGCTGTGGTCGGGTCCGGTCCGGCCGGTTTGACCGTGGCCGGGGATCTCATCCTCAAGGGCCATGATGTGACTGTGTTCGAAGCCTTTCACAAGGGCGGGGGGGTCTTGGTTTATGGGATTCCGGAGTTTCGGCTGCCGAAGGAGATTGTTGCCTCTGAGCTCCATTTCCTGGAACGTTTGGGAGTGACCATCCAGTGCAATACTGTGGTAGGAAAGACCGTGGATGTCGATGAACTGTTCGATCAAGGCTTTGACTCCGTGTTTATCGGTGTGGGGGCCGGTCTGCCCAGATTTTTGAATGTTCCGGGTGAGAACCTGATCAATATTTATTCAGCCAATGAATATCTGACTCGGGCCAACCTGATGAAGGCTTATCTCTTTCCGGAATACGATACACCCCTGGCCCAGGGCAAAGATGTCGTGGTGTTAGGCGGAGGCAACGTGGCCATGGACTCGGCCCGGACTGCTATGCGCATGGGCGCGGATCGGGTCCGAATCGTGTACCGCCGTTCCAGGGAGGAGCTCCCGGCCAGACAGGCTGAGGTTCACCATGCTGAAGAAGAAGGGATCGAGTTTTATCTTTTGGCCAATCCCACCAAGTTTATCGGCGGCGACCAGGGATGGGTCAGGGGTATGGAATGCATACAGATGCAGCTTGGCGAACCGGACGATTCCGGCCGCAGGCGTCCGGAACCGGTTCCAGGCTCAGAATTTGAGTTGCCCTGCGATTTGGTAGTGATTGCCGTTGGATCCGGCGCGAATCCGGTCTTGACCGGCAACACGCAGGACCTGGAATTGAACCAGCGGGGATATATTATTGCTGATCCCAAGACAGGAAAAACGTTGAAAAAAGGTGTCTGGGCGGGTGGCGACATCGTGACCGGTGCAGCGACGGTTATCCTTGCTGCCGGAGCCGGACGAGTTGCCTCTGACTCCATCCATGAGTATTTGACTATTGGATGGTAAGGTTTCCCCAGGTGGGGTGATTGAACCCTTACTCCTCTGGTTCACAATGCAAAAACGCCTGCAAGGTTCACCTTGCAGGCGTTTTTGCATCTCATGGGCATGCCCCTGTATGTTTCTTTTCCTTGTGCCTTGACAGGGCCAGCGTGCCTTGCTATCAGCTTAGCACTCTCTTTATGAGAGTGCTAGCACACTGTTTCTGCTTGGCGGGTCATGGCTTAGGACTTTGCAGGGCACCAAGAACGAGGGCCTTATGACACTCACAGCGCGTGAAATCGAAGTATTGCGCATCATTGTTCAGGCCTATATCGAACACGCTTCGCCCGTTGGATCCAGGTATGTAGCCAAGCGGTCAACGCTGAAGCTGAGCGCGGCCAGTATGCGCAATATCATGGCTGATCTAACAGAGAAAGGGTATCTGCACCAACCATACACTTCCGCCGGCCGGGTGCCTACTGACAAGGCATTTAGATTCTATGTGGATACAGTCCTTAGTCCGGCCATGCTCCCGGAGAAGACCCAGAAGAACATCCGGAAGGCCTTGGTCCAGGCTGGCATGGAATTTAAGGATATTTTAGAGCACGCATCCAAGCTCATTTCAGCACAATCCAGTCAGGTAGGGGTGGCTGTGGCCCCCAAGCGGAGTATGATTCGACTCCAGCGCATCGATATGATTCTGGTTCGAACAGGGCTGGTTATGGCCATAGCCATATTTAGTGGCGGCGTGGTCCAGAACAAGCTGATATCAGTGGATGCAAAGGTGACAGGAGACGATTTGGTCACCTATGCAAATTATCTGAATGAGAAGTTCGAAGGCAAAACGATAGAAGAGATCAAAACCCATATCTTGCAAGAGATGGAGCAGGCTGAAACACGGTTCAACGCCCTGTATGCCAAGGCCTTGGGCTTGGCCCGGGAGGCCTTTCAAAATACCAATGATCGAGAGGTATTCCTGGAAGGGACCCTGCATGTGCTTGATCATATTGAAGGCAAAGACATCTCCAGCATGCGGGAATTGTTGGAATTTTTAGAGCACCGTTCAGCCATCCTGGAGCTTGTGGATACCTTGGCTCACAGCGAGGGTCTTTTAGTGAGTTTTGGAACAGAGTTCTACGGTCTTGAACTGGGGCAATGGGGGCTTATTTCCTCTCCTTATCAGGTTCATGGACAAAACCTGGGGGTGGTTGGGACTATTGGTCCTATACATATGGACTATTCCAGATTGATGCCCATGGTTGACACCATCGCCAAAATGCTTAGTGATCTCCTTGAATCACGTTTCGCCTAGTTTGTGAGGTGAAAGGGAAAAGTATTTGCAAGCACAGCAAGGCGAATGCAGTCTTTATTGCCATCCAAGGAGGAAGTTAATGGCTGGAGATACAGAGCAGAACAAAGGGTTTAGTCAAGAAGAAGCACTGGGCTTTGCTCAGACGAATGAACAGGGCCAGCAGACCCAGGACGAGCACACCTCTGGAGAAGCTGAGCCGCACATAAGCGACGAACAGCTTGTCCAGTTGTGTAAGGAAAAGGTCTGCCCTTCCTGTCCGGAAAAACAGGAGATGGATCAAGAGGTCCTTCGGGTCCGGGCCGACGCCGACAACTATAGGAAACGCATGGCCAGGGAAAAAGAACAGCACTGCAAGTTTGCGGCTCAGGAAATCCTGGAAGACCTGATGCCGGTTATCGATAACCTGGAACTTGCCGTCGGTCATGGACGAAAGCTGGATGCCTGCTCAGATCTGGTCCAGGGTGTGGACATGACGATTCAGATATTCATGGACACCTTGAAAAAACACGGCCTTGAGCCCATTGAATGTTCAGAAGGGGAAGCCTTTGATCCCACGAGGCACGAGGCCCTGGCTGAAGAAGAACGGGAAGACATGGAAGGGGGCAAAGTCTGTCAGATCATGCAGAAAGGATACAAATACAAAGACCGGGTCATACGTCCGGCCAAGGTCATGGTCAGTAAAAATTGTCAAAAATAGAAGCCAGCCCCTTTACTTCCCGATTTGACGATTTACATTTGTACTCAGTCAAGATTTGCATATAAGCATTGAGGAGGAATACCTATGGGTAAGATTATTGGAATCGACTTGGGCACGACCAACAGCTGTGTCTATGTCATGGAAGGCAAAGAACCAAAGTGCGTTCCAAATCCAGAAGGGGGGCGGACCACGCCTTCCATTGTGGCCTTTACAGACAAAGAACGGCTTGTCGGCGAGTTGGCCAAACGCCAGGCAGTCACTAACCCTGAGCGGACGGTGTTTTCCATCAAGCGCCTCATGGGCCGGGATTTTAATGCTCCGGAGATCGAGAAATGGAAAAAACACAGTCCATACCGGATTGTGGAAGGCTCAAACAACGATGCCTTTGTGGAAGTTGAAGGCAAAAAATACAGTCCCCCGGAGATCTCGGCCATGATCCTTCAAAAGCTGAAGAAGGACGCCGAGGATTACTTGGGTGAGACGGTCACCGAGGCAGTGATCACAGTTCCGGCCTATTTCAATGACAGCCAACGCCAGGCTACCAAGGATGCGGGACGTATTGCTGGTCTTGAAGTCAAACGGATCATCAATGAGCCAACTGCAGCATCCCTGGCCTATGGACTGGATAAGAAGTCCAACGAAAAGATAGCTGTCTTTGACTTGGGCGGCGGAACCTTTGATATCTCTATTTTGGAGGTCGGGGACAATGTGGTCGAGGTCAAAGCGACCAACGGAGACACCTTTCTGGGTGGCGAGGACTTTGACCAGGCCATTCTCTACGACTTGGTTGATGAATTCAAAAGAGAAAACGGCATCGATCTGAGCCAGGATCGGATGGCCATGCAGCGGCTGAAGGAAGCGGCAGAAAAGGCCAAAAAAGAGCTGTCTTCAACTATGCAGACAGATATCAATCTGCCCTTTATCACAGCCGATCAGGCCGGGCCCAAGCACATGAACATCAAGTTCAGCCGGGCCAGACTGGAATCCCTGACCGCAGACCTGGTGGAAAGGACGATTGGACCATGCAAGCAAGCCCTGGAGGATGCCGGCATTAGTGTAAAGGAAGTCGATGAAGTTATTCTTGTCGGCGGACAGACCCGTATGCCCCTTGTGCATCAAAAAGTGAAGGACTTCTTTGAACGCGAGCCGCACAAGGGCGTCAATCCAGACGAAGTGGTGGCCATGGGCGCAGCTATCCAGGGCGGCATCCTGGCCGGAGATGTAAAGGATGTTTTGCTTCTGGACGTGACCCCCTTGTCCCTTGGCATTGAGACTATGGGGGGGGTATTCACCAAGCTGATAGAAAAGAACACCACAATTCCGACCAAAAAGAGCCAGGTGTTTACCACTGCCTCAGACAATCAGCCATCAGTGTCCATTCACGTTCTCCAGGGCGAGCGGCCTATGGCAGCGGACAATAAAAGTCTGGGCAGGTTTGACCTGGAAGGAATTCCACCTGCACCCCGGGGCATGCCGCAAATTGAGGTCACATTCGACATTGACGCGAATGGCATCGTCAACGTCAACGCCAAGGATCAGGGCACAGGCAAGGAGCAGTCCATACGCATTCAGCCGTCCAGCGGATTGAGCGAGGACGAAATTGAGAAGATGGTCAAGGACGCCGAATCCCATGCCGCAGAGGACGAGAAAAAGAAGAAGCTCATCGAGGCCCGGAACCAGGCGGATACCTTGATTTACAGTACAGAAAAATCCATGCGCGATCTGGGTGACAAATTGGATGCAGAGACCAAGAGCGACATTGAAGGCAAAATTGAAGAGCTCAAGAAGGTCATGGAAGGCGAGGATGAAGAAGCCATAAAGACGGCAACAGATGCCTTGTCCCAGGCCTCGCACAAGTTGGCTGAAAAGCTCTATCAGCAGCAGAGTCAGCAGGGCGGCGCTCAAGCCGGCGAAGCCCAGGACGCTGGAGGGCAAGGCGAAGGCAAAACGCAAGAAGATGAAGACGTGGTCGATGCCGAATATACCGAACAGAAGTAATTCCAGGCGGTGTGCTTGACAGTACGCCCCCCGCCTTTCTATATACAAAGGCCTGGCCCAGTTTCTGAGCCAGGCCTTTTTTGTGTTTGGCTAGGTGGTGAAAAGACTTTGATTCGTTTTCAATGGAGTGCCATTGTGAAATATGTCTTTGGGCTGGGCCTCGGGCTTTTGCTTTGTAATCTTGTGTTGGCCGGATGCGCCCGGAGACCGGTCCAAAGCGTTTCGGAAACCGGGCCCCAGCTGCTGCATAAGGCTGACCAGGCCCTGGAACAGGGGAAGACTCTCAGGGCCCAAGAATTGTATTCCCGGTTGGCCCATTCTGAAAGGTTAAGCAGACGGGAGAGAATACAGGCCTGGCGGGGTCTGGCCAGTGCCTCCCGGAGAAATGGACACTGGGAAGATGTTGCATTGGCCCTGGAACAGTGGGCTGGACTTGACCCAAAGGCAAAGATGGGTTGGGAATGGCAGTCTCATCGATTGGCTGTGCTCTGGGCCAGAGACCGGGATGCCTTCCTGGAACATGCATCATCAATCATTATGGATTCGACGATGCCCTGGACTGTGCGGCTGCAGACAGTGAAGACCGTGATCCGAAAGTCGGTACAGGAAGGGCGGCCAGGACAGGCCTGGCCCCTTTTTGCCTCCCTGTATGAACAAACCAAGGGCCTTGGACAGAAAAAGGAACTGGAAGAAGAAATTTTGGACCTTTTGCATACCACGGATGATCAAGGCTGGGAATTTATATCCCAGGACCCGCCGAAGGCAGGTTCAAAGCTTACAGCCCTGGTCCGGTGGATGAAGACCTTGCGGGATTTTAGACAGGACAGGAGCACATGGCCTCTAGTTCAGGCCCAATTGAGTAGGATTTTGGAGCAGAATCAGCTCGCGCTTGAGGATGAACTCGCTTCCTATCTAACAAAACTGGAAAAAAAATACGGTCAGGTTGAAACCTTTGTGACTTTGATTTGTCCGCTCAGCGGAGACTACGCCCCTATGGGATGGGATATTGCTTTGGGAGCCTCGGTTGCCCAAAGGCAGCTCAAACAGTCCGGGAAAAATCTTACCCTGTATATCCTGAATTCAGATTCGCCAGATTGGCTGGATCGGCTGGCATCCTTGCCCCCAAAATGCCAAATGGTAGGCGGTCCTCTGGAGCGACAGCATTGGAAAACTTTGATCCAAAGTCCACTTATTGAAAATCGGACATTTTTTCCTTTCCGGTCCAACCTGGAGCCGGGCGAAGAAGGAAAAGACGGTTTTCGCTTTTTCCCCGGGACCGAAGATCAGCTGGAACCCTTGGTGGAACTTCTGCAATCATCCTTTGGGATAGAAAGATACGCTGTCCTCTCACCCAGAAGTGACTATGGACAGAGAATGTCGGCTGCTTTTGCCCGTTGTGTTCAAGACAGTCAAGGCCGGGTGGTGGATTTGATGATGTATGAGCCGAATCAGCCGGGTTCATGGAAGGATGTAGTTGCCAAACTCATAAGAGCCGAAGAAGATATCGATGCAGAGAAGCGGTCTCCGGCTGCTGATATTCAAGCGGTATTTATCCCGGATTCCTTTTCTCAAGTCCAGATGCTGATTCCTGAGTTCTATTATTTCGATCAGGATCATCTTTTTTTTCTGGGGCCGACATTGTGGAGTCAGAGCGGTGAAGAGATCTCCGCTTTGGACCGTAAGTACTTTCAACTGGCAATCATGGCCTCACCCTGGCTGGCGGACAATTCACAGCCTGCGGCCCAAAAACTCACTCAGGAACTGGAGGCCAGAAATGAGGGGGAACCCGATTTTTGGACCGCATTAGGCTACGACTTTGTTCGTTTGGCGCATCAGGTACAACTCCTGGCAGGACCTGGGCAGGACGCCGGTATTCTCCAAAGCTTACGCTCGGTACAAAATTTTTCCTGGAGCATGGCTCCCCTGACCTGGGATGCACAGGGCCGCGCAAAGCAGGCCCTTTTTGTGGTCCAGCCAGGTGCCAATGGAATGCGGCCGGTGGATATTGAAAAACTCCAAAGGGTTTGGGAAGCGGCTGGTCAAAATTGATGCGTTGACGAGAACATAAGGGCTTGGTTCATAGGTTCAGCGTTCTCAATTCAGGGTTGAGAAAAATACAATTAATTCAGATTTTGGAGCAGCGATGAATAAGATGGATCCCCGGGATGTGGCAGCGATAGCCGATCTGGCTCGGTTGGAGTGCGACGAAGAAACCTTAACCATCTTTGCCCGGCAATTGGATGAAATTCTTACTTATATGGACACGCTGAATCAGCTGGATACATCCGAGGTGCAACCAATGTATTCCCCGGTCCGGCATGAGATCGTATTTCGTCAAGATGAGGTAAACCAGTCATATTCCCGGGAGGAATTGCTGGAGAATGCGCCTCAGGAAGACGGGCAGTATTTCATAGTTCCGAAGGTATTTTAAGAAGGAAACAGCATGAGCGATTGGCACAAACAGAGCGTGACAGGGCTCAGGGAAAAACTGGCCCGGCGGGAAATCGGAGCAAAAGAGGCAGTTCAGGCCAGCCTGGATCGGATTGAGGCTACAGAAGGCAGAATATCCAGCTTGGTGCACATAGATGCCGCCCAGGCATTACATAGGGCCAAAGAAATGGACAGCAAGGGGCCGCAAGCAGATCAGCCGTTGTGGGGGGTCCCTTTGGTGCTCAAAGATGTGTTCACCACAAAGGGCATGCCGTCTACCTGTGGATCCAGGATGCTTCAGTCCTTTGTTCCTTTTTACGATGCTGAAGTCGTGCGCAGGCTGAAGGAGGCTGGAGCTATTGTGGTGGCCAAATCCAATATGGATGAGTTCGCCATGGGCTCGTCTACGGAGAATTCAGCTTTTCAGGTGACCAGGAACCCTTGGGATTTGGATCGGGTTCCGGGAGGATCAAGCGGAGGATCGGCTGCCAGCACAGCTGCCGGACAGACCCCGGCCTCTCTGGGAACAGATACCGGAGGGTCCATCCGCCAGCCGGCTGGATTTTGCGGATTGGCCGGACTGAAACCAACATATGGACGGGTTTCCAGGTTCGGGCTGATAGCCTATGGTTCCTCCCTGGACCAGGCCGGACCTATGGCCCGCTCTGTCCGTGATCTGGCTGTGCTTCTGGAGGTCATTGCCGGGTATGACCCCAAGGATGCCACCTCGGCCCCGGTTCAGGTCCCGGCCTTTGCTGCCGCTTTAAAGGAACGGCAGGACCTGTCGGGGCTGCGGATCGGGGTACCTGCCGAGTATTGGGGAGAAGGGCTGGACCAAGAGGTACGCCAAACTTGTGAACAGGCTTTGGACCTGATTCGCGACCTTGGGGCAGAAACTGTCCCAGTTTCCTTGCCCCATACCGAATACGCCATAGCTGCCTATTATATAATTGTCATGGCCGAGGCCAGCTCAAATCTGGCCCGCTACGACGGCGTTCGCTACGGCCTGCGGGATAAAACAGCCCACGAACTCAAGGACATGTACATCAAATCCAGAAGCCAGGGTTTTGGACCGGAAGTACAGCGCAGGATCCTTTTGGGCACCTATGTCTTGTCCGCTGGATATTACGATGCCTACTACAAGAAGGCGGCCCAGGTGCGCAGACTGATCAAAAACGAATATGAGCAGGCCCTTGGCCAGTGCGACCTGCTGTGCGCACCCATTGCCCCCACTGCTGCCTTTGCCTTGGGTGAAAAAAGTGACGATCCCCTGCAGATGTATTTGACCGATGTTTTCACCAATCCCTTGAATTTGACCGGACTGCCCGGACTTTGCCTCCCGGTGGGCCTGGGATCGACAACCGGGCTGCCCATTGGATTTCAGTTCTTTGGCCGGGCATTTGATGAACAAACCATATTGCAAGCCAGCCATGTGCTGGAGCGGGCCCAAACAGCTCTTCCCCAGCCGGCGGCTCTTGAGGATCTGGATTGACCGTGTCTGTGGGGGTGGCCTTAAGCGGTGGAGCAGACAGCCTGTTGGCTTTGTGCCTGCTGATGGAACAGGGCTACGAACCCCATGCAGTGCATGCCTCTTTTCTGGGGACAAGCCCTTGGGAAGAAGACCTGCGGCAGGCACTGGCCGGAATATGCAACGACCTGAATGTGCCCTTGCATTGTGTCAACATGGAACAGGTCTTTGCCCAAGAGGTAATTCTTCCTTTTGTCCAGGCCTGTGCCCTGGGCCTGACTCCCAATCCATGCGCCTGGTGCAACCGACGAATCAAGTTCAGGGCCCTGGCTGAAGAAATCCGGTCCATGGGTCTCCAGTACATAGCAACCGGACACTACGCACAGGTGAGATGGGATTGTGATGATCCTCCCGGTCTGTTCAGGGGAATGGATGCCGGGAAGGACCAGAGCTATTTTTTGGCCCTTGTGGACCAAAGCATATTGCAGAATACACTTTTTCCTCTGGCCGCTTGGAACAAGGAAGCGGTTCATAGGGCCTTGGCCAGACGGGAACTTGGGCCGGTACAGAGTAGGGAAAGTCAGGAAATCTGCTTCATCCCCGGCAACGATTACCGCGAATTTCTGGCCGCCCAGGATGTTGCTCTGCCCGGACCTGGAGATATAGTGGATACCGGCGGAAAAGTTCTGGGCCGGCATCAGGGCCTGCACAGGTATACTCTGGGACAACGGCGGGGGGTGGGAATTGCCCACAGCGAACCCTTGTATGTTGTGGACAAGGATCTGGGGGCCAACCGCCTGATTGTCGGCCCGCGCAGTCAATTGCGGGCTGATTCCTGCCGGGTGCGATTGGTCAACTCCTGGGTGGAGAGTGCCAAGTGGCCGGAAGAGGTCTGGGTCCAGACCAATTATCGGCAGGCAGCCAGATCTGCACGAATTCGTCTTCAGGATCAGGAATTGAACATTCATTTTGAACAGCCCTGTGTACCGCCTGCCCCGGGACAGATCGCCGTATTGTATTCCCCACAGGGAAGGGTCCTGGGTGGGGGGGAGATTCTCAGACCCAATGCGTGATTGCCATCCAATGTCTGATCAACCATCCAATCAGCTCTCATTCCATATCATTACCCAGGGATGCAAGATTAACCAATATGAGAGCCAGGCCCTGGCCGAAAGCTGGCTGGCCCAGGGAGGGAGCCAGGCGTCTTGCCTGGAGCAGGCCGACATCATTGTCCTGAACAGTTGTGCGGTGACGGACAAGGCCTTGCAGGACCTGCGCAAGACGATACACCGTTGCCAAAGGGACAATCCTTCGGCCCAACTGGTGGTCACCGGTTGTGCGGCCCAGATGTGTATTCGGGACATGGGGGAATTGATTGGGGTGGACCGGGTGATTCCCCAAGAAGAGAAGTCCAGCTTGACTCTTTGGCCTCCAAAAAAATGGCCGGCATCCAGATTGACGTCCGGTCCCAACCCGGCAAAGATATTCCCCGGGTTTTGGATCAGCCGATATCCCCGGGCAAGGCCTGGGATCAAGGTCCAGGACGGATGCTCTCAGGCCTGCACCTACTGTATTGTTCCCCTGACCCGCGGACCGGCCCGGAGCCGAAATCCACAGGACGTGGTGGAAGAGGCCGTACGCCTGCTGGCCAACGGTTATAGGGAACTGATTGTAAGCGGCATCAACCTGGCTCAGTATAGATATCAAGGAATGGATTTCTGGGATCTGATCCACTATCTCCATACGCAACTGGCTCCGGAGTGGCAGGGAGCGGCCCGACTGCGCCTGAGTTCCCTGGATCCATCTCAATTGGGTCCCAAGGCCTTGGCTGTGCTGGCTGAATCACGTATGCTCTGCCCCCATCTGCATGTGTCCATGCAGAGTGCGAGTCACCGTGTATTGCAGGCCATGGGCCGGACTCATTATGATCCAGACCGGGTTGCCGGATTTTTCCGCCAATTGTCCGGGATCTGGCCTTGTTTTGCCTTAAGTGGTGATTTTTTGGTCGGTTTCCCCGGGGAAACAGAGAACGATATGCAGGTTACAGAAGATTGGTTTGCAGCCCAGCCCTTTACCAATGCCCACATCTTTGCCTATTCTCCCCGCCCCGGGACTTTGGCTGCTGAGGCCAAAAACCACGTACAGGCTGAGGCGAAAAAAGAGCGGAGCAAGAGGCTGCGGGAAATGGCTGCAGCCAAGGCCGAAAGATTTGCACGCCAGCTGCTGGAGCTTCCCAGTCTGAGTGTTGTTTTGGAGGGAACAGATCCCGGCAGAGGCCGCAGTGAGTACTATGTACCCTGCATCTTTGCCCTCAGATCCAAAGCCAGGATCAAAGATCTGGTCCCCGCAGTTCCGGCCCGGGCTGATGGATCGGCGCTCGTGGTTCGGCCCAAGGGCGTTGATGCAGGATGAAGGAATGTTTCGGCAAAAAGCAGGAATGCATGCAAGGAGTGGACATGAGCCGGCCGCAGATACCGCCTCCGGCCCAATTGGTCGTCTCTGTACTCAGCAGCCGGCTGATACAAATCTGGCCGGAAGTGGAAAGGGAACTGTGCTCACGATGGGGGGAGCTTGATTTTGTCTCTGACCCCTTTCCCTTTACCCAGACAAGGTATTACGATCAGGAATTGGGCACGCCCATTATGCGGCGGATGATCTCTTTTCAGGACCTTGTGGCCCAGGACCGATTGCCGGAGATTAAATTGGCCACGAACGCCTTGGAAGATGCATGGCGGGGCAAAGAGGGATATCGACAGGTAAATCTGGACCCTGGTTTGCTATGCCTGGAGCGGCTGGTCCTGGGGACAGGCAAGAACTTTACTCACCGTATCTACTTGGGTCAGGGGATTTTTGCCGATTTGACCCTCATTTTTCAGAAAGGACTCTGGCAGAGCCTGCCCTGGACTTTTCCAGACTATGCCGGCGTGGATATTCAAGACTTGCTGACCCAAATGCGGACCAGGTATAAGCAGAAACTACGTCAGGGGTGACATGGAAATTCGCTTTTTTTTGATCCAAAAATTGTCAGACTTGCCAAAGGCAGGTCTGAGATGGGGGATATGTGCTCAAGAGTATGACCGGGTACGGGGCCTATAGGCTTCAGGACGAAAATTGTGTTCAGGAGTGGGAAATAAAAAGTGTCAACGGTAAGCAGCTCAGCCTGCGCTGGCGGTTGCCTGCTTTTTTACGTTCCTGTGAGCCGATGTGGGAGCAACATGTGCGCCGGGTCGCTGAGCGGGGAAGGATAGATATCAGTCTGCAGGTCACCTTTTTACAGCCAGATCTTCTGCCGGTGCATCTTGATCAGAATCTGGCCCTGGCCATGTTGCAGCAGCTGGGCGAATTGGTTGAGAAGCAGGGCCACAGCTGGGAACCGGACTATGCAAGTTTACTTAGTATTCCCTCCCTGTGGCAGGAATCAAGTCTTTTCAAGCTGGATGCCCAAGGTGAGCGTTTTCGGCAGGGTTTGGACCGGGTTTTGGAGGAATGGGACGGATTTCGCCAAAGGGAAGGCCAGGCCCTGGCCCTGGATCTTACACAGCGGACCCAACAATTGGAGCACTGGGTCCAACAACTCGGAGGTCAGACGCAAGGCCTGGCCGACGATAGGTTCCAGGTCCTGCGTGAGCGGGTCACCAAGTTGCTGTCCTCAGAAGGAGCTGACCTGGATGAACAACGCCTGCTTCAGGAGCTGGCTGTTCTCGCTGATCGGTTGGATGTGTCTGAGGAAATCACCCGTCTCAGGACCCATATCCAGACCCTGGAGGATCTCATCCAAAAGCAGAAGGCCGGAGGGCGCAAGCTCGATTTTTTACTCCAGGAATGCTTTCGGGAGATTAATACTCTGGGCAATAAGGTGCAAAACACCCATATTAGTCAAGTGATCGTTGATTTCAAGGCTGAGCTGGAAAAATGCCGGGAGCAGGTCCAGAATCTGGAGTAGGAGATCTCAACACATGGAAAGTTATCCGGTATTGGTTCGAGAGCAGAACCTGATACCTGTGAACGGATAACAGTTTACCATGCAAACCGATAACTGGTGAGACATCCCAACGAGGTAGACAGGATGGCCCTGAAGCATCTGCTAAATATCGGTTTTGGCAATTATGTGGTCGTCTCCCGGGTTGTGGGCATTGTCAACCCCGGTTCGTCTCCCATGCGCCGGCTGCGCGAGGATGCCCGTCAGGACGGCCGACTGGTGGACGCCACCCAGGGCAGAAAGACGCGGTCTATTATTGTCACTGACTCCAACCACGTTTTTTTATCAGCATTGCAGGCTGAAACCATCGGCCAACGATTTTCCGACAAAGGAAGTGACGATGAAAAACGATAAACGCCCGGGGGTTGCCCTGGTCCTTTCCGCTCCATCCGGTGCAGGAAAGAGCACATTGGTTGGACGTCTGATCCAGGAATTTCCGGATTTTGTCTTTTCCCTGTCCACCACGACCCGAAAGCCAAGAGCCGGGGAGATGGACGGCAGGGAATACCGATTCGTCAGCAAGGCCGAATTCGAAGATTTGATCGACAAAGGACACTTTGCTGAGTGGGCCAGGGTGCACGGAAATTATTACGGAACCCCCCTGCGGGCTACTCTGGAGCTGCTCCAGACCGGTCATGATGTCCTCTTTGATATCGATGTCCAGGGGGCCAGGCAGTTGCGTCGGAATATGACCGGGAGTGTGCTCATCTTCATCTTCCCCCCGGACCGGGACGAGCTCCGGCGGCGACTGGAACAGCGGGGAACTGATGGACCGGAGCAGATTGCCGGGCGGATGGCCGCGGCTGAGGAGGAAATGGCTGCAGCCCCGGAGTTCGATTACTGGGTTGTCAACGATCAGCTCTCCAAGGCGTATGACCGCCTGCGGAGTATCTACCTGGCTGAAGGGTGCCGGATGGAGCGCAACCGCCATATGTTGCCCAGGATTCAGGCTGGATGGGGAAATGCATCCTGAACCTTTGTATTTTTTGTCGCTTCACTATTGTCCGGCCGGGACGTTTGAACATGTCGTTATCACACGTACCGGGCAATTTAATGCACAATGATCATTGGAATGAGAACATAGTTACCATGAGGAGCAGGCACTTTGCCATTGGAGTGGATTTTTCAATCCAGCACAAACGGACCTGAACCCAAGGATCTTTCATCCTGGGCCGATTCCCTGAATATATCTTCGTTTTTGACCCGCCTGCTCTGGAGGCGGGGGGTGTGTTCCCTCTCGGACATGGACCGTTATTTGAGTCCTGGCCTGCGGCATTTGCCGGCCCTGGAAACCTGGCCGGCAGTGATACAGGGGGCGCAAGCCCTGGCTGAATGCATTGGTCAGGGGCTACGGGTCGGGGTCTGGGGCGATTACGATGTGGATGGGATCACGGCCACGGCCCTGCTGGTTGACTTTTTCCGTCAGAAAGGCATTCCAGTCAGTTATTGCCTGCCTGACCGGTTTGACGACGGCTACGGATTAAGTGTTGGCGGGGTGGATCGGATGGCCGAGCAGGGGGTGGGCGTGTTGCTCACTGTTGATTGCGGTATAGCCGATGTGGATGCGGTGCAGCGGGCCAGGGAGTTGGGGATGCGGGTGGTGATTACCGACCATCACTTGCCCGGCCCAACACTTCCGGCGGCCGAAGTCATCGTTGATCCGGTTGTGGAAGATACCTGCTCCTATGCCGGTGTGGCCGGTGTGGGCGTTGCTTTTCTGCTCATGGCCGCCCTGAACCGTTTATTGCCGGGTGAACAGGTGGATGTGCGGCACAGCCTGGATCTGGTTGCCTTGGGGACCATTGCCGATGTAGTCCCTTTGACCGGGGTCAACCGGATTCTGGTCAAAAACGGTCTTCTGGTTCTGGGACAGGGAAAGAGGCCGGGGATTTTTGCCTTAAAAGAAGTAAGCAAACTGCCGCCCACCGCCCCCATGGGCAGCGGCCAGGTGGGTTTCGGTCTGGCCCCAAGGATCAATGCCGCCGGACGGCTGGCCTCTGCCCGGGAGGCCCTGGAGCTTCTTCTGGCTCCAGATTTAAGTACAGCCAGACCGCTGGCTGCACAACTGGAGAAGTACAACCAGGCCCGCCGGAATACGGAAAAAGATATTCTGGATCAGGCCTTACAACAGGCTGAGCAGTACCGGGATTGCATGGGACTTGTCTTGTGTGGGCAGGATTGGCACCAAGGGGTGATCGGCATTGTGGCCTCCAGGGTAGTAGAGCAGATGCACCGTCCAGCCCTGCTGCTCACCGGGCACAGGGATGGATTGAAGGGCTCGGGCCGGAGCATCCCGGCCGTTGATCTTCATCAGGGATTGTGCTCCTGTGCCCATCTGTTGCAGCGTTTCGGCGGTCACAGGCAGGCAGCAGGGCTCACGCTTTGTGCCGATAATCTGGAGGCCTTGCGCACAGCCTTTGACCACGTGGTGCGCGATCAGGTCGGGGAGGAAATTCCTCCGCCGCGTCTGGAAGTGGAGGCCAAATTGGGCCTGGGAATGGTTGATTTGCGTCTGGTTCAGGAAATCGATCTTTTGCAGCCCTTTGGCCTGGGAAATCCCCAACCCGTATTTTGTTCCACCCCCCTGACCGTACAGCAGCACAAGGTCTTTGGTTCCAAACACGTCTCTTTGCAACTGCGGGACGAGCAGGCCGGGGTAACCATGCTGGGCAAGGCCTGGCGGCAAGCCGATGCCTTATCTCCGGAAGTGACCGGCCAGAGTATGCAGCTGGCATTTACTCCCAGGATGAACTACTACAACGGCCTGACCAGCATCGATTTACAGATCCGGGATTGGCAATGCCTGTCCGGACAATAATAGCCCCGCCATCCTTTTCTCCTCATTCTTCCTGGCGTAACAGAACGATGGACCGGGCCTGGACTTCCAGGTCGGACTCAGCCGGGACAGATTCTTCCTCTTCCAGCCAGCCTTGGGTGGTATCCAGGATTTTGATCCAGCACCTGCCCCATTTGGATGAGGGCAGGGTGAAGGGCAGCGGTTCATAGTGAGCGTTGAGTATGATGTAGAAGTTGTCGTCACTGACCGCATCACCGCGGGGATTGGGGTTCGGGATGTTCCGCCCGTTTAAGTAGATGGCCAGGGATTTGGCAAATCCTTGGCCCCAGTTTTCTTCGCTCATCTGTTTGCCCTCCAGGGTGAACCAGGCGATCTCGTGGGTTTGACTGCCGTGGATGGAGCGGCCTTGAAACCAGCGGCGACGCCGGAACACAGGATGGCTGAGGCGGAAGCTGATCAAAGTTTGGCAGAACGTGAGCAAATCCTGATCTATATTTTCCCAGTCAAACCAGGAAATCTCGTTATCCTGGCAGTAGGCGTTGTTGTTGCCATGCTGGGTGCGGCCCATTTCATCCCCGCCCAGGAGCATGGGAACACCCTGGGAGAGAAAAAGGGTGGTCAGATAGTTTCGCTGCTGACGTGTGCGCAGTGCCTGGACATCCGGATCGTCTGTCGGCCCTTCAGCCCCGCAATTCCAGGATCGGTTGAAGTCCTCTCCGTCCTGGTTGTCCTCTCCGTTGTCCTCATTGTGTTTTTCATTGTAGGATACCAGATCGTGGAGAGTGAATCCGTCGTGGGCGGTGATGAAATTGATGCTGGCAAAGGGCAGGCGGCTGGTGTTTTCATACAAATCCGGACTACCAGCAAAACGGTAGGCGAACTCGCCCAGAGTTTGGTCTTCCCCCCGCCAAGAATCGCGCACACAGTCCCGGTACTTGCCGTTCCACTCCGACCAGACCGGAGGGAAATTTCCTACCTGGTAGCCACCTTCGCCCACATCCCAGGGTTCTGCAATCAGCTTGACCTGGCTGATGACCGGGTCTTGTTGGATGATGTCAAAAAATGCGGACAGCCGGTCTACGTCGTGCAGTTCCCGGGCCAGGGTGGAGGCCAGGTCAAAACGGAATCCATCCACGTGCATCTCCAGAACCCAGTAACGAAGGGAATCCATGACCAGCTGGAGCACATGGGGATGGCGCATGTTCAGGCTGTTGCCCGTGCCGGTGTAGTCCATGTAATACCGGGGATCATCAGTCAAACGGTAGTAATAGGCATTGTCGATGCCCTTGAAGGAAAACATGGGGCCGAGATGATTGCCTTCTGCGGTATGGTTGTAGACCACATCCAGGATGACCTCGATCCCGGCTTGGTGCAGTGTCTTGACCATCTGCTTGAATTCGGCGACTCCCGCGCCGGGGCGTTTATCCGAGGCGTACTCATTGTGGGGGGCAAAGTAGCCGATTGAGTTGTATCCCCAGTAGTTGCTCAACCCCCGGTCGATGAGATGTTTATCGTGGATGAACTGGTGGACTGGCATCAGTTCCACTGCGGTTATGTGCAGGTTTTTCAGGTGTTCCACAGCTGCCGGGTGGGCCAATCCGGCGAACGTACCCCGGATGTCTTCCGGGATGTCCGGATGCCGAATAGTAAAACCCTTGACATGGGTTTCGTAGATCACGGTTTCATGCCAGGGCAGTTGCAATCTGTGGTCCCCGCTCCAGTCGAAATATGGCTGGTGGACAACACAGCGGGGAACAAAAGGCTGGCTGTCGGTTTCATTGATTACTTCCGGGCCTTGCTCAAAATCGTAGGGAAAGGCAGCTTCATCCCAGGCTACCTGGCCTTCTATGGCCTTGGCATAGGGATCCAGGAGGAGTTTGGCTGGATTGCAGCGGTGTCCCTCACCCGGATTCCACGGGCCATGGACCCGAAATCCGTAGCGCTGCCCGGGCTCGATCCCCGGCAGATAGCAGTGCCAGCAGAATCCGGTCACTTCCGGTATCTCGATGCGTGTTTCCTGATTTTCCTCGTCGAACAGACAGAGCTCCACCTGTTCGGCAATCTCGGAAAACAGGGAAAAATTGGTCCCTGAGCCGTCGTAGACCGAACCCAAGGGAAAGGCTTGGCCGGGCCATATTTTCATGGATATCTACTCCTTGTCTGGCTGGGAAATCATTGGATATTTCTGGTGTACCCCTGATCCATTCTTTTTACAAGCCCCCAGAAGAACTGAGCATGAATCTTGGTCCTCTTTGTTATCTTTAATCATCGCAGCTAGTTAGCAAAACATCATCTCCGGGAGCCACAGGACCAGGTCGGGCCAGGCGGTAAGCAGAGCCAGGCCGATGATTTGGATAAAGATAAAGGGCAAAACGCCGCGAATGATGTGCGGACCAAACCGGACCTGGGCCGGGGCTACTCCTTTGAGATAAAACAGGGCCGGAGCCATGGGCGGGGTAAGGAAAGATGTTTGCATGGTGACGCAAAAGAGCATGGCCGCCCACAGGGGGTCAAAGCCCAGTTGCTGGAGGACCGGGGTGAAGATGGGGACCAGGATGGGCACAATTCCTACCCATTCCATGAACAGGCCGAAGGCAAAAAATGCGGACATCATGATGATCAGGATGCCCCATGGCCCTATGGGCAGACTGAGAAGAAGGTCTTCAACAATGAATCCTCCTCCCAGGAGCATGAAAGTACCGGTGAAGACAAAGGCAGCGGCCACAATGAGTAAAATCATTGACGAGACGATTGTGGTCTGCACAAAGGCTTCCCAAAGTGTTTTCCTGTTCAGGTTGCCATAGGTCCAGGCCAGGATGATGCTGACAAATGCCCCCACTGCGGCGGCCTCGGTAGGGGCGGCGATGCCGAAAAAAATGGTGCCCAGAACGGAAAGGATGAGCAGCAATGTGGGGAGCAGGGAGGTCAGGACCAGGAAAATTTTCTGCGCCCAGGGAACCTCTCGTTGTTCTTTGGGTAAAGCCGGCCCAAGCTCCGGCTTGAAAAAGCAGATGATGACAATGTACAGGGCGTAGAGGGTGGCCAAAAGAAGTCCGGGAATGACCGCAGACATAAAAAGGCGGCCTACGGAAAGTCCGGCCATAGGGCCGTAGACAATGAGCATAATGGACGGCGGGATGAGGATGCCCAATGTGCCGCCGGCGCAGATCGAGCCACAGGACAGGGCCGGATCGTAGTTTCTGCTCAGCATGTGGGGCAGGGCGAACAGCCCCATGATGATCACTGGAGCGCCCATGATCCCGGTGGCCGCGGCCATGATGGTGCAGACCCCGACCACGGCCAATCCCAGGCCTCCCCTGAGTCCGCCCAGGAGGAGGTGCAGGGAGGAGAACAGTCTTTCCGCCGCTCCAGAACGTTCAAGCATAATGCCCATAAAGACAAAGAGGATGATGGAGACCAGAATATAGTTGTGCATGGTGTCAAAAAAGCGCAGCACAAGCATGTTGAAAAAGGCGTCTCCAACCCCTATGAACCCGACGATCAAAGAGCTGCCCAGCATAACAAAGGGGACTGGGAATCCAGTGGCCAGGCCCAGGATCAGGGTTCCGAACAGGCAGCAGAGAAGGATTTCAGGACTGGCCATCGCGTGGTGCTCCTTGAAGGATAATCTGCACAGAACGGATGAATAAAGCCAATCCCTGGATGAAGAGGAGAACCGAGGCCAGAGGCAGAATGGTCTTGAAAGGATAGATTGGCGGCTGCCACATGCTCTCGCCTCCGGTTTCCAGGAGCTTCCAGGATTTCATAGCAAATTCAGCTCCGTAGAAGATAAGGGCCAGGAGGGCGGGAAAGAAAAAAACAAGGTAGCCCAGACAGTCAATGATCGCCTGTCCCCTGGTGGACAACCGGTCATAGAACAGTTCGATCCGCACATGCTTGTCCAGTTGCAGGGTATAGGCGGCAGCAGCCAGAAAAATAGTTCCGTAGAGCATATAGGAAATATCGTAGGACCACGTGGTAGGGGCGTTGAACAGATAGCGGGCCGCAGTATCGTAGACCAGTTCCAAGATGAGGATGGGCACAAGCCAGGACACCCCCTTGCCTGCCCACGCACTGATGCGGTCAATGGTCTCGAGCATATCAGGTCCTTATTGACGGTTGTGCTTGAAGCGAGTCCAGAACCTCTGCACTCGCCTCAAGTCTTTGATCCTACTTGTTTTCCACTTGGGCAAAGGGATAGGGCAGACGGACAAGATCGGCGTAAGGTTCCACCAGTTTGCGGAAATTGCGCTGGGAATCCAGAACCTTGGCGAAAAAATCGTCGTCTGCGGCCATTTTGTCCATTTCTTCCTGCCCGATGCGCTTGATTTCTTTGATCATTTCCGGAGTCAGTCTGGAAACCTGTACATCCGGGTTGCTGATGAAGTACTGCATGGCCTCGGCATCCTGCTTCATAGCTTCGTTGATGGCCTCAAAGCAGGAGACTTTCAGTGCATATTTGACCTTGGGCTTGAGCCGCTCCGGAAGTTCGTTCCAGGTTTTCTCGTTGACCAGGGTTTCCAGGGGGGCGCAGGGCTCATGGATGCCAGGGACCTTCAGGTAGGGGCAGATCTCTTCAAAGCCGATCTTGCGGTCAATGGCCGGAGTGGCGAATTCAGCGGCATCGATGACACCCCGTTCCAGAGAGGGATACACTTCGCCACCGGCCAGACTGACTACCCGGGCTCCAAGCCGCTCCAGACATTTGCCCCAAACGCCGACAGTCCGAAATTTTAAACCCTTAAAGTCTTCCAGACTGTTGATGGGTTTGCGGGACCAGCAAAAATTTTCCGAACCCAGCATTCCGTAGGGAGGAAGGACGACCACATTTTGCCCCTCATACATCTGGTTCCAGAGTTCAAGGCCGTCCCCGTGATAGATCCAGCTGAGCATTTCCCGCATCTGTAGTCCATTGGGGTAGGAATTGGCAAACAGGACCGAGGCCGGAAACTTCCCCAGCCACCATCCGGCCCAGGTACAGCCGATATCCAATGTTCCGCTGCTCACGGCGTCAAAGACCTGTTTGGAAGGTACTATGGAACCGCCGGGCTGCATGCGGACTATCAATTCGCCGTCTGTCAATACTTCGACGATTTGGGCAAAGTGTTCGGCTGGGGCGTACAGCTGGGGCAGGCCGGCCGGATAACTTGACTGCCCGCGCCAAACTATTCTGGCCTCAGCATTCTGAGACTGGAAAGAAGCAAAGAGGCAGATGAGACTGCCGATCAAAAGATAGGAGCAGATTCTCGTCCAATTGATCATAACAACTCCTGGGTTCAAAGGAGATCTGGTATTGTTTCCCCTTGTTTGATTTGCTGATGCAGGCCTTAAAGGAAGAATGCAGCAGACGTGGTCATTGATCTATTGCTTCCAGAAGGATGGTGTTTTGTGAACTGTCAAAAAGGGTAAACCTTGCTCGAACAGTCTTTTCTTGGCCAAAGATGTTTTTGGCTGTTATTTCTTGTCCTTTGGCTTCCACATATTCCACACTTTCCATGATTTTTTCCTTTCCGGTCTTGGTTTTGAGAAAGACATGGACGTCACACATACCGGCACCTCCTGCCTTCAGCGAAAGGTTTTGAAAACGGCTCTTCTTATTTGTCTTGCAAAGAGGCGATTGCCTTGCGAAGGTGTTCGCTTCCCTTGGCCGTGAGATCGCTCATTGCCCGGATTTCTGCGGCAGCCTTGTCTTTTCCGGCCTGCTCCAATTCCTGGGCAAATGCTTCGTATTCTTGCTGATGCTGATCGTTATGTTCTATCCAATGCTCCATCCGGATACGGGCTTTTTCCATGGCGTCCATGACTGACCTCCTTTTTTTTTGGTATTCGCAGAAAAAAAACAATTCTTAACCGATTTTGATAGTGAAAAAACGGCCGTGTTTCAACTTCGCTTGATAGAATCCCGGCCGAACCAAAAGCCTATTTCTCAATACCGGTCCTGGCCTGGACTCCTTGCTGATAATAGTGCTTTATTTCCTGCATCTCTGTGACCAAATCCGCAGCTTCCACAATCCTGGGATCGGCCATCCGTCCGGTGAGGATGAGTTCTACCTGGGGCGGCTTGTTGCGGATGACTTCCAAGAGGTCCTCCACTGTAAATAATTTATAATAGGTGGCGATATTTACCTCGTCCAGAATGATCATCTGATATTCTCCAGAGTGGATGATATCATTGATTTCCTGCAGCCCATTCTTGGCCAGGGCACAGTCCTCCGGAGTCGGATCATTGAAGATAAAGCAGTCCCGTCCGAATTGTTTGATGACAATCGTATCCGAGAAATTTTTGAAGCTGTCCAGTTCGCTGTAATGCATGCCCTTGACAAATTGGCCGATAAAAACCTTCAGCCCGGCTCCAGCAGCCCGCAAAGCCTGGCCAAGAGCGGCCGTCGTCTTTCCTTTGCCGTTGCCGGTATAGAGTTGGACGTATCCTCTTTCCATGACACCTCCTCTTGTGGATTGAACAATTTAAACAGAAAATTTTTCTGTACCAAGTAATACGCATTGCTTGCGGCTGACCTGTTTATCGCTGGCGAGGCTGACCAAAGCTCCAGGAAACGAATTGCTTGTTCCCTGCAGCAAAGAGTGCTACAAGCTTTTTCCGTTGTGGTATAACACTCTGAGCAGTGACGTCCAGTCCTGAAGGGAGGGCTCTTCATGTGTGCACAGGTAGCGGTGACTGTTCTTGGCACCGATCGGCCGGGAATCGTTTGTGAAGTAGCTTCACTGTTAGCTGACAACGATTGTACGATCGATGACTTGACCCAGACGGTGCTTCAGGATGAGTTTGCCGGTATTTTTTTGGTCAGTCTGCCCCAATGCGTAACTGCGGATCAATTGATGGAAACTTTAAGCAATGGCCTGAGTCCGTTGGGAATTCATCCTTATGTCAAACCGGTTGAGCCCAAAGAATCTCCGGATACAATCCAAGCTGTAGAGCCGTTTGTCGTTGTCTGCATCGGTGACGATCAGGTAGGTCTTATTGCCGCTGTAACCTGTCAGATGAAGCGGATGCAGGTCAACATCACCAATATCAGCTCAGTCAACGGATCATCGTCTTTTCCCAACCAGGTGATTACAATATTTGAAGTTGATGTGCCTGCGGATTTGGAATTGCAGGCCCTGACCACAGCCCTGTGCCGGATTGAAGAGCAACGAAAGATACAGATCACGGTTCAGCATAAAAAGATATTCGAGGATATCTGCCGTCTTTAGGCGCAAGGGGGAGTCATGCTCAGTGAACGAGAGGTCATTTCCACTCTGGAGATGGTCAAGAACGAGAACCTGGATGTACGCACAGTGACCCTGGGGATCAGCCTGTTCGACTGTGTCAGCCATGATCCGAGCCAGGTCAGGGCCGCAATCAGGGAAAAGATTGTGCGTATTGGTTCCGATTTTGTGGCCATGTGCAACCGGATTGGGGCCACGTACGGCATCCCGGTGGTCAACAAGCGCATAGCCGTTAGTCCAATAGCGGTTGTGGGCGCACCGTTTGCAGCTGAGGATCTTGTCAGACTGGCCCAGACCCTGGACCAGGCGGCCCAGGAGGTCGGCATTGATTTTATCGGCGGATTCAGCGCCCTGGTGGAAAAGGGGGCCGCCAGGGGAGATACGTCCCTGATGCAGGCCATACCTGAAGCACTGCACAGCACTCAGCGGGTTTGCGCCTCGGTGAATGTGGCTTCCAGCAAAAGCGGAATCAATATGGACGCTGTCTGGACCATGGGACAGGTGATCAAGGAGACCGCCCGTTTAACCGCAGATCAGGACGGGCTGGGATGCGCCAAGCTGTGCGTCTTTGCCAATATTCCCGAAGATATACCTTTTATGGCCGGGGCATATCTGGGCACCGGTGAGCCGGATACAGTGATCAATGTCGGGGTCAGTGGTCCCGGGGTGGTCAAGAAGGCCATCGATCGGGCTTTGGCCCATGATCCAACGTTGCCTTTTGATCGCCTCTCGGAAATCATCAAACGCACAGCCTATAAAGTGACCCGGGTAGGCGAGCTTATCGGCCGGGAAGTGGCTCTGGAACTGGGGGTGCCGTTCGGTATTGTCGATCTGTCCCTGGCCCCTACGCCCAATGTTGGGGACAGTGTGGGGGAGATATTTCAGAGCATGGGCCTGGAAGGAATCGGGGTTCCCGGATCCACAGCCTTGCTGGCCCTGCTCAATGACGCGGTGAAAAAAGGCGGTGCCTTTGCCAGTTCCCACGTAGGAGGTCTTTCCGGAGCCTTTATTCCGGTCAGTGAAGATGTGAATATCGCACAAGCTGTGGCCCAGGGCTGTCTGTGTCTGGAAAAACTGGAAGCCATGACCTGCGTCTGCTCTGTTGGTCTGGACATGGTGCCTATACCCGGCGCAACATCGACGGAAACCATCGCCGCCATTATTGCCGATGAAATGGCCATCGGGGTGATCAATAAGAAGACGACTGCGGCCAGGATCATTCCAGTCCCCGGCAAAGAGGCAGGGCAGGAAGTAGAGTTTGGTGGACTTTTGGGCCGGGCACCCATTATTGCTTTGCGTCATATGCAAGGCTCGTCCGGGTTTATCCGCCATGGAGGACGCATTCCGGCTCCCCTGCACAGCTTGGTCAATTGATCGTTGATTTTCAAACAAATGTGACGTAGAGTCCTGTGACGGCAGAAGGCAGGCCAGCCTGAACACTTTGTGTCTGGAGACGACAAACAAAAGATTCAGGCCATACGTGTGCTCGCCATATTTTGTGAAAGCACGCACGATCAGGCTTTTGGCTGCCGATCTATGGTGATGATGGGTTGTATTTCGGCGTTAACATTTGGTCAAACACATTTTCAGGAGGTACGAGTATGACAGCTGCTGCAACTGGCTCCAGCCCTGAACTGACACAGGAAGCACGCCAAGGGATGGGCAAGGCCGCACTCATCGTGGCTTTGCTGGCTGTGGTTTTGATGGTGGTCTTCTTTTTCAGCCTGCGGCAAAATATTGCTGTTCTTGACAGCCAGATCAAGGAGACAAGCAAAGCCGAAGAAGCCGTCCAAACCATGCAGAACAAGGTTGCAAGCATGGACTCCAAGGTTGCATCTTTGGATAACCAGCTTGCGGATCTGGACAATCAGGTTTTGTCCCTGAATAAGGCTCTGGACAAATTGGAGGGCTTGCCTGAAGCAACAAAGCGTATGGTCTATGCTTTGCAAGTGAATGAAATGGCTCAACAGGCAGCCATGCTTGGTCAGAATTTGGATAAAGCATCCAAAAAGAAACTGGCTGAGGTGCAAAAGCTCTTGGCTGAGGTCCAGAAGAGTCTGTAATAGCAAATCGGCATGCTCTTTGTTCAATGCCGATCCTGGATTGAACAGAGGGAAGATAAAAAAGCGGGGCCAGGTTTTACCTGGCCCCGCTTTTTTATCTCTTTTGTGAACTGTTTGTTTATTGAACAAGAAAAAGAATACCTGCGGCCAGCAAACCGGCCAGAAGATCATCGATCATGATTCCGTACCCGCCAGGCAGCCATTGTTCCGAGTTTCGGATCGGCCAAGGTTTTATTATATCAAAAATCCGGAAAAGGAAAAAGGCGGCACACATGAGCCAGGGTGATGCTGAACTAAGAAAGAGCAGACTGGTCCACTGGCCCAAAAGTTCGTCAATGACGACCTGTCCTGGATCTTTGCATGCATAATGCCCTTCGCAGGTCATTGCGGCCTGCGCTCCGGCAAAGAAGAGCAGGGTAAGCAGGGCGATTCGGATCGGCAAATCCCAGGGAAGAAAGAGCCACGGGGCACAGATCAGAGCGGCCAGTGATCCCCAGGTCCCGGGGGCCTTGGGAAGAAGCCCGATAGGACCCAGGGTGGCAATAGTGCGGTTGATAAAATGTAAAGCGGAAATATCGGCATCCTCGTTGGATAGATGTCACTCTAAATAATAACCCTCATGCCCTGGCGGGCACGCTTGCGTTAACAAAGCATACAAATGATTTCGATACCGATCCAGTTACCGATACCGATTGGGAACAGACAAAAAAGCGGTTACCCAATCAGATCCTGATAACTATTAACTAATAACTGTTTTCATACAAAGTGTTTATTGTTGGTTGTCACTTAGTGAATCTTCAAGGCAAATAGCCTGGGTCTTCAACAGGGCGGAGACGGTTTCACTCAAGGGAAGGCCGACCACGTTTGTATACGAACCTTGTATGTGCGAGATCAGAAAGGCTCCAATGCCTTGAATGGCATAGCTTCCGGCCTTGCCCATAGGTTCGCCGGTGCGGACATATGCGGCCAGGATGTCTTGCGTATGCCGAAAAAACGTCACCTGTGTGCTGACCGTAAACTCCAGATCAGGATGTGTGCCCTGCTGATCAAAGAGGCAGCACCCGGTATGGACGTAATGCGTGCAGCCGTTGAGTCGACAGAGCATGGCCATGGCGTGGTCAAAGGAATCAGGCTTTCCCATAATCTCTTTGCCGACAGCAACCACAGTGTCTGCGGTCAAAATGATCCCCGGTTTTTTTTTGGCCGCGACATCCTTTGCTTTGTACCAGGCCATACGCTGAACATAGTCTAAGGATGTTTCTCCGGGATCAGGAGGAGGTTCTGACAAGGTGCTGGGTTGAACCTGAAAATAAAGTCCCAGCTGGGTGAGCAGGGCCTGACGCCGGGGAGAAGCTGAAGCCAGAATCAACGGCTTGCAGGGACGAAAAGGTCCCTGCCGGGCAGAGGAAAAATCACACGTAGACATAATTGTACGTCCTTTGCACCAAGCACCTCGTAAACGATTCGCGTTGAACTTTCAAGGTTTCTCTGCTACACATGATCCTATGTATGATCAAACCGGGACACAATAAGAGGGTACGTAAAATAAATACCACGTACAGGTAAATTAAGAAAATGACACATAAACATCTTCTGATCTGCATACTCGCTGTGGCCATTTTTGCTGGCAGCGGTGTTGGGTGGTTCTTGTTCGAACAAAGCACTAAGCTGAAGAGACTCAATCACGATCAGGAGAATAGGGAGCTCTCCGGCCACGTTCGGCAGAAGGTTGTTTCCAATTCCGGGCAAAGGATTGAAGGCAATGCATCACTGGCCATGCATGGATTGATAAATGATCCAGGCCAGGACCAGACTGCATCCGACTCTGAATCTTCAAGTACAGGGAATGCTTCATGGGTGGAAAAACATATCTTTACCCCCTATCTGGTGCAGGATGTGGCCCGGCTTCTTGTGGAGCATTATTTTCCGCCAAAAAGCCCAGCAACTGGAAATGACAGAGGATCAATTCAAATAAGCTTCAAGATCATCAATGCCCGGTACTGGATCGACTTTTTGAACCTGCACTCCCCGGACAAAGGGGTCAAGCAGGCCAGGAGCCAGGTGCTGCAGTATACCTTGAATCCAGAGACATTAGAGCGAATATACACAACCTATGTCGATGAGGTGTTGGATGCTTTCCAGGCCCAAGCACTGCAAGCCAGAAAGAGGGTGTATGCCCCAAAAGGGAAAAAAGAAAAAGAGGTGATTTTAAATTCTCAGCACGTAGCAGAAATGTTTGGGCTGTATGCAGCGTATTTTCAGGATGTTGGACGTTTGTTGGGTGTTTTGAGCCATAACCAGTCCCTGACTGAAGATATTCAGCGATACTTGCAGGCAGAACAGGAGGCAATCCATGCGGGATACCTGCTCAACCAGCGCCGATATGATGCCCAGCGCGGTGCTGTGGAAGAAAAGGCCGACAGTATGAAGGCTCAGGAAGAAGGAGACAGACAGGAACAGATCCAGATTGTGGAGAGATATCGCCAAGCCCTGCGGCACAGGGAGCAGACCAAAGCCAGGATTTTGGGCCAGATCCAGGCCCAGGCTCCAAAGTTGGGTTTACCAACGCATGAAATCATGTATGTGGCCCAATGGGTACATCGGCGCTTATTAGAAGGTGAAAAAACGCAAGCACTTGATGTTGCATCAGATCTTCTTCAGGATTTTGCCCGCCGGCTGCACAAAAGGTCGCGGACAATACAGTCTTCATAAAGGAGCCAAATAAAATATATAAAGTGCCTGGTTGGGTTTGTTCACCCCAGGGCAATAATGTGCTGGGGAATACTCATTCGCGCTTTGTCATCATTTATCTGTGGCAATCCAGGAAACACTCCCAACTCCCCTCAAGGGACGAAGAAGAGGGAGCAGCAAATTGCGGTTAATTTTTTATTAGTCCTCAAATAAGTATCCATATTCCATGGAAATCTCATCAGTACGGGCTACTAAAGTTTCCACCAGTTCATCCAGAGCATTGCCCCGAATGATGCCCACCTGATGATCCAGATAGTTGCTGAGCACATCCTGGCCGTAGGAAAATGTCCAAACCAGGCTGTAGATGGAGCTCAGGCCGGGTCGTCCCTGAAATTCCTCCTGGCTGGCAATGAAGATCTTGAGTTTTTTTTCTTTATATCCTGAAAGGCGGAATAAGTCAGACTTGTTCAGTCGTTCCCGCAAGCTGAAGACCATCCGTCTGCCCAAGCTGTCCATGTCTTCATAATCCACCATGACCGGGATCTTACCTTCTTCAATCACTTTCTGAGGCACATTCTGGACATTTTTGACCATGTGCACTTCCTGTTCGGTGGCATTTGGTCCAGAGTCCTGGGCGGATGTCGGGCTGGAAAGCCCGAGACAGGATACAACCAAGCACAACATTCCAGCCAGAAGCGATGTGTATCGAGCAGTCACAACCCTCCTCCTTGTTTTTTCTTGCCTCATCCAAGTATACCCCACGGTTTAACCATTTGTTTTTTTTCCCAGGCATAGGCCGTGCGCACAATGTCTTCTAAATCGTCGAACCGAGGTGACCATTGCAGGGCCTTGGTGATTTTTTCCGGATCGGCAACCAATTCCGCCGGATCGCCAGCCCGGCGGTCTGTATTCGTTACCTGAAGGGAAGATTGACTCACGTCTTGAACCGCGGCAATGATGTCGCGAACAGAAAAGCCATGTCCATAGCCACAGTTGAAGATTTCTGAGGGATTTCCCTGTTCCAGCCAGTGCAAAGCCAAGACGTGTGTTGCGGCCAAATCGCTGACGTGGATGTAGTCTCGAACCCCGGTTCCATCCGGGGTTGGATAGTCTGTGCCAAAGATGGACAGATGTTCTCGTTGGCCTAAAGCCGTTTGACAGGCGACTTTGATCAAATGGGTTGCATCCGGTGTGCTTTGCCCCAATCGTCCATCAGGATCTGCCCCGGCAACATTGAAATAGCGGAGGATGACGTGGCCGAAAGCCGGACTGGCCTTGGAGACGTCCTGAAGGACCCACTCGCTCATCAATTTGGAACGGCCGTACGGATTGATGGGGGCCAAAGGGGCGTCTTCAGTAACCGGGAGATGGTCGGGCAGACCATAGACGGCTGCGGTTGATGAAAATATGAAGTGGGAAATGCCTGCCTCAGTTGCCAAGCGGATGAGCCAGGTAGTATTGAAGGTGTTGTTCTGGTAGTATTTGAGCGGATTTGTTACCGACTCCGGGACCACAATGCTGGCTGCAAAGTGGATTATGGCTGAGAAGTCTTCACCGTGCAGCACGCTGCGCACATGCTGTATATCGGCCAAATCACCTGTAATCAGTTTGGCCGGGGGAAGGACTGCTTGAGCAAATCCAGTGCTCAGATTATCGTAGGCGACCACATCGTATCCGGCCTGCAGCAGGCAGAGCACGGTGTGGGAACCGATATATCCGGCCCCGCCGGTAACCAGGATTTTAGGCATTTTCCCTCCATAAACGATCGTTGTTGCCGGCAGTAAAACAGGATTGTTCAAGGCCAGCTGCTGAGCAGCTGGGAGAACAAAGATTTCTCTGCATGCCTTGCTTTTAAAACCCTGCTGTTTTACCTAAAAATCATGAAAGGGCACAGTGAAATGGATGGTGTGTTTTATGTGGTACAAAGACAGAACAAACCTGTCAACGTATAATAGAGAAGGAGGAGCTATGAATCAGGGTACCTCTTCCATCCAACCCAACAGCGGCCCAGAACAAAGCAGTGCTCCGTTTGTGCGCAAGATGCACGAAGCAGGCATGTCCGATGCGGTTATAGGGCTTTTTTCAGAGTACGTGCAGCAGCTTTTCAGCTCCCAGTCTGTAGGCTTTCTCCCTGAATCACGTATTGATCCGGTTCAAGAAGACGATGTGAAGGGACAAGATCAATTGACTGCACAAGACGAAGACCTCGGCTGGTCACATCTGGAACAGGCAGTGGCCATCAAACTCAACGGGGGATTGGGAACCAGCATGGGCATGCCTTATGCCAAATCTCTGCTTACGGTAAAATCAGGGATGACCTTTTTGGATATAATACTTTATCAGGCTTTAAGCCTCAAAGACCACGGATTGACCGAGCCGGGCCTGGTCTTGATGGACAGCTTCAATACCCACCAGGATACAAAGGCCCATGTAGACGGCCTGCACCTTGCGGACGGTTTCAAGCCCTGGTCTTTTCTGCAGCATATGTATCCCAAAGTACTGGCCGACAGCTTGGAGCCGGCTAAGTGTCCCGATCAGCCGGATCTGGAATGGAATCCACCAGGACATGGAGATCTGTACGCTGCTCTGTATACATCCGGAATGCTCGATAGGCTCTTAAAAGCCGGAAAGCGGTATGCCCTTGTCTCCAATGCGGACAACCTGGGGGCAGTGCTCAATCCATCCATCCTTGGCTATTTTATTCGCAACGAATTGCAATTTTTAATGGAAGTGGCCAAAAGATCTCCGGCGGATAAAAAAGGCGGGCACTTGGCCAGGCAGACCGACGGCCGCTTGGTTCTACGGGAGATTGCCCAGTGTCCGGAAGAAGATGTCCCTGCGTTTCAGGATATCGACAGGCATCGATACTTTAACACCAACAGCATCTGGCTGGATTTGCATGCCTTGCAGGATATGATCAGCACCCAGGGCCTGCCCAGGCTGCCGCTCATTGTCAATCCAAAGCATTTGGACCCCAGAGACGAATCCTCACCCCAGGTGTACCAATTGGAAACTGCGATGGGGGCGGCCATATCGTCCTTTCAGCGCAGCGCGGCATTACATGTGGACAGGAAGCGTTTTGCTCCGGTAAAAAAGACCAATGACTTGCTTGTTGTACGTTCAGACTGTTATGAACTCAGCCCCACCTACCAGCTGTTGCCAAGTTCAAAACGCAGTCTGCCGCCCATTGAAGTGGAGCTTGACTCAGAATACTTCAAAAAAGTGGATCAATTTGAAAGCAGGTTTCCGCAGGGAGAACCGAGCCTGATTGACTGCGAACGGCTGATGATCGAAGGTGATGTGCTTTTTGAGGCAGATGTGGTCTGCAAAGGAGAAGTAGTGCTGAAGAATACGACCTCTATCCAGCAGCGCGTTGCACAAGGATCAGTCCTGGATGGAGAGAAGGTTTGGGAGTAGCCGATAGTTCGATGATGGTAAAGGGATCTTGGAGAAATGTGCTGTATCCAATACAATTCTTAGAATATGACCTGGGCCTTACAGTAGGGGCAGCCTAGACGTCTTTCGGCCTATGGCTGCCCCCTTTATTCTTCGATCAGATTGGTCGCTGGCGAAAGAAGAAAGGGGCTCGAGGCGAAGCATTTGCTTTATGCGGAGGATAAATGAAGGAGTTAGGATTTGAGAGGGTCTGGCAGACCCGGATCAAAGAGATTCAAGGCCTGGTCACATTGTATCGCTACAGCCGCAACGGGGCTGAAGTTCTCTGTGTGGAAAACGACGACGAAAACAAGGTGGCTGGAATCACCTTGCGCACCCCGCCCAAGGATTCAACCGGGGTTGCTCATATTCTGGAACACTCTGTGCTCTGCGGATCTCGAAAATATCCGGTCAAGGAGCCCTTCGTGGAATTGCTCAAAGGGTCTTTGCAGACTTTTTTAAATGCCATGACCTTTCCGGACAAAACCTGTTATCCCGTAGCCAGCCAGAACAGTCAGGATCTGCTCAATCTCCTGGATGTCTATCTGGACGCGGTTTTTTTCCCCCGGATTACGCCGGAAATATTCGCTCAAGAGGGGTGGCATCTGGTTCAGGACAGCGAGAATCCAAACCAGCTTCGTTACCAGGGGGTAGTATACAATGAAATGAAAGGGGCCTATTCCTCACCAGACAGTCTGTTGGCTGAATATTCGCAGCAATCCTTGTTTCCGGAGAGCATTTACGGGCTGGATTCCGGGGGGCATCCAGAAGCTATTCCTGAGTTGAGCTATGAACAATTTCTGGACTTTCACCGCAGGTTCTACCATCCTTCCAATGCCCGGCTGTTTATCTATGGAAACGACGATCCAAGGCCTTATTTGGCCTTGATACACGAGTATCTGCAGCAGTTTTCAGCTTTAGATGTGGACTCGCATATCGATCTCCAGCCCCGATTTGAACAGCCGCAGCATCTGAGTGCCTACTATCCGGCCGATCCCAAGAACGGGGCCACATCCATGCTGACCGTCAATTGGCTTCTGGATGCGACGACCGATGTAGATATCAACTTGCGAGCACACATTCTGGAAGAACTGCTCATTGGCATGCCGGCCTCCCCTTTGCGCAAAGCGTTATTGGATTCCGGGCTGGGCGAGGATCTGGCCGGAGTCGGGCTGGAAAGCGACTTACGGCAGATGTTTTTTTCTACCGGATTAAAGGGAATAAAGGCCGAAGACGGGGCACGAGTGGAAGAAATAATCCAAACCACCCTCAGGGACTGTGCAGATCGCGGCTTTGACCCCAAGACGATCGAAGCCGCAGTGAACAGTGTGGAATTTGATCTGCGGGAGAACAATACCGGCTCTTTGCCCCGGGGGCTGGTCCTTTTGATCAGGTCGCTAAGTACCTGGCTGTATGACGAAGATCCGACCCTGCTCTGGGCCTTTGAACAGCCTTTGGAAGAAATCAAGGCTGAGATCGCAGCCGGGGAAAGGGTTTTTGAACGTATGGTCCGGGAGTATATGCTGGAGAACAAGCATCAGAGCACAGTGACTCTTCGGCCGGATCCGGAAAAGGGCCGGGTTATTGAAAAGCGGGAAACGCAGCGTTTGCAGGAGCTGAGCGCCCGCTTGTCTCCGGAAGAAAAACAGGCTGTTCAGGCCGAGGCCGAGCGTCTTCAGGCCTTGCAGCAAAAGCCGGATCCTGCCGAAGAACTGGCCAAGATACCTCGACTGACCGTTCATGATCTGCCTCTAGAGATCCAAAGCTATCCTTTACGTATTGCATCTGAAAAACCTGGTTTGGTCCTGCACCATGATCTGTTTACCAACTCAGTTTTTTATTTGGATGTTGGTTTTGACTTGAGCCAGCTGGACCAGAAATATCTGGGATATGCCCGCCTTTTCGGCCGGGCCTTGACTGAGATGGGCACCCTGGATGAGGATTACGTCAGTTTAAGTCAGCGGATTCAGTCCAGAACCGGGGGGATCGATGCCCAACCTTTGGCCATGAGTCAT
>Ga0182239_1000061_pt1 | contig 37249 bp, 41 predicted proteins | sample hydfrate6_PW_210_FD_132456 | JGI IMG/M metagenome (GOLD analysis project Ga0182239, IMG submission 132456) | Subsurface microbial communities from deep shales in Texas, USA - hydraulic fracturing test 6_PW_210 | ecosystem: Environmental > Aquatic > Deep subsurface > Shale gas/oil reservoir >... | reverse complement strand
GCCGTAAAAGTCCAATATCTGCGTTACGCGCAATTTCTCAGAATTTCACGTACGGCTAAGTACGCTGCATTCTTCGAAATTGCGCAAGCCTTGATCTTGAACTTTTTACGGCACCATCTGAAAAAGGTTAATACGCCTTTTCCAACCGGATCCCGGCTTTTTCAGGTCATTCAGGAACCCGGGACATCATTTTCCGGATCGCTCAGGGCCTGGAGCAGCTGCGCCAGAACCGCTTGGGCGTCTTCGGCCGGCACGTGGCAGGCCCCGGCAGCCCGGTGTCCGCCGCCGCCGTATTTGAGCATCAGTTCCCCGATGTTGACCGCAGAAGTATTGTTGATAATGGACTTGCCCACGGAAAAAGTGGTTTTGCCGGTATCCGGTTCCTGCTTGAGTTGAACGGAAATATTGCAGTTCGGATAAAGCGCATACACCACAAACCGGTTGCCCGGATATCCGCTTTGCCGTCCGCGGCAATCGATTAACACAATGTTGTGATGCACCTCGGCAATGGAAACCAGTTGCTGCTTGTATTTTTCCGCATACTGGAAATACATTTCCGCACGTTGGCTGACATCCGGAAGAGCCAGAACCTGATCAATGGGAAGTTCAGCGATCCAGTCAATGAGGCGGCGCTTAAATTCCTGCTCGCTGATGGCAAACCGGCACCAGTCCTCGATGCCGGTTCGCTTGTCCACCAAAAAGTTCAGCAGCGCCCATCCCGTGGGGTGCAGGATTTCCCTTTGGGAAAACTGACCCGAATCCGCCTTGTCCACTGCCTCCATGATTTCATCGAAATGCCGGGGAAACCGGCTCCGGCCACCGTAATATTCATAGATAACCCGGGCGGCCGATGGCGCGTTTGCGTCAATCACCAGATTATTCTGCTCACGGTTGCGAAGGGTTTCAGATACATGATGGTCAAAAGCCATAAACACACCGGGAACAAAGGGCAGGTTGGCGATGATGTCGTTTTCAGTCACCACAACCCCGCCTTCCTGCATGACGCTGGGATGATCAATGAGTTGGATTTCATCCACCATTTTCAGGTGGTTGAGCAAAACGGCACAAATGAGGCCGTCAAGATCGCTTCGGGTTAAAAGTCGATAAGGTTTTTGATTCATTTTTTATGATATGCCGATTAAAGTGTTAAGTTTTAAGTGATTAAGTGTTAAGTAAAATCAAGAACTTATTCTTTTATTGTTTGGCGATTATAGCAGTTTCAACTTCTTTCAACTTCTGCGGGGTCGCCTGAAAATCGTTTTTTTGAGAAATCTGCTATTTATCATAAAAAGGTTGCGGCTTCAAGCACAGTTTACTTTAACAACTTGAAATCAGGCTTATTTTGCCAAAATCCATGGACAATCCGCCAAACAACTGGTACAAAAAAATACATTTAACTGCCGGCCCTGGCAAAACCGTGACTTTAAATGGACAGGTGACAATGATCCAGGCCCTGATTGATCGCGGCGTGGTGATTCCACAGCCGCAAACCGTTGAAATTGCGCCAGAGGTGGATATTCACCGGATATCTCCGGGCGCGGTCATCCATCCGGGCAGCCGCATCCGCGGGGGCAACACCCTTATCTGCACGGGTGCACAAATCGGCCGACAAGCTCCGGCCACGATTGAAAACTGCTTTATTGGACCTCAAGTATCACTTGAAGGTGGATACTTCAGCAGCTCGGTTTTCCTTGAAAAATCATCCATTGGACCATCCGCTCACATCCGGGCCGGCACCATCCTGGAGGAACATGCCAGTGCCGCCCATAGCGCCGGGTTAAAACAGACCATCCTGTTTCCCTTTGTTACCCTGGGCAGCCTGGTCAACTTTTGTGACTGTTTCATGTCCGGGGGCACCGGACCGAAAAATCACTCCGAGGTGGGAAGCGCCTACATTCACTTTAATTTCACCCCCAGGCAGGACAAGGCCACGGCCTCGCTGATCGGGGATGTGCCAAACGGGGTCATGCTCAACCAGCCGCCAATATTTCTGGGCGGGCAGGGCGGTCTTGTGGGCCCCTGCAGGCTGGCTTTCGGCACGGTGATTGCCGCCGGCACCATCTGCCGCAAAAGCGAAACCCGGCCGGGCCGGCTGATTTTCGGCGGGCCGGCCCGATCCGGAAACGTGCCTTACACCGGTGCATCCGGTGTGGGCGGCCTCCGGGGGATTGTTTCCAACAATCTTTATTACCTGGCCAATCTCAGGGCCCTGGAACAGTGGTACAGCCATGTACGAAGCCTTTTTATATCCGGCCGGATGCCCCGGGCCCTGTACCAGGGCCTGGTCGACACACTGCAGGACTGTATCAAAGAGCGCATCAAGCGCCTGGGGGATTTTGCCCAAAAAGTGGCACCCGATCACCTGGGTCCATGTTGGGACCGCCTGGAAAGCCGGCTTCAGGCCCCGGCAGAACAAATGGATGTGCCTGAAAAAAGAGATGATTTTGTTCGTTTGACCCGGGAGCGGATGGATTCGGCAGACAATCCCGACTACATCCGGGTGATCCAGGGCCTTGACAAAGCCTCAGCCGCAGCCGGCACAGAATGGCTGCAGGCTTTGACAGACGCCTGCATGGAATCCTGGCAGTCTGTTTTACCGGATGACCCATAAAACTAAAAAGTCTGATTTCGGATGGCGCCGTAAAAGTTCAAGATCAAGGCTTGGGCAATTTCGAAGAATGCAGCGTACTTAAACGTACGTGAAATTCTGAGAAATTGCGTGTAACGCAGATATTGGACTTTACGGCGCTATCAAAACTTAACACTGCCTGTAGAACGGATTATGACATGGGAAGGTTTTTCGGCACCGACGGCGTTCGCGGGGTGGCCAACCAGCATCCGATCACCCCGGAAATTGCATTGAACCTGGGAAGGGCTGCTGCGGCGGTTTTAAAACATAACCACAGCAGCACAATTGTGATTGGAAAAGACGGCCGGAAATCCGGCGACATGATCGAAGCCGCCCTTGCCGCAGGCATCTGTTCGGCCGGGGCCGATGTCCTGCTTGCAGGCATGCTTCCCACCCCGGCAATCGCCTTTTTGGTCCGGTATGTCCGGGCTGATGCGGGCATCATGGTTTCGGCATCCCACAACCCTTACGAGGACAACGGGATCAAACTGTTTGATGCAGAGGGCTTTAAACTGGATTCCACCACTGAAGAACAAATTGAAGCCCGCATACTCAATACATCTCCGGAAATCCATCTGGCCGCGGCACCCGAAGCCATCGGCCGCGTCTATCCCATGCCGGACGCAGCAGACCAATATGCCGGTTTTTTAAAGAAAAGCACGGGCAGAAACGATCTTTTAAAAGGCATGAAAATCGTTCTGGACTGCGCCAACGGGGCCACTTCGGAAATCGCCCCCCAGGTGTTTGCAGAACTTGGCGCGGAGCTCACTGTTTTATTTGATTCACCCAACGGCATCAATATCAATGACAGATGCGGCTCCCAGCATATTGAAACCCTGCAGCAGGCGGTTTTGGAAAACCGGGCGGATCTGGGCTGCGCCTTTGACGGAGACGGAGACCGGCTCATTGCCGTGGATGAGACCGGGGCGGCGGTCACTGGTGATCAGATCCTGGCCATCTGCGCACGGCACTTGAAACAGGCTGGCCGCCTGAAAAACAACCTGGCTGTCAGCACGGTCATGAGCAACCTGGGCCTTCGCCTGGCGTTAAAGGAAATGGGCATCGAGCACCGGATCACGGATGTGGGTGACCGCTACGTGCTTGATGAAATGCGCAAAAGCGGTGCAATCATCGGCGGTGAGGACTCAGGTCACATGATTTTCCTCGACGCCCACACTTCCGGCGACGGCATACTGACCGCCCTTCACCTGATTGAAGCCATGGATGCATTCGACAGCCGGCTTTCCGGGCTTTGCCGGATCATGCGGCGCTATCCCCAGGTGCTCAAAAATGTTCGGATCAGCGAAAAAACCGATATCTACCAAATTCCTGCCATTGCCGGGGAAATCGAAAAGGTGAAAAACCACCTGGGCGAGCAGGGAAGGGTGCTGGTACGTTATTCCGGAACCCAGCCCCTGTGCCGGATCATGGTGGAAGGCCCGGATGAAGAAGAAACCGATCAGTTGTGTCAGGAGATCGTGGATGTGATTGCCGCTGAATTAAACGGCTCCCTGGAATAAATCCGGAGATAAAAAAGGGGAGAAACCGGTGTTTTCCGGCTTCTCCCCCATGATGTGGGCTGCTTGTTTTTGAGGTTTATTCCCTGCCGCCGAATATGTGGAGCAGCATTATAAACAGGTTGATAAAATCCAGATACAGGGAAAGGGCGCCCATGATGGCGCCTTTTCTCACCACCCCGGCCTCGATGTCTGCGGGCTGGGTCATGGCCATGTTTTTGAGCTTCTGGGTGTCATAGGCGGTCAAACCCACAAACACCAGCACGCCGATATAGCTGATGATCATCTGCATGGCCGCACTCTGCATAAAAATATTGACCACAGAGGCGATAATGATGCCGATCAGACCCATGAACAAAAAATTGCCCCAGGAGGTCAGATCCCGCTTTGTGGTCATACCGTAGATGCTGCAGGCCACAAACGTGGCCGCGCAGATGAAAAACACCTGGGCAATGGAGGTTCCCGTGTATACCAGGAATATAAAGGACAGGGTCAGGCCGTTTACCGCGGCATAGAGCAGAAACAGGCCCGTGGCTGTGGAGGCCTCCATTTTCTGAATCCTTGCGCTCAGGTAAAAAACCATGCCCAGCTCTGCAATGATCAGGCCGAAAAACACCATGCGGTTTCCAAATATAAGCTGCTGCATGGTGGGATTATGGGCGGTGAAATAGGCCACTACGCCGGTTAGCGCCAGGCCGAAGGCCATCCAGTTGTAAACGCTTCGGATAAAGCTGTTGACCATGACCTGGGTGCGTTCGGTTTGCCTGGTTGTTGCCGTGTTTGTCATGTAAATGCGCCTCCTGTTGTATGGAAGTGTTTAAGTCTCAAGTAATTCAGTTTTAAGGAAATCATGCCCGATTGCAGGGTTTTCCGACAATCAGCTGAAGATATAATAACACATTGCCGGCTGTTTTCAAGCCGGATCGGTACCCGGGAAACGATTTTTGAAATGAAACAAACCCAGATCTACCAGCACCTTGTGGAAACCGCGGGAAAACTCGACATCCGGGTGACGGAACAAAACCTGCGGGCCACCGGGGTGAATGCAAAAAGCGGCCTGTGCCGGATCAGGGGCGAATCGGTTTTTATCATGGACAAGCGCCTTTCTGTAAACGCAAAAATCACGCTGCTGGCAGAGTGTCTGCGGCAGATGCCCCTGGAGGAAATTTATATCATGCCTGCGGTGCGAAAGATCCTGGACCGGAAACCGAACCAGAAATAAAATCCCGTTAAAACCGGAAAGGCAAAAGCGCAAAATAGATTAAAAGCCGATTGCATGTATGAAAGGGCACATGATTCCAGGGTGAAATCCATCTAAACGCCCAGGCTTTCCTGGCCTAAAGAAAAGTTTACATAATATATCTTATCAGACGTTATAAAAATATCAAAAATCGGGCAAGTCTGTTAAGGTCCTTCAAAAACGATTTTTATCAACGCGTTTTGGCCGGATTTGGGATTGATTGATTGATTCAACTGTGCTAGCTTGGCAGGATTCAAACAACCGGAAAAATAACCTTAAAAACGCATACCCATGACCCCGACGGATTCCAATATAAGCGCAATGCGAAACGTTTATACGGTCAGCGCACTGACCGCGCAGATCAGAAACCTTCTGGAAAAAAACTATCCGTTTGTGTGGATTTCCGGTGAAATCTCCAATCTGCGCGTGCCGGCATCCGGCCACTGCTATTTCACTCTAAAGGACAAGGACGCCCAGATCCAGGCCGTGATGTTTAAGGGCCAGGCCAGAAACCTGAAATTTGACCTTGAAGACGGCATGCAGGTCACGGGTTTCGGCCGCATCAGTGTATATGCGCCAAGAGGCAGCTACCAGATCATCCTGGAATACATCGAGCCCTCGGGTGCCGGAGCCCTGCAGGCGGCATTTGAGCAGCTCAAGCAGAAACTGTCGGCTGAAGGCCTGTTTGATGAAAAATACAAAAAGCCTGTCCCGTTTCTGCCTGCTGCCGTGGCCGTGATCAGCTCGGCCACCGGCTCGGTGGTCCATGACATTATCCGTATCATGTCCCGCCGATTTGCCAACATCCCCATCCGGGTGATTGCCGCGGCCGTCCAGGGCGATACCGCAGAAGCGGAAATCGTTTCCGCCATTGAAATGGCAAACCGCCACAAGGCCGCAGACGTGATTATTTTGGCCCGCGGCGGCGGCTCGCTTGAGGACCTGGCGGCATTTAATTCAGAGGCCGTGGCCCGGGCGATTTTTGCATCGGAAATTCCGGTTATCTCTGCTGTTGGCCATGAAACCGATTACACCATTGCCGATTTTACAGCGGATCTGCGCGCGCCCACCCCGTCTGCGGCAGCCGAACTGGCCGTGCCGGTCAAACAGGATGTGAGCTACACCCTCCAGGTGCTCACCCGCCGGCTGCAGGGCGCAATAACCAGGCAGGTGCGGGATTTGCGGCAAAACACGCAGAAACTCACCCGCCGCCTGGTCCATCCCAGACAGCGCATGGATGACCTGCGCATCCGCATGGATGAAACCCATTCCCGGTTGATTCAGGCCATGAAACGGATTTTTGAAAACCGGCGCGAACGGCTGTGCTGGCGCCATGACCGGCTCATGGCCGTGCCCCTGGCCGACCGCGTGTCTGCCCTGGCCGACCGGCGCCAAAACCTGGACCGGCGCCTGAAATCCGCAGGCAAAACCCTCGTCCAGGAAAAGCGCGCACGGCTGGAATCGGCCTGTGGCCGCATGCACGCGCTCAGCCCTTTGGCAGTGCTGGATCGGGGCTACAGCATCACCCGGGTCCTGCCGGAAAAAACCGTGCTCACGGATGCCGCAGCCGTGGTTCCGGGACAAAACATTGAAGTCATACTTGCAAAAGGCATATTAACATGCCGGATTGAAAGGAAAAACGATAATGGCAAAAAAGACGTTTGAAGAATCCATGGCCCAGCTTGAAAAGATCGTTGAAGAGCTGGAAGCCGGCAATTTGCCATTGGACAAGGCATTGAAAAAATTTGAAGAAGGCATTGGCCTGTCCCGGGCCTGTTTTGAAAAACTTGATGAAACTGAAAAAAAGATCGTTCAGTTGATGGAAAAACAGGACGGCACCGCAGCACAAGCCCCTTTTGCCGAAAACACCGCCCCATCGGACAAAAATGCCGGCAGCAATGAATAATCTCAAAAATCAGGCCCGGTCATTTGACCTGACCGGGTATTTGAACAAGCACCAGGACCGCATCAACAGGCACCTGGCCGCCCTGCTCTCCTGCGGCCCGGAGCCCACCCGGCTATGTGCGGCCATGTGCCATTGCCTCATGGCACCGGGAAAACGCCTGCGGCCGGTGCTGTGCATGGCTGCCGCCGAAGCCGCGGGGGGCTCGGCAGATAAAGCTGTGCTTCAGGCCGGCTGCGCCATTGAAATGATCCACACCTATTCCCTGATCCATGACGATCTGCCGGCCATGGATGATGACCAACTGCGCAGAGGCCGGCCCACCTGTCATGTGGCCTTTGACGAGGCCACGGCCATTTTGGCCGGAGACGCCCTTCTGACCCTGGCCTTTGAAACCCTGGCCGGGTGCGCAAAGCTTGACACGGAAAATGCAGCCGGGATTCTGGAATCCATTGATGTGATCTCAAAAGCGGCCGGATACTGCGGCATGATCGAAGGGCAGATGCAGGACATGGCCGGCGAAGGCCAGGGCCTGGGCCTGGGGGATCTCAAGCAGATGCATGAGTTGAAAACCGGGGCCCTGATTCGTGCATCGGTTGAAACCGGCGGTTTGCTGGCTGGCGCAGATGAGGCCGGAAAACAGGCCCTGAACACCTATGCCGGCCATATCGGTCTGGCCTTTCAGGTCACAGACGATATTTTAAACGTTAGGGGCGATCCCGGCCGCATGGGCAAGGCTTCCGGAACCGATACCGCCCGGGCCAAATCCACCTACCCTTCCCTCATGGGCATTGATGCGGCCCGGGACTATGCAGGCGACCTGATATCCAAAGCCTTGCAGGCAATTGAGATTTTTGGTAACAAGGCAACACCTTTGGCCGCCCTGGCCGCCTATATTGTTGAAAGGGACAAATAAACAGCCGTGCCGCTGATTTGGCATCCTAACCATATAATTGTTACTTTGGAGAATCGATTTCATTGGGCTTACTTGAAACCATCAACTCCCCGGCGGACTTAAAAAACCTGCCCCGCTCCCGGCTGCCCGATCTGGCCCGGGAAATCCGGGAGCGCATCGTCGAGGTGGTCTCCAAAACCGGGGGGCATCTTGCATCCAATCTCGGCGTGGTGGAACTCACCATTGCCATTCACTATGTGTTTGACATCCCCACGGACAAGCTGGTCTGGGACGTGGGCCATCAGTCCTATACCCACAAGCTGCTCACCGGCCGGGCCGACCGGTTTTCCACCCTCAGGCAGTTCGGCGGGCTGTCCGGATTTCCCAAGATAACCGAAAGCCCGTGTGATGCGTTTTCCACCGGCCATTCCAGCACTTCGATTTCCGCGGGCCTTGGCATATCCTGTGCCAAGCGCCTCAAAAACGACAACTCCCGGGTGATTGCCGTCATCGGTGATGGTTCCATGACCGCGGGCCTGGCCTATGAGGCATTAAACCAAGCCGGGGCCATTCACAAGGAACTCATTGTAATCTTAAATGACAATGAAATGTCGATCTCACCCAACGTGGGGGCCCTGTCATCACTTCTGAGCCGAACATTTTCCGGCAAATTCATCCAGGACAAACGAAAGGAATTCGGCGAACTGCTGCGCTCTTTGCCAAAAATCGGCAGTGACGCCTATTCTCTGGCCAAGCGGGCAGAAGAGTCCATCAAAGCCTTTGTCACACCGGGCATGCTTTTTGAAGCCTTTAATTTCGAATACTTTGGCCCCATTAAGGGCCATCGCATCGACCAGTTGATCGATATCCTGGAAAACATCAAAAACCTTGACGAGCCGGTTTTGCTCCACGTGGCCACCACCAAGGGCCGCGGCTACGCCCCGGCCGAATTTAATCCGGTTTATTTCCACGGCGTGGGCTGCTTTGATGCTGAAACCGGGGACCGGGTCAACTGCAGCGACCTGCCCGCATACACCGATGTTTTCGGCCAGACCATGGTGCGCCTGGCTGAAAAGGACAAAAACATCATTGCCGTGACTGCGGCAATGCCCGAAGGCACGGGCCTTGGGCCATTTTCTGAAAAATTCCCGGACCGGTTCTATGACGTGGGCATTGCCGAAGCCCACGGGGTCACCTTTGCCGCAGGCATGGCCACAGAAGGCTACAAGCCCGTGGTGGCCATTTACTCCACTTTTCTCCAGCGGGCCTATGACCAGATTATCCACGATGTCTGCCTGGAATCCCTGCCCGTGGTGTTTGCCGTGGACCGGGGCGGCATTGTGGGCGAAGACGGACCCACCCATCACGGCCTGTTTGACTTAAGCTACCTGCGGGCCATTGCCAACATGGTTGTCATGGCCCCCATGGATGAGCATGAACTGCAGCGCATGCTGTTAACCGCTGTCAACCACCCGGGACCGGTGGCTGTACGTTATCCCAGGGGCAAGGTCACGGGCGAAAACACGGAAAAAGCCGAAAAAAATGACCAACCCCTTGCCATCGGCAGGGCGGAAGTGCTTTGCAGCGGTGATGACATTTTGATCCTGGCCATCGGCCACTCTGTCACAGATGCCGTAAAAGCCCGGCAGATGCTTGCCGACAAGGGTATTTTTGCCACCGTGGTCAATGCCCGGTTTGTCAAGCCCTTAGACACAGAACTTATCGGTGATTTGATTCAAAAAATTCCCCGGGTAATCACGGTTGAGGAAAACATGCTTGACGGCGGATTTGGCAGCGCGGTGCTCGAAGCCATGGCAGACACCGGGATCACGGGCTTTCGCATCACCCGAATCGGTATCAAAGACACCTTTGTGACACACGGCCCCAAGCCTGTTTTGCGCAAGCATTACGAGGTGGACGCAGATGCGGTGTTCAGGGCCGCAGAGGCCATGTGCCGGGATTTTGCCTGACATGAAAAGCCCTGGATCCGGAAAAAAGCGGCTGGATCTGCTGGTTGTGGAACGCGGGCTTGCAGGCAGCCGTCAGCGGGCCCAATCCCTGATCATGGCCGGCCATATCCTGGTCAATGATCATCCCGCGGACAAGCCCGGCAGCCTGGTGGCGGAAAATTCAGAAATCGTCAGCCGGGCTTCTGACCTGGCTTATGTCAGCCGGGGGGGATTGAAACTGGAACATGCCCTGGCGGCTTTTGAAATCAATGTCACGGGATTTTCCTGCCTGGATGCGGGCGCATCCACGGGCGGATTCACGGATTGCCTCTTGCAGCACGGCGCGGCCCGGGTGTATGCCGTGGATGTAGGCTACGGCCAGCTGGCCTGGCAGCTTCGACAGGATCCGCGGGTGACGGTGATGGAGCGGTTTAATATCCGGCATGCCACGGAAAACGATCTGCCGGCCGGTCTGGATCTGGCGGTGATTGATGTTTCATTTATCTCTTTAAAAATCGTGGTCCCGGCAGTACAGCCCTTTATCCGGTCCGGCGGGACAATTTTGCCCCTGATCAAGCCCCAGTTCGAGGTGGGCAAGGGCGAGGTGGGAAAAGGCGGCGTGGTCCGGGACCCGGCCCTGCACAATCGCATTATTGAAGAACTTTCTGATTTTTTTAAACAATGCGGCTTGATTTCCGGCGCGGTCACCCCCTCCCCCATTTTCGGACCCAGGGGTAATCGGGAGTTTGTCCAGCACCTGCAGGTGCCGGCCCCGGGGTGAATAAAGGCGCCTTTTAAGGTTGATTTTTTCCGGTCAAACCGATAAATACAATGAGATACAGCACGATTGCGTTTCGCATGTAAATCCAGCAGAATAGAGAGGAGTTAGGAGTCTTATGACAGAACATCTGAGAAACATCGCCTTGATCGGACACGGTGGATCCGGTAAGACGTCTCTGGCCGAAGCCCTCCTGCACAACGCCGGTGCGAGCAAGCGGTTTGGCAGCGTGGATGCGGGCAATGCCGTCATGGATTTCGAGGCTGAGGAACTCAAGCGCCGCAGCAGCATTTCCACGGCCTTTCATCCCTTTTCCTGGAAACAGCGAAAGATCAACCTGATTGATACGCCGGGCGATCAGAATTTTTTCTCTGATACCCGGCTTTGCATGCAGGCCGCTGACAGTGCCGTTGTGGTCATTGACGCGGTGGACGGCATCAAGGTGCAGTCCGAACAGGCATGGGAATACGCAGATGAGTTTGATCTGCCCCGGGTGATTTTCATCAACAAGGTGGACCGGGAGCGGGCGGATTTTTCCAAGGCTTTCAATGACGCGGTTGAGATTTTCTCTCCCAAGCCCATTATATTGCAGCTGCCCATCGGCCAGGAAGCTGACTTCAAAGGCGTGGTGGATCTCATCAACATGAAGGCGTGGGTTTACGAAAACGGCAAGGCAAAGGCTACAGACATTCCCGCAGACATGCAGGAAACCGCCGAGGCTGAGCGCGAAGCTTTGATTGAAAACATCGCCGAGGCAGACGACGAACTGGTGGAAAAATACCTGGAAGGCGAAACCCTTTCAGACGAAGAAATGCTGGCCGCCCTGCGCAAGGGGACCCTGGAAAAAGTCTTTGTTCCGGTGATGTGCGGATCCGCCACCTTAAATATCGGCGTGGACCTGCTGGCCGGGCTCATGGCAGACGCCCTGCCCTGCCCGGCGGACCGCGGGCCGAAAACCGGATATGTTCCGGGCACGGAAACCGAGGAAACCCGGGAACCATCTCCGGACGCGCCGTTTTCCGCACTGGTGTTTAAAACCGTGGCCGACCCGTATGCGGGCCGACTCAACATCTTCAGGGTTTTTTCCGGAAAACTCGGGGGCGACGGTACATTTTTCAACGCCACCAAGGACAACAAGGAACGCTACAACCAGCTTCTCCAGATCCAGGGAAAAGAGCAGAAACCCCTGGAGGGCGCAGGGCCCGGAGATATCGTGGCCGTGGCCAAGCTAAAGGAAACCGTTACCGGAAACACCCTGTGCGCCCCGGACAAACCCATTGAATACAAGCCCGCCGAACCCCTGCGCGGCGTGGTGTCCTTTGCCATCTCCCCCAAATCCAAGGGTGATGAGGACAAGATTTACTCCTCGCTGACCAAGCTCATCGAGGAAGACCCGGGCCTGCGCCTGGAGCGAAACGATGAAACCCGCCAAACCCTGCTCACCGGCCAGGGCCAGGTGCACATCGAAACCACGGTGGAAAAGCTCCGGCGGAAGTACAACGTCGAGGTCAACCTCAATATTCCCAAGGTGCCCTACAAGGAAACCTTCCGCAAAAAGGTCCGGGTCCAGGGCAAGCACAAGAAACAGTCCGGCGGCCACGGCCAGTACGGCGACTGCTGGGTGGAATTCGAACCCCTGGAACGGGGCGCGGGCTACCAGTTCGTGGACAAGATCGTCGGCGGCGTGATTCCCAAGACCTATATTCCGGCAGTGGACAAGGGCATTGCCGAGGCCTCGCAAAAAGGCGTTCTGGCCGGATTTCCCTGCATTGATTTCCAGGCAAAGGTTGATGACGGCTCATATCATTCCGTGGACTCTTCGGAAATGGCCTTTAAGATCGCCGGGTCCCTGGCTTTCAAAAAGGCCATGGAGCAGGCCGATCCCGTGCTGCTCGAGCCCATCATGGAAATGGAGGTGATCACGCCTGAAGAATTCATGGGTGATATCATGGGCGATTTAAACTCCAGGCGCGGCCGGGTGCTGGGCATGGAGAGCCGCGGCAAAAACCAAGTGGTGCGCGCACTGGTGCCCCAGGCCGAAGTGCTCACCTATGCCCCGGATCTTCGCTCCATGACCGGCGGCCGCGGGATGTTTTCCATGCAGTTTTCCCATTACGACGAGGTCCCGGCCCAGATTTCCCAAAAGGTCATCGAGGAATTGCGCAGCCAGCAGGAACAGGAAAAGTAGAAAAGCGGTTTAAAACAGCAGGAAAAAGGCCGGTTCGGCAAATCCAATGCCGGACCGGTCTGTTTTTTACCCCAAATCCCCAAGCACTTCTTCTGCAATTTCTCTGACCGCCTGGGGGTAATCACCGTTGATCACTGATTCCAGCCGTCCGGCAAACTCGGAATCATTTAACACTCCGAAAAGATGAATCATATCCCCTTTTACCGCATCATCAAGTCCGGCAAAGCGGTTCCACATGGCTTCCAGGGCCTGGCGGGCCAGATCCGGCGCGGTTTCGGCCAGGTATTCAAAGGCCACCATGGCCCCAAGGCGGGTGGGCCATTTGGGATGGGCCAGCAGATCCAGAAAACCCGGAATCACGCTGCCGGCCCCGGCCATCAGGGCGGCCAGGCCTTCGGCATCCCCGTCTGAGATGATTTTTTTCACTGTATCCGCACTGAGATCGGCTGGATTGCGCTTCTCGAAAATATCGAGCAACTCGGCCACGGCCACTACACCCGTCCACCTGAACTGGTCATCTAAAATGGCTGTGGGAACGGATTTCACATTGTCCCGGGCCGCGGATTCGGAAAAAACAGCCGCGTCAATCACATGCAAATCCACCCGGTCCGGCGCCCAGGCGGCCATGTAGAGCCATCTTCCAAGTGCCCCCGGACAATGGGGGCATACCGGGGAAACATAGATCCGCACCACCCCGGGCATTTGGATCCGGTTTTGGATATCCGCCGCAGAAACCCCGGCCTCGGCTTCTTCCATGGGCACCATGCCGGCCGCGCACATTAAAAACAGCTCCAGCAGTTTTCCCTCGGGAACGGCTGAAAACCGAATATTGGGATAAATAAAAATTGCGGGCCGCTCATCTTCCTCGCTTGTTTCATTTTTGACGTCAAGCGAGGGCAGATGCCCCCGGAGCAGATCACAGAACTGCTCCATTCGCTTTGTTACCGGATCATTGGGGTCTCCGAGCACAACAATGCGGGTTGGCTTGTAAATCTTGTACTTGTAGTTTTCAACCACTGTCATGTCCGGCCGGGAGATCACCGGTTGTGTCTGCTGGTTTTCCATGGGCATTATGCCTTAAATGTTTTTATTGATTGATGGCACCGCAAAAAGTCTGATTTCAGATGGTGCCGTATCTGATTATAGATGGTGCCGTAAAAAGTTTCAAGATCAAGGCTTGCGCAATTTCGAAGAATGCAGCGTACTTATCCGTACGTGAAATTCTGAGAAATCGCGCGTAACGCAGATATTGGACTTTTACGGCACCATCATTGATTGATTTCCGAGAGCATCCGTGCAATATCCGATGCCAGCTGCCGGCTGTCATCGCCTGAAACAGAGTCCTGCCCGTCCTCGGGCGGCTCGGAGAGATTTTTCTGGCTGGCCCGGATGTCCACGTATTCACCCTCCCGGTCGACCATCACGGTCATGCCCACCCTGAGGCTGAAATCGAGCTTGTAGACCACTTCATTGTTTTCAACCGCAATATCTCCGCCGTGAAACAGCAGATCCTCTCCTGGCGACAGATCGTATTTTTCCCGGATCAGGGCTTTTACCGCGGATTTGTCCAGATTTTTGACCAGCATTTTCAGCATCTGCTTTTCACAGGCCTGGATGATTTCCTTGCGGGCAAGTTTCATGTGATCTGATCCTTTTTTTCTTCCATGCGGATTTCTTCGATATCCGTCCAAAGACCGGCCAGTTCCAGAAAAGCCACGGCCCCGGGGGAGATGATATCATGGCAGACCACGGGCTTTCCAAAGACCATGGCCTCGTGCAGTCGTTCATCTTCGGCAATGCACACAGGCAGACAGAGCCGGGCAATGGCCTCAAACACCTCCGGGCCCAGCACGGCCTCGGCTTCTGCGGCATCATCGCACCCGTTGATCAAAATCCGGACACTTGATGGGCCGGCTGAAACCTTTTGCCGAAACGCGGCCACCTGCTCAAGAAAATTTTTGTATGTTTCAAGCAGACCGGAAATGTTTCCGGCCGCCTCCAGATCCAGGCGAACCGGCAGGATCAGCACGTCTGCCCCACAGACCGCCGCCTCCATGAGAGCCCCGGATTTTTCCGGCGCATTGATAACCATCACATCCAGGTCCTGTCCGGAAATTTCCGAAAAAACGCTCCGGTCCGGCTCTATAGCCGCCCAGCCCGGCCCCGGACCGGCTGCCAGCACGCGGAAATGTTCAATGCAGGTGGGCACCATAAAATTCACAGCATCCCCGGCATCCGCAATCACCCGGTCCAGTCCCGGCGCATCTGCCGGCGGGTCAATGACCGCGGCTTCAATGCAGCGGTTTCGTGCATCGCATTCCACCAGCAGGGTGTTTTGATCCAGGGCCGCAAACGCCGCTGCCAGATTCACTGAAACGGTTGTTTTTCCGGCGTCGGCCGCGGGTGCGGCAATGCAGAATATCTTTGTCATAAACCCTTTCATATCACAAACAATCCTGTTTTCAAGGCCCTTGTGCACCCTACGCGGTGTTATTGGCTTTATCAATGCCGCAGGTTGTGTTATTTTATTTTCATGCAATCCCATATCCGGCACCGGATCCATAACATCCGGCAAACATTTGAAAAAGCCAATATCGACACCCTGCTTGTCTCCATTGCCGAAAACCGCATGTATTTAAGCGGCTTTACCGGCCAGGACACCGGGTTTGACGAATCCGCCGGGGTTTTGCTCATCTCCGGTGACCACCTGGTGCTGGCAACGGATTCCAGATACGAAATCCAGGCCCAACAGGAAGCCCAAGACTTTGAAGTGATCTGCTACAAAAAGGGCCTTGCAAAGGAACTGCCCGGCATTCTTGAAAAACTGGGCACATCACGTCTGGGATTTGAGCGCCGCCGCATGAGCGTCAGCCAGTATGACATGATTCGCGAGCAGCTCACATCAGTGGAACTGGTACCGGCGGACAACCTTTGTGAAAACTTGCGCGAGTGCAAGGAGGAAGCCGAAATCAAGGCCATCCGAAACTCCCTGCACCTGGCGGAATCCGCATTTTCCGACTTCCTGGAAAACCTGGAATCCGGCATGAGCGAAGCCCGCGCCGCCTGGGAGATCGAGCGCCGCATGCGGGAAGCCGGCGCCCGATCCGTGTCATTTCCGGTGATTGCCGCATTTTCAGCCAATGCCGCCCTGCCCCATGCCATCCCGTCTGAGCGGCTCATGGAAAACAGCCAGCCCCTTTTGTTTGACTGGGGCGCGGTTTTAAACGGCTATTGCAGCGATATTTCCCGGACCATTGTCCTGGGAAGAGCAGATGACACGTTTAAGAAAGTATTTACCGCAGTCTACGACGCCCAGCAAAAAGCTGTGGAAGCCATCCGGCCCGGGGTCTGGACAAAAGATATTGATGCCGCAGCCAGAAATCACCTGCAGGAAAAAGGCCTGGACGAATATTTCGGCCACGGCCTGGGCCACGGCGTTGGCCTGGCCATCCATGAGGCCCCGTCGCTGAGCCCGGTGACGGAAAGAAACGTTGAACTAAAGGAAAACATGGTCTTTACAATTGAGCCCGGGGTGTATCTGCCCGACTGGGGCGGGGTGCGCCTGGAAAACATGGTGGTTGTGCGCGCCAACGGCGCAGAAGTATTAAACAGCCTGGACGTGAAACTTTTCTGACCCGAATGCCGCCTTTGCCGCCATGAACGAAATTTCCATGCACATGGACCAGTACCTGAACTACCTGGTGGTGGAAAAGGGCCTTGCCAACGCCACGGTTGAATCCTACGGTTCAGATCTTGCCCGGTTTCAGCGGTTTCTGAGCGGCAGCCGAATCGGCCGCACCAACGAGGTGGATGCCGCAGCCATTTTAAAATACCTGCTGCGCCTGCGCGACGACGGCCTGGGCATCCGCTCCAGGGCCCGGCATCTGGTGACCCTGCGGGGTTTTTTTCGTTTCCTGGTCCAGGAAAAGCACCTCTCAAAAGACCCGTCCCGGCTCATTGACCTGCCCAAGTTCGGCCTGAAACTGCCGGACGTGCTTTCAGTCACCGAAATCACCACCCTCTTGGAAACCCCGGACACCACAAAACACAAGGGCATGCGGGATGCGGCCATGCTGGAACTGCTTTATGCCGCAGGTCTTCGGGTCAGCGAACTGCTGCACATCAAGCTCCAGGAGATGAACCTGGATGCCGGGTTTGTGCGCGTAACAGGAAAGGGGGCAAAGGAACGGCTGGTGCCGGTTGGCGGCCATGCCCGCAGCCGGGTGGATCAGTACATCCGCATTGCCAGACCGGCAATGCTGAAAAAACAAACAAGTCCCTGGCTTTTTTTCGGCCGGGCCGGCCGCCCCATGACCCGCCAGGGATTCTGGAAACTGGTGAGAAAATACGCCCTTGCCGCAGGATGCGACAAAAAAATCAGCCCCCACACCTTCCGCCACTCCTTTGCCACCCATCTGCTGGAAGGCGGTGCAGACCTTCGCGCCGTTCAGATGATGCTGGGCCACACAGACATCTCCACCACCCAGATCTACACCCACGTCACCCGCGACCAGATCAAACTCATGCACGAAAAATATCATCCGCGCGGGTAAGGTTGATACGGATTTGGCGGAAATCTCTGATATGAAATCCGGTTGCATCCTTTACCAAAAGGTATATATTGGTATATATCATTTTAAAAAAGCCAAAACAGGAATCCATGCAATGGAAAAAATCGCTAAAATCTTTAAAAACGGCCGATCCCAGGCGGTTCGCCTGCCAAAGGATTTTCGCTTTGAATGCGATCGGGTCAAAATTAAAAAACAAGGGAAAAAAGTGATCCTGGAACCTGTGGAAAAAACAAATTGGCCTTCTGGATTCTGGGAACTGTTTACACAGGATCCCGATTTTCCGACCCCGGAACCATTACCGTCCATGCCCCTGGACCTTGACCGGTTGTAAAAATGTGGCTTCTGGATACAAATATTGTCAGTTACTGGATGCGTGGAGATCATATTCTTATATCCAGGTTGATGACTTATCGTCCCGCTGACCTGGCCATTTCCGCGATTACACTGGCTGAAATTCTTTACGGAATTGAAAAATCCCCGGTTAAAAAAAACGACCGTAAAGCCAGGATTCAGGGAATCTGTTCCCAACTTGAAGTACTGGACTTTGATAAATCGGCTGCCCGGCATTACGCCACAATAAGGGCGGAACTTGAAAAACAAGGAACCCCGATCAGTGAAAGAGATCTGCAGATTGCTTCAATCGCCCTTGCAAACGATTTGTGCCTGGTTACTCACAATACAAAAGAATTTTTCCGTGTTGCGGACCTGGCGGTTGAAGACTGGAAGCTGGGCTGATTTCCCGACACGCGTCACCCAAAATCGGATCCAGGCCATGCATGAAATATATCATCCAGGGGGATAGATGGCCAAAAAATGCAGCGGCGGGCTTTCGCCCGCCGTTTGAAGGGAATCGGAGGAGGAGGTAATTCCCTGTCATGGAAGCCGCACCGGCCTCCCCTGCATTTTTTGAAAAGCCCCGGGATGGCGGCCCGGGACTTTTCACCTACAGCTTCATGGTAAAGCCGAGGAGAAAATTGATTTTGGGTGACGGGTAATAGGCCCGTTGACCATAATAGGTCCCGTATTCCTCATATTTCTTGTTAAACAGGTTGTTGACATTCAAATACGCACTCATTTTGTCCCATTGATAACGGATTTTGGTATTGGCGACAAAATAGTCATCCTGATCATCCGCTGCATTGGCAAAATCACTGATAAAGGGTCGCTCGCCCACGTATACCCCGGTTAATGCCACGGAAAGATTTTTCATCGGATAAAATGTTGTGGTGGCGCTGGCCTGATGCTCCGGCACCCCGGGAAAATCGTTTCCGTCATATTGTCCACCCCTGATTTCAGCATCGGTGTATGAATAGGTGCCTTTGAGGTCAACATAGGCAAATTTATGGCCTGCGGAAATCTCCACGCCTTCGCGCCGTGTTTCATCTTCAAAGTTGGTATTGGCCCCCTGGAAAAATCCAAAAGGAATACTGGGGTCGTACAAAAGCTCATTTTCCGTATCAATGCGGAAAAAATTCACCTTGGCATAAAAGGCGTCTGAAAAATAATGCCGGAAACCAACTTCATAATCATCCGAAGTCTGCGGCTCGAGTATATCCGGAGCATAGGTGAGTTCATCAATGGCAGGATATCTGAAGCTTCGGCTGTAACTGGCATAGACATGGGACCGTTTGGTGTAATTGTATGTGACCCCGCCGGTAAAAAGGTTTTCATCGGATTTGATCCGCTGCAGTGTTTGGGGCTTGAATGTATATTCCACCTCGTCATATCTATAGCCGGCAGAAACAGATAGCCGATCCGTAACCGAAAGCTGGTCATGCACGTAGAGCCCCCAGTTTTCCTTGGTAATTTCCTCTGTTCCGGGTAGATAGTCGGCTGCCACCTCGGATTCATCCTCGATAAAATCAAGGCCAAGGGTCAGACTGTTATCGAGGTTGAAAATTTTCTCCCTGAAAACAACCTGTGGTGAAACAGTAATGGTATCAATCTCCTGATCCCTTTGGGAGCCATATAAAAAAGAGGATGCCTCCCGGTTTCGATACGAAAAATCAATTTTAAACAAGCTGTCGTTTAAAAAAAATATTTCCGGGCCAGCCTTGATGTAATAATCTTCGGTTTCGGAATAGTCATCCGGGCTAAAGGTATCGGTTCTGGAGGCCCCGGCCTGAAACTCGCTTTCGGAAATATCGCCCGGAAGCCCGGTTTTGTCCTCATGATACCCGGAGCTGAAATAAAGCTTCACCCGGTCGCTGGCAAAATAATCCAGGTTCACCCCAACATCCTTTGCCCGGGTATCGGAATTGTCCCTGTACCCGTCAGACGTATAGTAACTGCCGGTCAAAGAATAAGACAGATCCTTGTGCGACCCGCTGATCTGGGCGTTGGCCTTGCCGGTGTCATAGCTGCCCCCGGCCACATCTGCACTGGCGTCAAAACCCTTGCCCTGCTTGGTGATGATGTTGATGGCCCCGCCGGCTGCATTGTCCCCGTACAAAACACTGCCCCGGCCGCCCCGGATGATTTCAATTCGCTCAATGCGGTCCACCGGAATCAGGGTCCAGTCCGTTGCGCTTAAATCCGGGGAATTGATTTTTCTGCCGTCAACCAGTACAAGGGTGTTCATTGAAGCGGTTTCGCCAAATCCCCGCAGATCAACACTATAAGAGCGCCGGTTGCCGGAAATGTCACTTACGTGAACCCCGGCTTCGGTGCGCAGAAGATCAGGCACATCCCGGGCAGGCGAATTTTGAATTTCTTCTTCCGTGATCACTGATATATTGGCTGGCACGGATGAAATGGCCTCTTCCTGCCGGGTGGCCGTCACCACCACTTCTTCAAGCGAGGTGGCAGACCTGGCCTCGCCGTCCTGGGCCAGAACCAATCCTGGCATGCATAACAACACTGAAATACAGATTAAAAATCGGCTCCATTTTTTCATCATTTTCCTCCGCAGGTGATTAAAGGTGTTGCCGGCCCGGGCCAAAAAAAATCCCCGGACCGATATTTTCATCGATCCGGGGATGTCCCTTTTTTATCCTCAGATACCATGCAGCCGCCGGGTTTTCTGGTCCGCGCATATCCCGGAGGTTTTCTTCTCATTCAGGCAGGTCTTCTGACTCTTGGATCATCCGAGTTGCCGCGCCTTCCCTTTTCATTTTTTTGAAAAAGTGGCTTTGTGCGGCTTTCGTCCCCAATCACAGCGGCGGGCCCGTCCCCGATTTTAACGGGGTTCCCTTTTCAGCCTCTATAAGGCACCTGAAATGATATGTCGTGTATATGCTAATAAAGCATAACCAAAAAAGTCAAGAAGAAATTACAAATCAGCTTTGACCATCACCACCACCCGATCAATTCCAAGCCCCGGCAGCCGGTAATTTTCAATCCTTACCCGGCTGTCATGATTTTCCAGGCCGCCAAGCCCTGCCTGGGCCAGTTCGTCCGCAACCCCCCTGCCCTTCATGGCCATGAGCATGCCCCCGGAATTGAGCAACGGCGCGGCCAGCCCGATGAGTTCACCCAGCGAAGATACCGCCCGGGTGACCACCACGTCAAACTTTTCACCTGCCCCTGCCAGGTCCTCGGCCCGGGCATGCCGGGCGTAAATGTTTTCCAGCCCCAGCCGCCGGATCATATACCCCACAAAACTGATCCGCTTGCGCCGGCTGTCAATCAAAGTCATGTCCAGCCCCGGAAATCCGATCTTCATGGGAATCCCGGGCAGACCGGCCCCGGTTCCCAGATCCAGCACCCGCGCTCCCGGGTCAATCCATTTTGCCGGCACCATGGAATCAATCATCAGGTTTTCCGCAATCTCCAAAGGATCATCCACACTGGTGAGATTCAGACGCTGGCCGGCTTCAAGCAGTTCTTTAGCAAACACTTCCAACTGCCCGATTTTATAATTATCCAGACCAAGTCCAAGCTCCTTACCGGCCCGAGCGACCCAGTCCTGCCATTGATGCCAGTTGATCTGCTTTTGTTTCATGGCCGGATCATTTTGGCTGCTTTTTCAGCGCGACAATAATTGGATAAAAAGTCAGCTTCTGCTGCCAGTTTTGTCAGTGCCTGCCGCGTATCCGGCAGCAAGCATTCTAAGTTTGGCTGCCCGGTCATAACCCTTTCGTTCCTGCTTCAGCCGGTCAAGGTCTGTGTTGAAAAAAATTCTGGCGAGATAAAAATTTAATTTTTCAAAGCGCTCGTCAAATACAAGGCGTTGGATCCAGATTTCTTTGAGATCGGCTTCATTATAATGGTTGAAAAGCAGATTGATGTCCTCCACATCGCCGTACTTTAAAACCGTTTCCACAAGCAGTGCAGTATTGATTTCTTCCAGGGAGATCTCTTTGGAATAACTCCAGAAGAAATTTTTGGATTTCATTTTTTCAAAAAGACCTGCTATTTTGGAATTCATTAAATCATCGCCAGTCATTTGCCTGATGCTGAAGAGCCACAGAAGAATATTGATCCCTGATTTCAGCCAACCCGCCTTCCCATTTGAAGCCAAAATCGCCAAAGCTTCGGCCCTGCTTTTTTTTCATTATTAAAAAATCGATGAAATCGATTACTTCTTTTTTTAAATCCTCAGGCAATTCATTGATTCGGCTTTCAATATCCCTGGCTTCCATATTCTGACTCCCCCTCATAAAACCAATTGATATCACATGCTACTATACCATTTTTATATATCCTCTCAATATGATTTGCAACATTTGTCCATAAAAGCAGCGAATTGATCAAAACCCCGGCAGTTTAAACTTCATGGTCACCTCTCCGGTGTCCTTGTCAATTCGGATCATCTTGTCATCCGCGTCGCTGGTTTCCATCTTTTTCCCTGTGGCCATCTCCAGCAACCCGCCGATAAAGGCCATTCCGGTATTGAGCACTTCCTCCATTTTTTCCGGAGGCTGATCTGCAAACGCGGCTGCCCCTTCACTGCTGCTTTCCTCTGCGGGCGCCTCTTCAGCATCATAGGCCAGGGCTGCATCCTGATTTTCAAAAACCGAAGGGTTCAGGTAATGGGGCGTATCCTCCGGGATTTCTTCAGCCGCCCTTTGTTCGGACATCACCGGTTCGGGCTCTTCCTGCATCATTTCCCGCAGCTGATTGAGCAATTCTGTCCGCTTTTCCCGGGAAAATTCCACCATGTCCGTGGCCCCGTCAAAAACCCCCTGAAACAGGTCGGTTTTGAGCTGAATGCCCGCATAAATGCGTTCTTCGATACTGTTTTTGGCAATCAGATTGATGACGTTGACCGCACCGCTTTTCTGGCCGATTCTGCTGATTCGGCCGATGCGCTGGTTCATGCGCGCGGGATTCCAGGGCAGCTCAAAATTGATCACGCAGTCGGCTGCCTGAAGGTTGAGCCCGGTGCCCCCGGCATCCGTGGACAAAAACACCCGGCAGTCCGGGTTGTTTGTAAATTCATCAATCAGGGCCTGGCGCCGGTTGACAGGAATCTTTCCGGAAAGCTCCACAAAAGAAATGCCCGCATTGGACAATTGCCGGGCAATCAGGTAGGTCATGGTCGTCCATTCGGAAAAAATAACGATTTTCCGGCCCTCGTCCATGCCCAGATCGGTCAGAATGGATTCAAGCTCCTTTAATTTCGGCGATATCTGGGTTTTCCGGTCAATCAGATAGGTGGAATTGCAGACCTGACGCATTTTGAGCAGCAGCTCCTGGATGCGCCGCAGATCCATGGGCGTGAGAAATTTTTTGTTGATCAGAGGCAGCAGCGACTGGCTGTATCCCCCATGAATTTTGTACTGCTGATCCGAAAGCGCAATATAATAATTGTTGACGATTTCATCGGGCAGCTGGTCAAGCACGTCCTTTTTCCTGCGGCGGATCACAATGGACTGAAGCTCCTGATGCAGCTTCTCCAGGTTCCGATACCCCAGGATCTTGCCCTTTTTGTCCCGGCTGAGCATGAAATGATCTGCTGCAAAGGCCCACAGCGGCGACAGCCGGTCCGGATCCAGAAACTGGACAATGGAATAAACATCCTCGAGCTTGTTTTCCAAAGGCGTGCCCGTGAGCACCATGGCATGTTTGCGCGGAATGCTTTTGACCGCATCCGCGGTCTTGGTGTTGAAATTCTTGATTCGCTGGGCTTCGTCAAGAATGACCAGATCCGGTTTAAACCGGGAGATGGGCCCCACATCGCGCAGCACCGCCTCATAATTGGTGATTTTAAACAGCGTCGGGTCGGTTTTGTAAATCCGTCGCCGGGCTTCAGCGCTTCCGGCCACAATCACCGCCTCCTCATCCGTAAACCGCTCGATTTCCCGTTTCCACTGCTCCTTTAAAGACGCCAGAGTCACCACCAGCACCCGGGAAAACCCGAAAATCTCTTTTTTCAAAATGGCGGCTGCCACCGCCTGAAGGGTTTTTCCAAGCCCCATCTCATCGCCGATCAATGCGGCTTTTTTATAAAGACAAAACCGCACCCCCTCTTCCTGGTAAGGGTAAAGAGGGGTTTTGATCACGGAAAAATCCGGCCGGCTTTCCTGGGCAAGCTCTGCCATCTGCCGCTCGGTCCAGTATTGATCCAGTTTTTTCCACACCAGGCCGTCAATGCGCACCCGCTTTGACTGCTCCGGCAGGGAAAGCAAAGGCGTAAACGCCCCCAAGTCACTGTTTTGAAAAAGCCCGCTGTCATCAAAATGTTCTTCAATGACCTGCCGGATCTCTTCTGGCTCGTTTTGGGGATCTTCGCAAAACAGCCGGGGCCGCCGGGCGGCCGAGTCCCAGAAAATATCCACAAACGGAAAAACTTCCCTGGCTGCGGCTTTTTGAAAACCTTTCTGCCTCTTGAGATACAGATGCACGGCAATCAGGTGCTTGCAGGTATTGAGCCGGTTTGTGGCAAAATCCGGGCAGGAGCAGCGGCCAATGCCGTTTGCCGGATCATGGAAAATGACCGTGTATTGTTTGCCCGCCGGGGTTTGCACCAGGTGCTCGCCTTTAAACATATCCCCTGCGGTAATCTGCAGTTTTTCAGTCCTGGCGCGTTTCTTTCGGTCTTCTATGGCCTGGGCCCGTATTTCTTCCGGGCTCAGATACGGGGACTGCGGTTCCGGTTCAGCCGCGGCTGCTTCCTGGTATTGAATGTTTTGTGAAATATCGAGCAGCGCAGCCACAATGTGCTTGCACCCTTCACCCGGATAAGGGCAGTCGCAGCTGGTCTCCAGGCCATCGCCGTTGGCCCGGATCCGGATGGTGTAATCGCCGTAACTGCCGTCAACAGCATATTCAAACTGCCCGTTGTCCGGATCCAGGTTTCGGCCCACGCATGCCCCGTATTCAAACAGCCGCTGACCGCGCTTGAAAATAATGTCTGTATCCGCCACCCGGCTCCGGATATATTCAGGACTCAGCATCTCCATGATTTTTTCCTCCGCCATGTTCCGCCCATTGCATCAACCCGCACACCCGGAACCACCCCGGCCCGGACATACAAAGCCATTAACAGACACGCCAGAAAAGATCAACCTCCGCAACGGCCCCGCTTTTTTCAAAACCCCCGCTCCCGCTGTTAAAGCCGCGTTACGGATTGACCTGACAGGTATTTTGCATTAATGTAAAGGTAAAATGAGCGCAATCCGATAAAATAAGAGGCTGGCCATGAAAAAAAATACAATAACACATAACACCTCTGTAGATGCCTTGATAGCAGTCACCAAGCGCCTTATGCGCTATGAGGATCGGTATAATATGGCCTCAGAGGAATTTTACAACCAATTTTGCAAAGGCCAGGCCGAAGATTCCGAAGATTTTATCGAATGGGCAAATACTTACCAGCATTTTATTGCGTTGAGGCGCGATCTGGAATCAAAGGATCAGGAAGGTCATATAAAAAGCGTTGTGCTGGATTACAGCACCTATAAAAAAATCGAAGAGATTCTGATAGACTACGGATTGGCAAAAGCAATAGAGGAAACAGCAGAAGAAGACACGGTTGATTTGGAAACGGCCAAAAGAGTAACCGGTTACGATAAATGAATGTTTCGTATAGTGAAAATTGAGGGAATATGCAAACTTAAATTCAAATCATACATACACCGCTTCCCGATCAATCCGCTCTTTTAAAAATGAATTCATTTTCGGGCGATAACTCACGACATCGATTTTTGTATGCAACCGCTCTTCAAGGTCCTGCTTGATTCCGATTAAACAAAACAGATCCTGTTCCCGGAGACTGACAACAATATCAAGATCACTGCCCTCTTCCATTGATCCCCTGGCAACCGAACCGAATACGCCGATTTTCTGAACCCCATATTTTGGCCCGTTGTTCCTCTTATATTCGCGCAACGCCTGTAAAATCTCAGCCCGCTTCATTTTGGTTTTCCTTCAATTCTTTTTATGAAATTCTATCAGAGATTATGCTTTTCCTGCATTGACCTGATCGAGCAGCCGGTTGATATTTTTTCGGGCATCTTTTACATTGATATTGATCCTCCGCCCGATGCAGAATTTGAGGTCAGATCATACTTGACACTGCATAGCCTATTGACTTAACCCTTGTTTTAAACTATTTTCATCCATCAGTGGCATCCTCGAAAACTCCAAGCGATTAAATACCGAAAGACACTATGCATAAAAAAAGATAGGCTTTCAAGCGAAACAAACCTTAAATCTGTTATCCTTTAATAAAATATGGCTATGGCGAAATCAGGTTCAGGAAAAAATCGCTCCCGACGAAAACAACAACGGCAGAAAGAATTCCAGCGACAATCCGCAAACCAGGCGCGGAAGGAGAAGGCCGGGTTCTATCTTGAGGGCGCTCTGTATTACAAAGATATTCAGAATTACAAAAAAGCCGAGAACTTTCTGAAAAAGGCTGTCAAGCGGGATCCGGATAACCGGGATGCCCTGTTTGAACTCGCCCGGCTGGGCAGCAGCATGGACAGAAACGAACTGATCCGGGACGGTTTGCTTCAGCTTTATGAACGCGGATTGCTTGCCAACACACCAGAAGAAAATGAGACCATTCTGGTTCTGTGTTCGAACCTGATCCATTTCGGCGAGTTCGAGCAGGCCCTGCAAATCGCCGATGCCTTCTATTCCCGGCGGAAAACCCTGAACCTGAAAAAACCGAAGCAGTTTGAAAAACACCTGCTTGAAATCATTGAATACAGTTCGGCCATACAGGATTACGGGCAAATGCAGCCCGCCCGGGAGTCCGAAGCCCGGCCCGGCACAGGCAAACTCCGGTCGGGCGGGGCGTCCCGGAATTCTGCCGCCGGCTCTGGTGTCGATTCGGATAAGAGCGTAAAGCAGCAACCATCAAAACCCCGGGAATCGAAAAAATCCGTTGAACCGACAGCAGCAACAGAGCCGGCATTCAAAGAATCCGCGCCTGAAATTGAAGTTCGCCTGGAAACAGGGCAAGACAGTATGGCAAATGCCCTTGCCCAGGCAAGCCCGGCCTCCGCTGAGGCATACGATCTTGTCATGGATGCCCTCCGGCTCCGCTTCAGGGAAACCTTTGACCACCTGCTGTGCTTAAATACGCTAGAGGGAATCAGCTCCCTGACTTACCAGGAAGAAACCGCCCGTAAAATCCTGAAAACCTTCCGTGGCCGGGCGCTGCTTGCCGACGAGGTCGGAATGGGCAAAACCATTGAAGCCTGCATGGTGCTAAAGGAATACCTGATGCGCCGCATGGCCGGAAGTGTTTTGATTCTGACCCCTACACCCCTTGTCAGCCAGTGGCAGGAGGAACTCAGCTCCAAATTCAGCCTGGACTTTTTGTCTACTGACGACCGGGATTTTCGGACCATGGGCGAGTCCTTCTGGCAGCAGCCCCGTATCGTGGCCTCTGTCAATATCGCCAAATCCAAAAAGAATTTCTCCGCCGTGGTCAGCCGGGAGTGGGATCTTGTCATTGCGGACGAGGCCCATCATTTCAAAAACAAAAACACCCTTAACTGGAAACTGCTCAATTCCCTGAAAAAACGTTTCCTGCTGATGCTCACCGCCACACCGGTGGAAAACAACCTGATGGAGCTCTACAACCTGATCACGCTGCTCAAACCCGGACAGCTCAAAACCGCCTCTGCTTTCAAGGAAGAGTTCATGACCCGGGGCGATCCCACGGACCCCAAAAACCGAACGCTGTTAAAGGGGCTGCTCGATCAGGTGATGATTCGCAACACCCGGGCTGTAGCCAATATCCGGATTCCGCCCCGGTTTGCCGAAACCATCAGCACAAAGCCCACTTCTGCGGAGATTGAAGTTTACCGGCGGGTTACCGGCCTGGTTCAGGATATCAATGCATCCAATGGCACCCAAAACCGAATGATATTAAAACATCTGCTGGCAGAGGCAGGCTCCTCGCCCGCGGCGGTGGAAAAGACCCTGTCTGGTATGACGGGCAAACTTGAACTGTTAAACCGCCAGCAGGAGGAAATCCAGGCCATCCGCAACCTGGTGAGATCCATGGACGATACCGGTAAAAACAAAATAACCCTGCAACTGATACAGGGGGCAAACGAAAAAATCATTATTTTTGTCAAATACCGCGCCACCCTGGATCATCTCTCGGATGTGCTGGCATGGCACAAAGTCGCTCACAGCCTGTTTCACGGGCAGATGCCCAATGCGGAAAAAGACCGTGAAATCGATAAATTCAAAACCGAAAACAAGGTGCTGCTCACCACGGAACTCGGCGGTGAAGGCCGGAACCTCCAGTTCTGCAGCCGGATGATCAACTATGACCTGCCGTGGAACCCCATGCGCATCGAGCAGCGCATCGGCCGCATTCACCGCATTGGCCAGACCCGTGAAGTGATGATCTATAATCTTTGCGCCGCCGGAACAGTCGAAGAATCCATTCTTGATATTCTGGACCGCAAAATCAACATGTTTGAAATGGTCATCGGCGAGATCGACATGATCATGGGCCGCATGCGGGGCGAGCAGGATTTTGCCGACCTGGTCTACGATCTCTGGATCAATGCGGCCTCTGAAGATGAGCGGAAAGAAGCCTTTGACAAGCTTGGAACCCGGCTGAAACGATGCCGGACGGGCTACGAAAAAACCAAAACCCTGGATGAGAAACTGTTTGGGGAAAACTATGAGGCCTGATTCGGATACACGAATCCAACCCCTGGAATTCGCCCGGCGTTTTCTGCAGCTCCACGATGCTGCCGTGGAAAATGACACCTCGGCTATAGAAGCGCTGGTTCCGGAACGATTGCGCACCCTGCTGGAAGTGCCCGAGCACATCCGGATTTCGGAGGATGGCGGAGACGCCGAAGACCGGGACTATCATTATACCGTGACATACGGCACCCCCATATTGGAGCGAATGATTGGCAACACACTGGAAACAATCCCCATAGCAGGCTGCCGGCTGGAATTTGATTACATCAAAAACGGCGGATTTGACCGGCTTCTCGAAGACCAACTGACATTTTACGGCGCAACCGCCGCCATAGAAACAGTTGCTGCAGTGACAGCCGAATATGTCCAGGTGTCCTGCCGCTACACAGCCTTAAGCGACGAGCAGAAAGAAGGGCTTTTGACAATTGTATTCAATACCGATACCGGCGGAGTCGTACCGGCTATGGCCGAGGCGTTCGATACAGGCGGATTCCGCACTGCTTTTACCCGGCCCGACACGGATATAAAGCATAAAATCACCCCCCTGGCCGAAAAAATGGAACAGACCGCCCGCGGACTTTTAGAAGACCGGCTTGCGATGTTTCATGCCAGCATGAACCGCCGGTTTCAGCGCGATATTGCAAACCTGGAGGAATATTACAGCAGCCTGGAAGCGGAGATGCAGAAAAGCCTGGAAAAACCCGGGCTGTCTGAAAGCGCCCGAAGCGACCGCCAGGCAAAGATCGATGCGATTCCCGCCGAGCTTGCCAGCAAAAAAGAAGACCTGTTGAAAAAATACAGCATCAAAGTGCACCTTCAGCTTGCCGCGGCCATGTACATCCGGACACCGGCCAAAAAAATCGCCTGCCGCCTTTCCATCGGCAAACAACGCCGCCAATTCTTTTTGACCTACAACCCCGTCACCCGGGCAATCGATCCCCCGCCCTGCACCATCTGCAAAAAACCCATTTCTCATATTCATTTCAACAGCCGACTTGAAGCGGTCTGCTATGGTTGCAGGAAGTAAACGCGGCTGAAACCATGTAGATGGGACGGTCAGGATTTAAGATCAAGGAAGGAAAAAATTTTAACCGCCACTAAAAATTCCGGCAAGAGGCACAATATGGATACCGCCAAAATTTTTTTAAATGGCCGGAGTAAGGACAACAAGATTTTCATCGATCAACCCGTTAAGTTTTGAGCAAGCCTCCCCGCCCCGGAAATATTCAACCCATATGGATGTATCCACTAAAACCGGCATTGACGGCCTCTGATGACATCCATGTCAATGTCCAAATCGATCTTGCCTTTAAATTCCTTTAATTCCGAAAGCCTGGCTTTTCTTATCATATCCTCTAAAGCCGTTATGATAAGCTGTGTCTTGGTATTGATTTTAGTGAGTTTCATGGCTTCATCAATTAAGTGTTCCGGCAAATCAAGAGTTGTTCGCATAATCACCCTCCTTTTTTTATGCATAAAAATAACAATTCATGCATATAATGTCAACACCCCTAAACCCCGCAACCGCCTTTGTAAAATTCAGAGCCGACACCATGGCGGGCTCAAATGCCGATCTTTATTCTGCGGCTCTCAGCCTTGACATTTGCACCAAAAGTAGCTACTTTTTTTAAAAGTAGCCATATTTTGGAGGAACCAGACATGCACACAGCAGGCATCAAAGACATCAAAAACAACCTGAGCCGGTACCTGGCCCGGGTAAAATCCGGGGAGGAAATTCTGATCACCGAAAGGGGCAGACCCATTGCCAGAATTATCAGGGAAAACGGAAAAACCAATGAAATCCGCCAGGCGCTTGGCCCTTTAATCGAAAACGGCTTGATTGCCATGCCGACTCAGCCAATTAGCAAAGAACCTCCCCCCCGCATAAAAGCCGCCGGAAAATCCACATCCGAAATGGTAGCAGAGGACAGGCGGTGATTCTTTACCTGGCCTTTCTTTTGGACCGACGCCTTTACAAACAGGACCCGCTCATAAATTCCGCACCAGCTTACATGGCCGCTACAAAAATCAGCATGATTTTAAGCCGGCAAACCGATGTGATTGTTTTAAACGCTGCTTCCATAGAAACCGCCTACCAAGCCGTTACAACCGGAATGCTGATCTATGAAACAAATCGTGAAACCCGGCTTGAATATGAATCTGGCTTGCGGGGATCGTATTTTGATTTCAAACCGTTTCTTGAAAAACTCAGAGCCGGAACCATGTCGGGCGCAAATCCCGGAAAAACAACCCATGAAAGCAATTGAAACCACCTCACCCATTTTGACGACTTTTTAGACTAGGTCCGGAAACACGCCGGCAAATCTTTATAAGCTCATTGTAGCCCCCGACCCGGTTTTGCACCATGAAAACCTGGCTTTCTGCCTGCCATGTCCTTGACTTGATCTCAACTTTGAACTAATATTGGTTTATAACCGATTAAAATTGGAGCATTCCGCATGGAACAGATTAATATTCATAAAGCCAAGACCCAGCTTTCCCGCCTTATTTCAGAGGGAAAAGAAGTCGTTATTGCACGTTATGGCCAACCTGTTGCAAAACTGGTTCCCATCAAACACCTGTCTCAGGATCGCAAGCCCGGCACCGGCAAGGGAAAAATCAGGATGACCGATACATTTTTTGATCCGTTGCCCGATTTCGCTTCGCATACAATAATTGAAAAATAAAGGTGATACATGGAGCCTGATAAAATATATAATGAAATAAGTCAACTGCCTCCTGAAGCACAACAGGAAGTTGTAGATTTCATCTCTTTTTTAAAAACTCGATATCAAAAGCAGCACAAACCGCCTTTGCAAAATGATATTATCAGAGATCCTTTTATCGGGATTTGGAAAGACCGCGAGGATATGAAAGACGGCAAATGGCTTCGCAAAGTCCGGGCATCTGAATGGGGTGCTTCTGATTAATACGATGCTTATAGACACTGACATTCTAATTGATGCCGCCCGTGGTGTTGATGAAGCAGTTGGCTGTCTCCAGCAAATCCAACAACAGCGATCTTCAGGTGCTGTCAGCAGTGTAACCCAAATGGAATTAATCATTGGCTGCCGGAATAAGAATGAGTTGGAAGCATTGAAGCGTTTCTTAGAAAGATTTCAGATCATAAGCATCAATGAGAAAATTTCTGATACGGCCGTCGATTTATTAAGCCAATATCGACTGAGCCATGGATTGCTGATCGCAGATGCGCTTATTGCTGCGACATCTATTGTCAAACAAACCAAGTTTATTACAAAAAATCAACGCGATTTCAGATTTATTGAATCCTTGAGTCTGCTACCTTATCCGGAATTCTAACTTCAAACCGCATTCAGCATTCTGAAAAATAAAATCCCCTCAATCCAACCAAGCAAGAAATCCAATGGACAAAAATTCAAAAAATATTGCTGACAACCCTCTTGCCGAATCGGTTAAACACCACCTGATCAGCTATATTTCAGAATCTGAAGACGCCCGGAAAGCCATTGTCGCCTCATATCTTTTCGGTTCATCCCTGCATCCGGAAAAATTCAAAAAAAACTCCGATATAGACCTGGCCTTTCTTTTGGACCGACGCCTTTACAAGCAGGACCCGCTCATAAATTCTGCACCGGCTTACATGGCCGCCACAAAAATCAGCATGATTTTAAACCGGCAGACCGATGTGATTGTTTTAAACGCTGCTTCCATAGAAACCGCCTACCAGGCGGTTACAACCGGAATGCTGCTCTATGAAGCAGATCGTGAAACCCGGCTTGAATATGAATCCGCCTTGCGGGGGATTGTATTTTGATTTCAAACCGTTTCTTGAAAAACGCAGAGCCGGCACCATGCCGGAGATCTTCGGCAGTTCAGGCACGGGACGAGACCTCGAAGGTGGTAAGAATGGGGCGGGAGAACGATTTTAAAGGAAATTCTTCCAGGTATAACTCTGTTGCCTCCTTCAGGTTGCTGATAGCCTCGGCAATGGTTGTCCCCTGGCTGGCGGTTCCGACTTCCGGGCACTCGGCCACATAGAGGTCGTCCTCCTGGTGGATAATAGCGGTCAAGGTGTTCATCTTTCTTTGTTCCTTGTTAAACCGCGTGGTTATCGAAGTTCTGTGTGTGCTTTTAATTTGTCTTTTTCAATAAAGACAGTCTCGTAAAAAGTCAGTTTGGGATGGCAAAAAAAAAAGTTCAAGCCCATTTTAAATCCGGGGGCGCCGCAAATCCCGAGGAATGCGGCGTACATAAAGTACGTGAAATTCCGATGGGATGCAGCGCAACGCGGATATTGGACATTTTCCGAAGCCATCAATAAAAGTATCAAACAGTTGCATGATCTGATGGTTGTTTAAGATAACACAAAAGGCAACCAAAGAAAAATAAAAATCCGGTCAAATTTATCCTGTCGCGTTCTCCACAAAAAGACATCTGCAAGTATTTCCCATAAAGCTTTTACCTTTTCCCATATTCACTTCAACAGCCGGCTTGAACCGGTCTGCTATGGTTGCAGGAAGTGACCGCGGCCGAACCTCTCCGGCCTGTTCTCTGAAAAAAATAACACTCCTTTCTCGTGGACCGAACCCTTTACAAGCAGGACCAGCTTATAAATTCTGCATTAGCCTATATGGCAGCCGCAGAGACCGGCTTTTTGCTGGAGCGATAAGCAGACGTTATTATAATAAATTTCGCTTCTATTAATTTTTATTGTTGACGTGTAACTCAAAAAAGGTTACATTTCAATAGATTTTAAAACTCAACATACATAACCGGAAACAGCGAGTGCAATTTGCGTTGGCGAGTTTTTTTTCGAAAAAGAATGCAAAAACATGTTCTGAAAATGCCGGAAAAGGAACAAAAGCGCTTAGCCAACCTTGTAGAGGATTTGGTTCAGAAAGGACCGGTTCGTTCCGAATGGCGTAATTTCAGCAAGCTTGGCAACAATGAATATCACTGCCATCTGTCTTATTCATGGGTTGCATGCTGGCGGGTGGAGCAGGATCATATGGTCATTGAGGTGTATTATGCAGGTAGTCGTGAAAAAGCCCCATATTAGAATGGAAGGCGAGATTTCCGCCGAACTGATTAAGTTCTTGAAAGAAAAATATAGGGATGTGGAAGTTATTGAAAACGAAGACGAAGAACTGGTGGAAATCACCCAAAGCGATTGGTATAGAAATATTCGGCATCAAATTTCACCGGGAGAAAATATGGCCATTTATCGAAAACTTCATGGCCTGTCCCAGGAAACATTGGGCAAAAGAATCGGGAAGTTCTCTCGGCAGAATATTTCAAATATGGAACGGGGGCACCGGCCCATCAGCAAGGCTGTGGCAAAACGGATGGCAGAGCTGTTTGATGTTTCCGTTGAAAAATTTCTCTGAACACATATTTTCGCGGATGCCGCCGGTTTATACCCAGCCCTGCACCATCTGCCCCCCCTTTCCCATATTCACTTCAACAGCCGGCTTGAACCGGTCTGCTATGGTTGCTGGAATTCATTTGGGCTGCTTTTCGCCTTGACTCCGGCGAAAAAATGTTTTATGTGTATACACATAAGGATAATATGTGTCAAAGGGGATTATGATGAATATCACACTTTCCGCAGACGAAGAGCTTGTAAAAAAAGCAAGGGAATATGCAGCCCGGCAGGGAACCAGTTTGAACCGGATGATCCGGGAGTATATGGAACAGCTCGCCAATATCCCGGAGACAGATGAAATCGCAGAGGAATTTGCCTTGCTGGCAAAACAGAAAGGGGGCGCCAGCCCGGAAGGTTTTGTTTTTGACCGTGAAGCGGCGCATAAGCGGAATACAATAGCATAATGAGACAATATTTTATTGATTCCAATATTGTAATTTATGCCAATGATCTGAATGGGCAGGAAAAACAAGCCAGAGCGATAGACGTCATTCAGAAGTGCATGAGGATGAAAAACGGCGTGCTGTCCATTCAGGTGCTCCAGGAGTATGCCAACATTGCATTGACAAAACTGATGCAGGATTCTGCTGTCGTTCTCAGGCAGCTCAGGCTTCTTGATGTTTTTAAAATCATTGCTCCATCACCTGCCCTGGTACGCCGAGGGGTTGAAATCCGGAATTCATACCGGATTTCCTTCTGGGACGCCGGTATTGTCGCTGCGGCAGAAATCGCCGAGTGTGATTATATCCTATCGGAAGATCTGAATACGGGTCAGTATTATGCCGGCGTAAAGGTCATAAACCCCTTTGCCTCCAACTTCGATCCGGCTGAACTGGGCAAATAGCCCAACCGCACCGATAACCTCAAATAATCCGCTGCAGAGATCGCCGAAGACATCTGCCTGCCATGTCCAGCCATACATTACTTGACCGATGCATCAGATTCACCTAATATCAAAATATATTCAATTGATTGAAACAAGGGGCCAGCATGAAGCCGTTAAACTCAAATGAAATTATAACCTATTTGAATCAAAACAAAAAACTGCTTTATGACCAGTTCGGCGTCATCCGTATTGGCCTTTTTGGCAGTTATGTCAGCGGAACACCGTCTTCATCCAGTGATATTGATATGGTCGTTGAAATGGAAGGGAGCAAAAAAAATATACATAATTTCTTGGGCCTTAAACGCTTCCTGGAAAATGAATTCGGGAAAAAAGTGGATCTTGGATTTGAACATTGCCTGAAACCCGCAGTGAAAGAAAGGATCCAGGAGCAGATCGTTTATGCCTGACCATCGGAACCACCGCCTTTATCTTCTACCCTGAACAATCCAGGCTGCACTGGAAAAACAAACATGACCGCTTACCGGCAAAAAAGCTGGTGGCTCCAGTCCCTGCCCCCCCGAACCCCTTGCATTCGGCCTGCCCCAGATTCTCCGGGGTTTTATGAAACACGTGGACCGGCTTTATTACGGGTAAAGAAAAGTCAATCCCGCTTACAAAACTTTCCGCACTCCTTGCACCTAAAATCATCATCCAACCGCCCCCCGCACTCACACACCCACCCGATGCGCCTGCAGGGATTGCCAGCCACAAGCTCATGATCAGCCACATCCCGGTTGACCACAGACCCGGCCCCCACCATGGCCCAGCGCCCGATGGTATTTCCGCAAATAATGGTGCAGTTAGCCCCAAGCGTGGCCCCTTTTCTGACAAGTGTCGGCCGCACCTGGTCCATCCGGTTTATATTGGCCCGCGGATTGTAAATATTGGTAAACACCATCGACGGCCCGCAAAAGACATAATCCTCCAGGGTCACGCCCTTGTATACGGACACGTTGTTCTGGATTTTGCAGCCCCTGCCGATTTCAACCTCCGGGCCGATCATCACATTCTGCCCGATGGTACAATCCTCCTTGATCCGAACACTTGAAAACACATGGCAGAAGTGCCAGATCCGGGTCCCCTGCCCGATTTCAGCACCCTCGTCCACGTATGCGGATTCATGTATGAAACGCTCTTTCACTCCTAGCCTCTCCAGGATCTCCTAACCTGCCAGGGCCTTTTGACAAAGCGGGTGATATTCACCGCTGGCCCCCTTTGGCTGTGCATTGCGGATATAGTGCACGATTTCAATTGATGCACGAGCTTCTTCCAGCCCGAAGCCACTTCCTGAAAGAATTTCAAGGTAACCCCGCGTGTGAAGATTTGTGAAGCCACCGGAAAATTCAATCTCCTCGCTTTCCACCGTGATGAAACGGTAGGTACTCTGCCTCTTTTACTCGGAGCTTTCCATATATAAACAGTATGTTAGGAAAATAATGCCCCTTATAAACATGGCAAACTAATCATGCTTGCCTCAAACATCTTATGATGATAAGTATCAATTCAAAAGAAAAACATCTTATTGTGGTAAGGGTTTCAAAGGAGCACGCGCTGATTCTGTTGATTAGTATAACGAAGTTCAGAGGAACAGTGCAATTAAACTTGTTACCTCCGGCCGGCATCACCGGGACGAAGATGCGGCGAACCTGGAGCGCAGGCAAGCTTAGAATTAAATCCAAAAAAGGCGTTAGCCTGAGCGGCAGCCCGAAGAAGTCCGGGCTGAAATATGACTTAAGGTGAACGGAAATTTCCGGGTTCTTCAAAAAATGAATAAAAACAAGAAAAAAAATGTACAATTAATTATTGATAATAATTTATGTTGTGGTTGTGGGGCGTGCGAGGGTATGTGCCCAACAAAAGCCATCATTATTGATATTACCAAGAGTTACCGTCCAGTTATCAACGAAACAAGCTGTACGAAATGCGGGATTTGTTACCAAATCTGTCCAGGCAAAGGATGGCCAGCTCTTTCCTGGGCAAGATCCTTGGTTGATAGAAATACATACTGGGATGACAACTATGGCCCTGCATATGATTGTTTTCTGGGAAAATCTGCTGATGATAATATCCATTTACAAGCTGCTTCTGGAGGTATAGCAACAAGTTTAGTGATTCTCCACCCGCGTAGCGGGTGGCCTCAGGTAGCCCCCTAAAAGGGGGCTTGAATTGGGGAAGTCCTTTGTGCTTATTGGTTACTCAAAATCAAGCTCCAACTG
>Ga0182239_1000059_pt1 | contig 37827 bp, 32 predicted proteins | sample hydfrate6_PW_210_FD_132456 | JGI IMG/M metagenome (GOLD analysis project Ga0182239, IMG submission 132456) | Subsurface microbial communities from deep shales in Texas, USA - hydraulic fracturing test 6_PW_210 | ecosystem: Environmental > Aquatic > Deep subsurface > Shale gas/oil reservoir >... | reverse complement strand
CAAACGGATGCACTGGACGCTCATTCTTCGCGCCAGTGATCCTAAGCGTTGAAAACTGATCAACTACGTATGGTCTCGTCATTGCGAGGAGTCTTCGACAGGCGTCTTCGCCGAAGCAATCTCGAAATCGTTACCGATACTTAAGAACAGGTGTACTCGTTCAGTCCACAGATGGTGCATTGGTGTACTATCCTTCATAATACGAACGTAAAATCTGGCTTCTGGAAGGATGCTTGAGTTTGCGCAGTGCCTTGGCCTCAATCTGACGGATACGTTCCCGGGTGACATTAAACAGCTTGCCCACCTCCTCCAGAGTGTGGTCAGAACGCTCTCCGATGCCGAACCGCTTGCGCAAAACCTGCTCCTCCCTAGGTGTGAGCTCGGATAAGAGCTCCTGGATCTGGTCTCCAAGCTTGGTATGGACTACTTCATCTGCCGGAGCCAGGGCCCTCTTGTCCTCAATAAAATCACCCAGGCTGGAATCTTCTTCATCCCCAATCGGTGTTTCCAAAGAAATGGGCTCCTTGGCAATGCGCAGAACCTTTTTCACTTTTTCCAGGGGATAGTCCATGCGCTCGGCGATCTCTTCGGGCAAAGGATCCCGGCCCAATTCTTGAACCAGATACCTGGAGGTGCGAACCAGCTTGTTGATGGTCTCGATCATGTGCACCGGAATCCGAATAGTCCGGGCCTGATCGGCAATGGCCCTGGTGATGGCCTGCCGGATCCACCATGTGGCATAGGTGGAGAACTTGTATCCCCGCTGATACTCGAACTTGTCCACTGCCTTCATCAGCCCGATGTTGCCTTCCTGGATAAGATCTAAAAACTGTAGGCCACGGTTGGTGTATTTTTTTGCGATGCTGACCACCAGGCGCAGATTGGCCCTGATCAGCTCCTGCTTGGCCCGCAGGGCCATGCGATTGCCGTTCTCCATCCGCCACAGGATATCTTCCAGCTCGTGCACGTCATGGCAGCACTTCTCTTCCAGGCGTTGCAGGATCTCCATTTTTCCGGTCAGCATCTCCTTAAAAGAAAAGACTTCTTCCACAGTCATACCCAGCTCATCGGCCAGGATCACGGGGTTGATTTCCCGCTGGTCCAGCTGAGAGAAAAGGTTCTCGATCTCCTGCTGGGTCTTGCCCACTGACAGGATATACGCCGAGTAGTCTCGCTGACAATTGTTCATCTGGCGTACATAGTCGCCGATATTTTCGATAATCTCATCCAGGAGCTTCTTTTCCAGCTTAATAGCCACCAACCTATCCACTATCTCGTGCTTGAACTCCAGGATACGGTCCTGCACTCCCCTCACCCGCTTGTTCAGGGTGGCTGTCTCCCCCAGCTTGGTGTACACAGACTTTTTCTTCCGATGTATCTGTCTTATCTCGTCCAGGAGGTTAATCACCCGCTGCCGCTGGTTCATCTCCTCTTCCGTGGGATCGTCCTCCTCAATGGTCTTGACCACGTCCTTGAGCTTGGCGTTGCCTTTTTTCAGTTCCTCACCGACCCCGATCAGATATTCAATGGCCACCGGGACCTCGGCCAGGGCGTACAGGACTTCCAGCTCCCCGGCCTCGATCTTTTTGGCGATATGCACTTCTCCGTCCCGGTCCAGCAAGGGCACCAGACCCATCTCATGCAGATACATGCGCACCGGATCAGAACTGCGGGAGAGTTCCTGGGCCTCCTCGTCTTCATCGGTGCTATTCGCTTGACCTTCGAGCTCAAGCCCCACTTCCCGGGGCATAACGTCGATCTTTTTATTGTTGTTTTCGTCAACAATTGCGATTTCCAATTGCTGAAAAACAGTGATGATCTCTTCAATCTGCTCCGGCTCGTTCACTTCAGCCGGCAAAGCCTCATTCAACTCTTCAAACGTCAAAAAACCCTTTTGCTTTCCTTTAGCGATCAGGGTCTTGATCTGTTGAATGTCCTTGATTGTGCTCATTCCGCCCCCTTCAAAAATTGACTGAATGCACTGAGCAGCCTGGCTACCTCCTGCTCATCCCCTCTGGCCTGGGCCTGTGCAATGGCCTCTTTCAGCCTTTGTTTGGTGCTCTGTTCCCTGCCCCGGAGCAGCAAATCGGCTATATCATCCCACACTTTCCGATCCTTTTCCGCTTCCTGCCCTTGCAATTGACAGGAGACATAAAACGCTTTTTCCCCTTGATCCAAATACGGTAAAATCTGATCTGGTCCATAATCGCACAACTTATTCCAAAACTGTCTTCCCCGATCAGTCCGCAATAGTCCTGCCAATCCCTGGGCCTTGAGCTTGGGCACATATTCAGGACAACGGACGGCAAAGGCCAACAACTCCCGGTCCCTCTGCCCGGAAGGCCCAGAGATGACAGCAAATTGTGCTGCCTGCTGCGCATTGGATGATCTCCGGGGAGCTTGCATGGCCCTGCGCAATTCAGCCTCAGACAGTTGTAGTCCCCTGGCCAGCCGGGGGAGATAGTACGCCTGCCAGGCGGCCTGGGATAATGACTGCAGGAAATTCACGGCCCAAGACATAATGTCTTTTGGTGCTGAAAAGGTAGTAATCATGCGCAGGCAAAATGCAAGACCCTCTTCGGCCTGGTGCAGAAGATCCTGCAATGCATCCTTTCCCTGACCGCGCAACAGACTGTCCACATCCTCACCATCCGGCAGGCAGACCACCTGGACCTGCAGTCCTGCCATCAAAATCATCTCTGCACTGCGCAAAGCGGCCTGCTGCCCGGCCCGATCCCCGTCAAAAAGCAAGATCACTGTCGTGCACAGCCCGGACAGTCGTCGGACCTGAGCTGAGGTCAAAGACGTTCCCAACACCCCGCATGCATTTGCAAAACCAAACTGAACCAGGGTCAACACATCGGCATACCCTTCAGTCAGCAGGGCCTGTTTACTTTGACTGATGCTCCGCCGGGCCTGTTCCAACCCGTACAGGAGATCGCCTTTGGTAAATATCGGGCTTTCACTGCTATTGACGTATTTGGGCTCGCCCTCTCCCACTATCCGCCCCCCATAGGCCACAACCTTGCCTCCGAGGTTATGGATAGGAAACATCAACCTGGATCGAAAGCGGTCGTATATCCGGCCTTGCTGATGCTGGGAAAGGAGCCCCGCCTGAACCCCCTGTTCCGGGGAAAAGCCTTGGCTGCTGAGGTGTTTTTTGAGAGTGTTCCAGGTGTTTGGTGCCCAGCCCAGTCCAAAGCGGTGGGCTGTCTCCGGATCAAATCCCCTGCTTACAAGGTACTCTCTTCCGGCCTTGCCCTGTTCACTGGCCAAGGACTGCTCAAACAGTTCCTGGGCCAGGCGGTGCATTTCCAGGCACTGCCTGCGAAGTCCAGACTTTTTGCCCTCCTGGGAACGGCCCCCGCTGTCCAGCTCAATGCCTGCTTCCCGAGCCAACTCCTGCACCCCGTCCATAAAGTCCAGACCATTGATCCGGCAATAAAAATCAATCACATCCCCAGAGGCATGACAGCCGAAACAATAAAAAAAACCGCGCCCAGGATTGACAGTCATGGACGGTTTTGTTTCCTGATGAAAAGGGCAGACCCCCATCCACCGCTCACCGGCCTGACGCAGGGAGCAATAGCGTTGCACCAGACCCAAAAAGTCAATTCTTTCCTTAATGGCCTGAATCTGTTCCGGGCTCACTTGTGCCATTGACTCTGACCTGCAATCTTGTGAAAAAATAAAGCGCATGTCCCTGTGCACTCTGTTTGAATGGGCCAAGTTGTCACATCACAAAAAGAATGCCCAGAGTAACCGAACATATTGATCTCTTTCACCAATCAGCCACTAACCCCCAGGCGGACAATGGTCACTCCATCTCCTCCCTGTTCCTCATTGGCCAAAAAGTACTCGCTTACCACCGGAATCCGGGCCAGCTCCTCGTGAACTGCACGACGCAGGGCCCCGGTTCCCCGGCCGTGAATGATCTCCAGTTCATTGCTCCCGCCCAGCACCGCTTGGTCCAGACTTTGCTGCAGGGAGGCAACGGCCTCCTCGGCCCGCATCCCCCGGAGATCCACCCGTCCGGCTGCCCCAGCTTGGGGCCGGTTTGGAGCAGGAGTAGGCGTAGGCCGAACTTCAGAGGTTCTTTGAGGCTGATAATCAACCTCGGATGCCGAGACCCAGAGGGTCACTCCGCCCATATCAAGCTTGACCCGTTGTTTCTTGGCCTCCATTTCCCGGATCACGCCTGATCGGTTCCAGGAACGATACAAAACCCGATCCCCCACCTGCAAATCCCGGTTAAAACTGCGGCCAGCCTGACCAATTCCTTTTGCCTCCAATTCTTCCCGGAGCCGGTTTTTGTCTTCTGCCAATTCACGGAGGGCCTGTTTGCGCTGTCGCTTGCCCGCCTTCCACTGGGCAACCACCTCCCGGGAATGATTTCTGATCTCCTCAAGCAGCTTCCCGGTCTTCTCCTCCAACTTGGCCTGGACCCGTTTGTGCTCCTGCTCCAGATCCTGCTTTCGCCTTTGTAGTTCCTCCAGCTCCCTTTCCCGGGCCACGGCCAGCTCATTGAGCCGGCCCATGAGCTGGCTGGAATCTTTGCCATCCAGGAGAAGGTACTCCTCTGCCCTGCGCAGAATCTCAGCCGGCAATCCCCGTTCCCGGGCCACATCCAAGGCCCGGCTCCCTCCTACTTGGTCATAGCCCAGAGTATACAAGGGCATTTGGGTCTGGGGATCAAAAAGTACTGTCGCCGCCCGGACCTTTTCCCTGGTCAGACCATAGGCCTTTAAAGCCGGAAAGTGGGTTGCAGCCACAACCCAGGCCGATTTGTCCAGCAAGCCGTCCATAACCGCCTGGGCTAAGGCCGCTCCCTGACTGGGATCGGTTCCAGCCCCGAACTCATCAAGCAGGACCAGGCTGGACGCATTCATCTCCCCCCACTGGGAGCGCAAATGATCGATCTGGGCCGTAAAGGTGCTCTGATGCTCCTGCAGGCTCTGCTCATCCCCGATAAAGACAAAAATCTGCTCCCACAGGGGCAGGGTGCTTCCGGCCGCAACTGGAACAGGCAGTGCCGACATGGCCATCAGGCTGATAAGCCCTAAAGTCTTCAGGCAGACTGTCTTTCCTCCTGAGTTGCCGCCGCTGATAATCAGGCCGCGCTGTCCAGGTTTGAGGTCAATATCCACAGCCCGAACATCTTCCCCTTGCAGGGCCAGCAATGGATGTCTGGCCTGACGTAAGTGCAAGGGCCGATCCTGCCCAAGGCTGATGCTTTGTCCTTGCAGGTCTTGAGCCAAAAGGACCTTGGCCAGCATAACGTCGAGATGCACCATCCAGTCAAAGACAGAACGTATTCGCCGGACATCCTGATTGACCACATTGCTCAGGGTGCGTAAAACCCGCTGAATTGCCTCCCGCTCCTCCTGCCGGAGCTCTTGCAGGGTATTGTTTAACTCCACCAGGAGCATTGGTTCAAAATAACAGGTCTCTCCAGTCTGGGAATAGTCGTGAATGATTCCCTGCAGCCGGCCTTTGAAATTCGTCTTGATGGCCAGGACATAGCGGTCAGCTGAAATGGTCAGATAGTCGTCCTGCAGGTAGGGCCCGATCTTTTCCTGGTGCAAATAATCGGAAACCTTTTTTGTGCACTGGCTGTGAATACGGCGCAACTCCTGGCGGACAGAAAGCAGTTCTGGGCTGCTCTCGTCCCTTAAGCCCCCGTCCGGGTCCAGACAGCGATTCAGGGCCGTCCAGGTCCGCTCCGGCCACGAAACCTGCTTCATCTTGGCCTGAAAACCCTGAAACTGCTCCGGGTTCAAGGCCCCGATAATTTTGCGGGCCTGTTCCCCGGCCTGGAGCACAACATGCAGTCCCCACAGGCCGTCCTCATCCACAATCGAATCCTGTTCCAGATTGAGGAACACACCGTGCAGTTCAGGAAACGGGGTGACTGCTTTTTGCAGTTCCGGTCCCGCTTCCAGGGCCTGGGACAGCAGCGCGGTCTCCTGATCCAAACGCTGACCATCGGCCAACGGAGCTATGGCTGCGCAGGCCCGGGACCCTGGTTCAGAACGGGCATATTCCTGTACACGATCTAACAGTTGGTCATAGTCCAGCAGACGAAAGGTTCGCGAATCCATAGATATATTCTCAATCCCCCCAGAACAACCTGTCGTTTTGGGTATGGATCATTCGTGGACATGCAGCGTTTTTGCTGGTTCAAGATATGGGAGACAAAAGACGTATCAACGCTTCAAACATCGGGTCAGTTTGAAAATGAACGGGATGATCGCAGGCATAGAATTGCAGCGTCTGTTCAGGGATATGCTAAAAGGGCACAATGACCATTGATTTTGCTTTGGTCAGAACAGGGCGAACCTCACCGGTCCGCCCTGGAGTACGAAGAGTTGCTAGGAGCCCATGCGGGCCTTACGCATTTTCTTCATCAGTCGTTTTCGAGCTGCGGCTTCTTTCTTTTTCCGCTGCACACTCGGTTTTTCGTAATGTTGGCGTTTTTTGAGCTCGGAAAGGATTCCGGATTTTTCGCACTGTTTTTTGAACTTGCGCAAGGCATAGTCAAAATTGTCATTATCGTTGAGGATGATACCAGGCAAACGTCGTCACCTCCTTATTGCGCAATTTTCTTGTTTCCAGGGGTAACTGCAAAAAAGAATGCATGAAATATACTACGAATCACAAAATGGCAAGTCAAGCGGGGCCGTTTCATTCCAAGCGTAGGTCACCCATTATTCCCCCTCAAAACTCATGCACCCGGACATCAATGCAAAAAACTGTACTTTCTATTGAAATGGATTGGAAATACAGCCTAATAATGGATTGGTTGAATAACAAATGCTCATCAGGAAATATCCTGGATGAGACCGGCTCATGAACATGGAGCATGGCTCTATCAACGTATGGCATCCTTGAGCAATTTTCCAGGCCGGAACTTGACCACTTTGGCCGCCGGAATAGTGATTTCATCCCCAGTTTGCGGGTTACGTCCTTTCCGTTCTTTCCGTTCTTCTACCTGAAACGTGCCAAAGCCGGTCAAGGTCAGTTTTCCTTCCCGGACCAGGATGTCTTCAATAGCCGAAAGGCACGCATTGAGGGCCCGCTCAGAATCGGCTTTGGTCAGTTCCGATTTTTCAGCCACTTTGGCAATCAGATCTGCTTTGGTCATAGTCTTCCTCCTCTTGCTTTGTTAAAAAAAATCAATCTTTGATACATAAGGGTCTGCTCCCTGAGGATATATCCCTGCCAGGCAGCACCACTCCAAGCCACCTGTTCTGCCTTTTTCCAGACCAAAACCCAAAAACCCGCAATTGTCAAGGGGTTCCAAAGGTCTCATCCCCACATCAAGAAATTCTCAGCTAAACCAATATGTTCATTTCTCCCATCTCCCGGCTTTACTCGGGTTGTAAAATTCGAGCCAAAGACAAGAAATTCAGGGGAGTCAATTCCTCGGCCCTGGCGGTCGGGGACAGGTTTTGTTCCAAAAACCAGGCCTGGACCTGCTCTGACCAGAGCCTGCGCAAAGATGTCTTCAGCTGTTTGCGTCGCTGCTGGAAGCAGATACGCAGCAGACCGCTTAACACCTGGGCCTCCAAAGGAGAGGGTCTGGCGATTTGGGGAGAAAAGGATATCACGGCTGAGTCAACCCGGGGACGTGGGCGAAAGACCGTGGGGGCCAAGACAAACTCCAGCCTGGGATGAGCAAAATTCTGCACCCAGACCGAGAGCGCCCCATATTCTTTGCTTCCCGGAGAAGCTATCAGACGATAGCCCACCTCCTTTTGTACTGTAAACACCACCCGGATGACTTGAGGACAACAGGAAACGATATCCCAGACCAAAGGGGAAGCGACATTGTACGGCAGGTTGCCGACAACCTTATGTATCCCGGCCCGGCTCAGGCCTTCCCATGCAAGTCCCATGGCATCGGTTGCCATGAGATCCAAAGCCGGATATTTTTTTTTCAGCTCCAGGATCAGATCAAAGTCTTTCTCAACCCCCAGAACCTGTGCCCCGGTGCCAAGCAGGACCTCGCTCAATGCCCCTCGGCCCGGTCCTATTTCCAATACTCGGTCTGTGGGCTGAAGATGCAGACAGCCGACTATCTTCCTGGCCACATTGGGATCGATCAAAAAATTCTGCCCCAGGCTTTTTTTGGCCTGAACTGCTCCCAAGTGGTGCCTGCTGGGCATTCAAAACCCTTTGTTCGTCGTTTGATGCACCCCCTGTAACCCGTGAATCTTTCCTTCCCGGTAAATACAGGGATACTCTTTGTCCACCACCAAGACTGAACATCTCCGGGTCTCTCATGCAGCCAAGCCAGACCCGGCCAATCAACCAGGTCAGAGTCGATCGATACTCGACAAGAAGGTTGAAAATCCAGCCATGGGCACTTCTTGAGGCCTGCTGTCAAAGGCTGCCTGCAAAAAAGTGTCCAACCAAAAATGGATGTCATAGGTCTTAATGGTCTCGCGCAGACGGCGCATCCGGGACTGTCGCTCGGATGAATGCATATAGTATGCCCTTCGAATGGCCTCGGCCACGGCATTGACATCGTAGGGATTGACCAGGATGGCGTCGGAATAGAGTTGAGAGGCCGCCCCGGCGAATTCACTCAAGATAAGGACCCCGTCTTCCCGGTAGTTGCACACGCAGTATTCTTTGGCCACCAGGTTCATGCCGTCCCATAACGGAGTGATTAGGGCCATTTCCGCAGCAAGGTAAAACGAAACCAGATCTGCCCTGGGCAGACTGCGGTATAAATAGTGGACCGGAATCCAGCCTGGCTCTGTAAACTGGCCATTGATCTCCCCAACCAAACGCTCGATCTGCTCTTTGAGGGCCTGGTACTCCGGCACCTCTTCCCGGCTGGGAACCAGCACCTGCAGCAGGGCGATCTTGCCTTTTAAATCCGGGAACCGGATCAAGGCCTGTCTGATGGCCTCCAGACGATGCAAAATGCCTTTTGTATAGTCCAGACGGTCGACACCCAATATGACTTGCTGTTCCGGATGCAGCAAATGCAGGGTGTCCGTTCGGTTGGAGACCTCTTTGGATGCCGCCAATTCGGCAAACTCTTCAAAATCTATGCTGATTGGAAAGGTGCCTGCTTTGACTTCCTTATCCCCGCATGCAATCCAGGCCAGATTTTGTTCGGTATGCACCTGTGTATTGGAACAAAGGCACTCCAGGCAGCGGACAAAATTGCGTAAATCCTGAGAGGTCTGAAAACCTATCAGATCGTACTCCAGCAAAGAGCCCAAAACAGCCCGCCGCCATGGGAGTTTGAGAAAGATCTCCGGGCCGGGAAAGGGAATATGCAGGAAAAAACCGCACTTTCGATGCGACAGGCCCCTGTTGATTTCCCGGGCCACACACATCAAATGATAATCATGCACCCAAACATAATCATTCTCTGTTGTGACCTTTAATATTTCCTGAGCAAACCGATTATTCACCTTTTGGTACTTTTCCCAATAGTCCAGCTTGAAATTGCAATGGGTATGAAATCCATGCAGCAAAGGCCAGAGTACCTCATTTGAGAATCCGTAGTAATATCCATGGACATCCTCGGCATTCAGGATGACCGGATGCAGCAGGTACCCCTGGGAGTCGGAAAACTCCCTCAATGGCTGATGCACATCAGCCTGCTCAGATGTTCCCGGCCAGCCCATCCAGACTCCCCCGTTCCGGCTGAGGACCGGCGCCAGGGCAGTAACCAATCCTCCCGCTCCGGCCCGGACCGACCACCGTTCGTGTTCCCACTTGAGAACAACGGGAAGACGATTGGAGACAACGACCAAACGATCAAAAGACTCGTGAATCATGGACAAACCTCGGACTGATGGATATATGCACAGCCCTATGCTTACTCCAAAACATCAAATCGATCAAACTTCATCATGAAGTTGCCCCGACCCTGAGTGGCTGAACGTAAATCCGTAGCAAATCCAAAGAGCTGACGCAGCGGGGTCAAAGCTTGGATCACCTTTCCTCCACCCCGGTCATACATGTTCTCGATCTTTGCCCCTTTGCTTCCAAGCAGGGAAACAACGTCTCCGACGAAATCCTCTGGGACAAAGACTTCCACTTGCATTATAGGCTCCATGAGTAAGGGACGCGCGGCCTGCATTGCCTTTTTCAAGGCCCCTCCGGCCGCCATGTGAAAACCGACCTGGCTGGACACATCGGCCCGGCGCTGCATACCAGTAATTGCCACGCCAACGCCCTGTACCGGATAACCGCGAAGCACCCCGCTTTGCAGGCCGTCCTCCACTGCCTGAGAAACGGCCTGGGTCCAGGCCTGGGGCCATCCTGTGCTATCCATTTCCCAGTAAATACGATTATCCTTTTGCCGCCCCCTGGGCTCAACCCGCAATGTGACCTGCCCATGGTGCACAGTCTCCCCCAATTCACGGTGAAATTCATCCTCGGCTTCTGCTTTTTCAGCGATTGTTTCCCTATACACGACCTGAGGATTTCCGGATCGCAGATCCACCTTGTATTCCCGTTTGAGCCGCTCCAGCAATACCTCCAGATGCAGTTCTCCCATCCCGGACAGAATGATCTGTTCCGTATCTTCATCCCGGGTCAAGCTCAAGGTGGGATCTTCCAAGAGCATTTTCTCCAGGGCCTGCAAAAGCTTTTCTTCTTCAGCGGCATTTCTCGGCTCAAGGGCTAAGGACATGACCGGCTTGTACTGGGAGATCTGTTCCAAAACCAGTTGGTTGTCTTTATGGCACAGGGTATCGCCGGTACGGGCCCCTTTCAATCCGGCTGCGGCCACAATCTCGCCGGCCCTGACCTCTTCCAGCCGAGACTTGTGGCCGGCGTGGAGGGTAAAGAGCCTGGCCACCCGTTGCTCTCCCTTTTGGGTGGCATTGTACACGCTCTCACCGGCCTTGATTTTGCCTGAATACACCCGCATCAAGCTCAAAGGACGCCCGCCTTCAAGGATGATTTTAAATACAAGGGCGGATAAGGGTGAATCGGGTGAAACCGGAAAGGACTTTTTTTTATGGGTCGCAGGATCGATGCCTTGGGCCGGTCTGACCTGGCTAGGGGCGGGAAGATAGGCTATGACGGCATCAATGACTGGCTGCACCCCGATGTTTTTTAAGGCCGATCCAGCCAGTACTGGCACTACCTGCAAATCCAAGGTGGCCTGACGGATGGCCGCTTGCAGATCTGCATCCGCCGGCATGTCCCCAGCCAGGTATGTTTCCATAATCCCTTCATTCACATCGGCTACAGTCTCTATCAGCTGTTCCCTCCAGCTCGCGGTTTGCCCTTCCAATTCTGAGGGGACGTCTTCATGGATAACTGTGGCCCCTTTACTCTGGGGATCAAAGCGCAAAAACTTGGAGCCTAGGATGTCGATAAGGCCTTGAAAATCAACCCCCTGTCCAACTGGAAACTGCAAGGGCAGAGGCCTTGCCCGCAACTTTTCCCGCATATCGTTGAGCACCGCAGCAAAATCAGCCCCTACCCGGTCCAGTTTATTGACAAAGGCAATCTTGGGCACCTTGTAATACTCTGATTGACGCCAGACGGTCTCGCTTTGGGGCTCAACCCCACCCACAGCGCAAAGGACTCCTACTGCACCATCCAGGACCCGCAGGGAACGTTCGACCTCAATAGTAAAGTCCACATGGCCGGGGGTATCAATGATATTTATTTGGTGCTTGTTCCACTGGCAGGAGGTACATGCTGAGGTGATCGTAATCCCCCGTTCTTGCTCCTCGGGCATATAGTCCATGGTCGCTGTCCCTTCATGCACCTCGCCCAAGCGGTGGATTTTTTTGGTATAGTACAGGATCCGCTCGGTCAGGGTTGTTTTGCCCGCATCGATATGAGCTATTATCCCTATGTTGCGTATCTTCTTTACATACTGATCTTTTGTGCCCAAAGGATTCCTCGTCTTGCATAGGTCTTTTCAAACCAAGGTTTTTGCCCGGAGCAATTTCAGGCTTTAGAAAACCCCAGCCTGGTATAACCGGCCAGGACTGTAGTGTACCAGGGCCAAATCCAGAGCGACTCCTGGCCCGGTCCAAAAACCAGGGAAAAGGCAGTGAGTGCATCCTGTATCCGCCCAGCAGGGACCCAGGCTGCATCAAACCTTTTGCCCAGAAAGTCAGCCCACCGGCCGTTGATTTGTTTCCATCTTCCTGTCAGGTTCTGGCGATGATCATGTTTTGACCCAAGTAAAAATTCCAGTTCAGGGTGAGCAAAGGCCAAGGCCTGAAGATCGATCCCTTCATCTTCAAGCCAAATTCCGGCCTGCCGAGGACATGGTAGCCCAAGCAGCAAATTTTTTTCTTCCTCCGCCCTTTCCAGCCCTTGGATGGAGGCTGGGGCCGTGTCGATGCTGACCACAATCCCTGGTCCGCTTTCTTTGAGCCCGGCGAAATAGCACAAGGAATCCTGTAATTTTGTTTTTGAAAGGGCAAACGCCGTTTCCACTCCGGACAATTCCAGGGTCATGAGGGTTGTCTGCTGTGCAGGATTTTCTTCTAAAACAACAATCACCGGCCACACCCCGGCGGCAAGCAACGGAATGACAGAAGCAACAATCAGGCTCGGGGCTGCGCAAGCCTTTGGGATATGAACGACCGCCCAGTTTCGCGGACTGTGTGCAGTATAAATCCGAAGGCCCTGACCGGTTATTTGCTCAGTCCCAGCCCATCTGATTCCCCGAGGTTCCAACCAGGCATACATGCCGGCGACAGCAGCTTTGACCAGGGCTCGCTCCCAGGCCTTTGATGCGGCATACGCGGCCTCAAAGGCCCCATCTTCCACCTGGCCGGACAGTATCCAGTCTGGAGTCAGATCCTGCACACGCAACATTGTCGATATGTCTCCCCTGGTCGTCGGATCTGTCCATTTGTCCTCGAAGGAGGGATGAAGAAGAGGGAACGACAGATTAGGGTTAATTTCTCGTTAGAGCCAGTCAAAGAGCTGTTTCCAGCTCCCGTATTGAGCCACTCGTTCCTTTTCTGCCGATTGACGCTGATACATAAAATATGCCAAACGATTCATGGTCGTTGCATATTCCTGTATGTCTTCGAACATGGAGAAATGCTCAAGCACATACTCGTACCGCTTCCAAGCCGAAAGATACCGCTTCGTGCGCCAATAAAAATCGGCAACAAATATCTCGTGTTCGGCCTGAAAGCGAAGACACTTGCGGACATAATCTCGGGCTTTTTCTGCGATTGGTGCACTCGGATAGGCCTCAGCCACGCGTTGAAAATACTGCATGGCCTCGGTAACATTGTCTTGAGGCTGGTCGATTGATTTGAAGTGTTTGAAATTGCTTAAGCCAATACGAAATAGGACATAGGCGATATCATCATGCCCTGGATGCAGGGACTCAAATTCCTTGTAGGCATTCTCGGCCGCAGCATACCGCTTGTCCTGGAAATAGGCATCGGCCAGACGAAGTTCAGCCTGGGAGGTGTAGGGACTGAAAGGATACCGATCCTTGAGCTTGGTATAATAGGTAATGGCCTGGTCGTAGTCCTTTTCTTCCATGGCCGTGTTTCCGGCCTGCAGAAGCTCTAAGGCCGTATCCTGGGGGGGGGTTAAGAACACGGCGTCAATAACCCCGCATCCAGGCAAAGCCCCCACGCAGAAAACAAAAATACAAAGGATAGACCAGTAACGTTTAATCATCGGACATCTCTTGCACATACAATTGGGCCGAATGTCCAGCTGCTGCCCCATCGCCAACTGCTGTTGAGATCTGCCAGCAACGCTTGGACCGAATATCACCGGCAGCAAAGATGCCCGGAACACGTGTGCGCATTTCCGTATCAGTAACAACAAACCCATTGGCATCCAGCTCCACCTGCTCGGGCACAAAACTCGTTTGTGGGGTTATACCCACAAAGATAAATACTCCTTGTACTTCAAGCACAGAGCCAGCGCCTGTTTTCACATTTTCGACCTTCAGACCCTCCACTTGCTCCTGGCCCACAATTTCCCGAGGCACTGTATCAAAGAGCACCTCAATGTTCTTCTGGGCCAGCACCTTGTCTTGAAAGACCTTGTCTCCACGGAAGGTGTCCCGGCGATGGATGAGATAGACCTTGTTTACAATTCCGGACAAATACAGGGCGTCCTCCAGGGCGGTGTTTCCACCCCCAATACAGGCCACCACCTGGTCCTTGAAGAACTGCCCGTCACACAAGCCGCAATAGGATACGCCGCGCCCAGTCAAGAGATCTTCGCCAGGCAGCCCCAGGGTCTTATGCTCAGCACCGGAACACAGGACAACGGTCTTTGCTACGATCCACTGCTCACCAACCAGGATCTGATGACTTTTATCTCCAGGCTGGATTCCTTGCACCTCTTCGGTATACTTCTGGAAGGAAAAAACCTCCAGGTGCTTGGCCATCCGGTCGACGAGTTCATATCCATGGATCCCGTCCGGAAACCCAGGATAGTTTTCTATCCAATTGGTCATCAGGACCTGTCCGCCTGGGGCCATTTTCTCCACCCAGGCCAAGCTGGCCCCGGAACGCAGGATATACATGCAGGCAGTAATCCCAGCCGGTCCCCCCCCGATGACCACACTGTCGAATGTCTTCATGACAAGCCCTTTTGGTTGATCATGTCTTTGAGGTTGCTTTTGGATACAGCCCCGGTGACCTGACCGACCACGTCCCCGTTCTTAAATAGAATCAGGGTAGGAATGGCCCGGATTCCATATTTGCTCGGCGTACTCGGGTTTTCATCCACATTCATCTTGACAATTTTGACCTTGCCTTCAAATTCTTTGTCCAACTCTTCCAGGACCGGAGCTATCGCCCTGCACGGCCCACACCAGGGAGCCCAAAAATCAACCAAAACAGGTTGACTATCTTTGATCACCTCAGGTTCAAACGTGCTGTCTGTAACTGAGTTTGGCATCACTGTTCTCCTTTTATCTTCTTTTGTTGAATGTCTTGCCTTTGGCTTGTGTGTTCCAAGGCTCTTCCTCACTGCCCATCGGTTCGCTTTCTACTCGTCGATGATCTGCCCGTGTTGCAGAACATGGTGAACACTAGCTCGAAATCATACGAATCAAGATATAGCCTGTCAAGAAACCTGGACCCAATCATTTGGTATGGGCCTGCCTCTAGGTATTGCATCCAGGTCCAGGCCGTGTGCACATCCCCGCTGCAAATACAGGGATCCGGTATATGCGATCATGGAAGCATTATCGGTGCAAAGTTCTGGACTGGGCACTATCAGCCGCAGACCACAGTCATCGGCCACTTCGGCAAGTTCCTGGCGCAATCTGGAGTTGGCTGCCACTCCCCCGGCCGCAATCAGAGCCCTGACCTCTGGATACAAAACGACCGCCCTCCTGAGTTTCACGCCCAGGGTAGAGGCAATGCTCCAATTCAGGGAAGCACACAGCTCGGCCAGTCCCGGCCTGGACGAAGCAAGGGCTGCAATGTTGGGCTCTTGTTCCATGACCGGGGCTACAAGCCGGGGATTCTCCTTGATGATCCTGGCCAGGGCGGTCTTCAGCCCACTGAAACTAAAGTCCAGATTCCGATTGTCCAGATAAGGGCGGGGCAAAAGCCCTGTGTCGGGCTGGGCAAACCAGGACAGAGCATCAATGATTTTGCCCCCAGGATAGGGCAGATTGAGCATCCGAGCCGTCTTGTCAAAGGCCTCTCCGGCGGCGTCGTCCAAGGTGCGACCCAACCAGGAAAAATCAAATCCAGAGCGGATAATCCCTATTTGGGTATGCCCCCCTGAAACCACCAGACCCAGGGCCGGAAACATCAGTTCCTGCTCCAGGCCAGGAGCCAAGAGATGGGCCAAAAGATGATTGACCCCGATCAAGGGCCGATCCAGGCTAAGAGCCAGACCTTTGGCCATACCCATTCCGACCAAAAGACTGCCCAAAAGTCCTGGACCGCGGGCCACAGCAATGCCATCGATTGCCTCAGGACCCAGACCGGTTTCAGCCAGCAATGCGTCGTACAGGGGCCCAATGATCCGCAAATGCTCTCTGGAAGCCAATTCAGGAACAACACCGCCGAATACGGCATGCATCCGTTCCTGGGAAGCCAGCTTCTGGTTGACTACCCGCCCATTTCTGACCAAGGCCAGGGACGTCTCGTCGCAGGATGATTCAATACCCAAACAGAGCATAGTGACACAACTTTTCCAAGAGACCACAGACCTTACAACTCCACAGAGTAATCCAAGCACATCCTCAGAATTACCCGGCCTGGGAATAAATCTCCCGTATTTTCTCCACTTCAGCCGTGGAACCAATAAAAAGTGGAGTACGCTGATGCAGTTCCTGCGGTTCTATGTCCAGTATGCGGTTTACGCCGTCAGTGGCCATGCCTCCGGCCTGTTCTACAATATAGGCCAAAGGGTTGGCCTCGCACAAAAGACGCAGCTTGCCTTTGGGCTTTTTGGGATCCCGGTAGTCAATGGGGTACATAAAGATCCCCCCGTAGAGCAGATTGCGGTGAAAATCGGCAACCAGGGACCCGATGTAGCGCAGGCTGTACAATCTGCCCAATTCACTGTTCGGATCCTTAAACATACCAACCGCCCTTTGCGTCGCTCCGTCCCAATAGTTCCAATAGGCCTCATTGACCGAGTAGATCTTGCCCTGCTGCGGTATCCTGATATCCGGATGGGAGAGCAGGAATTCACCCACACTGGGATCGTGGGTAAAACCGTGCACCCCGTTCCCGGTGGTGTAGACCATGACGGTGGATGATCCGTAGATAAAATACCCGGCCGCCACCTGTTCCGCCCCCTTTTTGAGCACATCGTGCAACTCAACTTGACCGCTCAAACCGTCCTTGAGCCGATATATGGAAAAGATGGTTCCGATACTCACATTGGCATCGATATTAGAAGACCCGTCCAATGGATCAAAGACCAAGAAATACTCCCCTTTGGGGAATCGGTGCGACACCTGAATCAAATCCGCATTCTCTTCAGAGGCCATGGCACAGAGTACTCCGGCCCGCTCCATGCGGTGGGTCAGGACGCTGTTGGCGAACTCGTCCAGGCGCTGGACATTTTCTCCCTGCACGTTCACAGTTCCAGTATAACCCAAAATGTCGACCAAACCAGCCTTGTTCACATCCCGGGCAATGATCTTTGCCGAAAGAATAAGTTCATTCAGCAACCGGGTGAACTGCCCGGTGGCCATCGGGTTTTGCCGTTGATGCAACAACAGATGCTCGGTCACTGTGATCTGACGCATACAATTACCTCCTGCTAACTCCCCGGGACGATTTCTGTTCCCAGTCAGCTTTGCCTCCGGCAAATCTGACATATTTTTTGGGCCAAAGCGCCCCAAAAAACGTATTGCCGGATTGATCATATATGAAACGTGTGACCCCCTCCGTCATTGCCTGGCCCGGATTCTTCGAATACACCGGGATCAGGCTGGCCAGGCAATCTAGGGGAAAGTCATTCTATCTGCTCTGGATTCCCGCCTGCGCGGGAATGACCAAAGAAAGTAGAGGTCTGGTTTCATACGAGAATTTTCAGCCCGCATTCTCCTTGTAAACCACATAAACGAGAGGAGACTTTCCAATATACCGCGACAACCAAACGAATTTTCTGTCCTGGATCTGAAAATCGCCCTGAACTCCCTGGGCTTGAATCTGCCGCCAGTCCTTTGCTTCAATGCTGGCATTAAATGCTGAAGAGGTCCCGGACCATAAAATCTTTCCTTGATACAATACGAGCAAGGATTCAGGTGCAGTGGTCTTGGTAAACAAAGACCGTGGATCAAAATGGGCAACGATGTAGGTCCCAATATCCTCACCACTTAGCTCAGGCTTGACCACACAGAGCTCCGGCCCCAGATCCAAATCGAGATAACGAACATATATATCTTCTTCCTCTGCCAAGACTTCCAATATATCCTGCCGGGAAAGTCTTTTCACCGGCTGGGCTGGAATTTGGTACTCCACCTCGCCCGATGGTGTATATGCCCCCACTCCATTGAGCCAGGGAAATCTGGAGAACATGGACTCCAACTCCTGCCTGGACAAAGCGTTCATACGTTCAAGGCTCTCGACCAATCGTTCTATCTGCATATCGATAGGGGCGACCACGTGAACCAGGCGCTGAACGTTTTCTCCAACATCCGGCCTTGCATCCACATTGACCTTAGCCGGCAATATTGAACCCCGATACATGCTTTTGGTCTTTTCCCAGATTTGGCAGCTGGACAGGGTGCAAATGCAGATGAGAATACACAACACATGGCGTACAATCACGGATCAAACTCCTTGGCTTCCAGGCGGGCGGCCAGCCTATCCAGGCGGCGCAAAAGCTCCTGTTTCTTCGGTTTCCAGTCCACACCCTGGGTATTCTCATGGGTAAGGATATCGCTTTGGCTTCCATCTTCTGCTGGATCTTGCATTTTATGCAAAGCGTGTTTCTTTGTCCCTTCCTCGATATCTCCACTGGTCTTTTGATCTCTGAGTTTGTGTTCAATGCTGTTCATCCGCTCCTGTATCTGCTGCCGACGTTCTTGTCCGGTTTCACAAGCCAGCCGTTCTGCATAAATTTCCAGAGCAGCCTCAAACGCTCCCTGTCCGGCCAAGATATCGGCCATGGTCACTGTCCGATAGCCTCCGGCAGGCCCGTCCTCCGTCTTAACCTTTGTATATTCATCGGAACAAGAAATTTCTTGGACTGCATCCTCCTCCTGCTCAGCCTCCTCCTCTTCCGCCCCACTAAAGGAGTACACCCCGGCCGTATCCAAGCGGCTGTCTTCTCTACCATTCTGGGTGTCCTGAAACCTTAAGCCGGCCAAAGCCATAACCCCCTGATGCATAAGCTGCACCCAGGTCAGGGATTCGTGCCGTATATCAGCTTCGATGAACCGCACAGCCACGGCTCGATCCATGTATCCTTCCTCTTCCAGCTTCTCGGCCCATAATGTCCAGAAATACGGACAGGACTGCAGACTGGTGAACAAAGGAGCTGCATAGGGCCGGGCGTGATCCAAACCATGAGCCTGCCCCAGGTTCTGAATCAGCAAAAGTCTGGCCTGAGTATGGGCTGGATTTCTGTCCAAGCCGGCTTGAAGGTGTTCAACGGCTTTTTCCGTCTCACCAAGATCCATATAGAGTTGGGCCAGATTGAAAAACACAGGAGAAGCCGGATCCTGAGTCAGAACCTCTTCATACCATGTAATCTTATCCTGTCTATTCAAGGCGTCTTCCTTTGCCGCAGACGGATCTTGCCCATGTACCGATATGCGGCCTGTTTTTGCTCACTGCTTACTGGGCAGCAGTCCGTGCAGATACCTGCACTCTTTCCGGCAGATATATAATCTCATTGTTGTGTACATAATGCAATCTGGTGCGCACCGTTTGTTCTTTGTACTGGTCATCTTTTTTCAACAACCGGATTTTCCGGCTCAGTTCAATATTATCTTCCCGGACCTGTTCCAGCCTGGATTGGACCTGGCTCAAAGCGGCCTGCTGCTGCCGATAGGGATGCAATCCATGCCTGCCCCCTACTATGGCCCAGACAAGCAGGACATTCACTATCAGCAAAACGCCAAGTATTCCCTTAGACCACATGATCTCCCCCTGGTTCTTGGAGCGTTATCCGCTCTCCCCGGACTGCCAGAGCAGTTGATGATGGTCGAAGAGTTCCCGGGCCTGTTCCAAAGAGGTTTCCAGCGTTGATGGACGGTCTGGATGGATGTAACTGTTTACTCCAGCCACAAATGCGGCCACGGTGTCAAAACTGGACGCGTGCTCCCCCAAAAGCACACAGTTCATTGTCCTGCGTTCTCTTCCCGGCAGACGGTGAACTGCATCCAGGACCTCCCGGCCGGCGGCATCGTCCCCCAAAACAGCCCAGTCAATGCGGTTGATCTGTAAATAGGCCCGACCGGAAGCAGCATCCCGGGCATCTATGACCTGCCATTTTCGGGCCTGAAAATAGGCCTGAACCCCTTCCCTGACTTCCTGATTTGCAAGCACAATCAAAGCCAGTCGGGTTCCCGGAGGGACCTGGACCGGGGGGATATCGATAACCTCCCAGTCCTTTTCTTGTGTTTGCGCCTTCTGTGCTTGAATCTCAGTCAAATCTATATGATTTGTTTCCTTGCAGGCCGGACAGGTAAAACGAAATTTGGATCCCTGGGGCACCTTGTCCTCTGGGAGGTCAAAACCCCGATGACAGTGTTCGCACTGCAGACGCATGCCGGTTCCTCACAATCTCCTGTTCTCGTAATCCAGATCCAATTCCAGATCATCTATGTCGGTGACTTTTTCTCCCCGCTCAGACTTTATCCGGTCGATCATCTGACCCAGATGTGCTTTGTCCGAACCCTGCAGCAGGGCCATGTCTTCCGCGATAACTCCTTGAGCGTACAATTGACTCAGGTGTTGATCAAATGTCTGCATCCCATAGGTGACCCCCTGTTCCAGGACAGAAGAAAACGTATTCTCCCCTTCTTCACCCTGCATGATCAGTTCCCGGATACGGATCGTGTTTTGCAGGATTTCCAGGGCCGCCACCCGTCCTCCCCCGACCTTGGGCACCAGGCGCTGGGAGACGACAAATTTCAAGCTTTCGGCGAATCGTCCGCGGATTAAACGCTCTTCGTGAAGTTCAAACATCCCGATGATCCGGTTGATCGTCTGCGCAGCATCCGATGTATGCAGCGTGCCCAAAACCAGGTGTCCGGTCTCAGAGGCCTCCAGGGCAATGCTCAATGTCTCCCGGTCCCGGATCTCCCCAACCAGGATGACCTTCGGCGCTTGGCGAAGCGCGGCCCGTAGTCCGGAAGCAAAGGCATCAAAATCCCGTCCCAGCTCCCGCTGGTTGACCAGCCCTGCCTGATGCGGGTGGACAAACTCAACTGGATCTTCAAGGGTTAAAATATGCACTGGCCTGGAGGCATTAATGGCATTGACCAGGGCGGCCAAAGATGTGGACTTCCCGCTTCCTGTCGCCCCGGTAACCAGGATCAGGCCATATGTCTCCCGGGCCATATGTGTAAAGATCCCCGGCAGACCCAAGGAAGCCAGCGTGGGGATGGAAGTGGCCAGTTTGCGCATAACCACGGCCACGGAACCCTGCTGGATAAAGACATTGACCCGAAATCTGGCCCTGTTCCGCAGTTCATAGGACAAATCGCAGGAACCGGACTGGATCAGATCCCGGTACAGTCGCGGGTCCTGGCCCAGCATGGCACAGGCCAGCATTTCCACCTGCCAGGGGACCAAAGGACCGGGATCCGGCTTAAGGGCCACCTCGCGCAAAGTGCCGTGCTCTTCAGCCAGAACAGGTCTGCCCACAGTCATGTGGATATCCGACAACTCAGGGGCCTGCTTCAGGATCTGGCCCAGATATCGATCCAGGTCTGCGCGTATCATGTCCCTATACCTCAGTAAAATCCTGGGGCGGCTCCGGTAGGTAGTCCCGAAACTTTGTTTTGTTCACCGCCTTGTTGTAGGCCTGCTCCGGATCAATGGTTTTTGCTCGCAGCAAGTCCATAATCGCATCATCCAACGTCTGCATCCCATATTTACGGCCGGTTTCAATCACTGATCCGAGCTGAAATATCTTGTTCTCCCGGATCAGGTTGCGCACTGCCGGCGTGGCGATCAGGATTTCCAAAGCAGCCACCCGCCCTTTGATGTCCATCCGCTTGAACAGATTTTGGGCCACCACAGCCCGAAGTGACTCAGAAAGTGCTGATCGGATCTGGCCCTGCTGATCGGCGGGAAAGACATCTATGATTCGGTCAATAGTCTTGGAAGCGGAAATAGTATGAAGGGTGCCAAAGACCAGATGACCGGTCTCAGCCGCCTCCAGAGCCAGCCCAATGGTTTCCAGATCCCGCATCTCGCCAACCAGGATAATATCCGGGTCTTCGCGCAGAGCACCGCGCAGGGCGGCCTTAAAACTCTTGGTATCCCGGCCTACCTCCCGCTGGTTGATCAGGCACCTGGCCGGCTGATGGACAAATTCAATGGGATCTTCAATAGTCAAAACATGATCCCGCCGCTCGCGATTGGCGTAGTCGATGATAGCCGCCAGGGTAGTAGACTTTCCTGATCCAGTCGGACCGGTAACCAGAACAAGGCCTTTGGGCAGGACAGCCATATTTTTTAAAATCGGCGGCAATCCCAGATCATCAATGCTTAAAATTTTCTGGGGTATCTCCCGAAAGACTGCGGCCACCCCTTTTCGCTGTTGAAAAAAATTGACCCGATACCTGGCCAGATTGGGAACTTCATAAGAAAAATCCACATCCCCGCTCTCCTCAAACTCCTTCACCTTACGTTCCGGAGTGATTTCGTAGAGCATGGCCGTTAAGTCTTCATTTTCCAAGGACTTATATTTGACCCTTTGCATTTCTCCGTGCAGCCGAATGATCGGCTGCGACCCGGTGGACAGATGCAGGTCCGAGGCCCCGACCTCGTGCATCATCTTGAAAAAGGCATCAATCTGCGCCATCGACTCCCCACAACACGTTGTATTTGCTGCTCATGACCGCTCGATCCTTTCATGCTGATTAACCTGGTGAAAATCAACAGAAAGAATATTCATGCCCTCGCTCTGCTCGGCCCTGTGTGCGAGGTTGTTTTGGTCAACGCTCGTCATGTCAAAAACTTACCTGGCAAAAAGAGAGCTGTGAAAGATTCAAGATGGCTTGCCAGTCTCATCAAGTATGGCTTGCTCAAAGGAAGCTTTATTCCGCCCAAACAAGTTCGGCAATGGCGTGATCTCACAAGACTCCGGAAGAAACATGTTCAAGAATATAAAGAGGTTGGCGAAGATCATGTCTTTGAACAGAACAAACAGGCCAAGATATTCAATCTTCAGAAACAAGCAGCACGTTTGGGCATGAAGTTGGTTATGGTCGAAGCAGAACCAATGGATTGAGCCGACCTCAGAACGTCGTCACAATCCTTATTGGTTCTGAAAAAAAGAGTACAAATAGTTTCCCCCGGAAAATAAGGTCAAGATCAAGGCAGTTAAAATCAGGACCATGCCCAGAGGATTGGGATCAAAGCCTTGCCAGGGATAATGCAGAATAAGGGGGCACAGGGCCACGACTTGAACAAGGGTCTTGAGTTTTCCGTACCTGTCGGCTGCAATCACCTGTCCCTGATCGGCCGCTATGGCCCGCAAACCGGTGACTGTAATTTCCCGGCCGATGATCAGAATCACGATCCAGGCCTGGAGCCAGCCTTGATGTACCAGCATGACCAGGACTGAAACGATCAAAAGCTTGTCCGCCAGAGGATCGAGGAACTTGCCCAAACTGGTCACCAAATTGTAACGTCGGGCCAAAAAACCATCAAAAAGGTCAGTGAGTGACGCCAGGATAAAGATGATCATGGCTATCAGGCAGCTGGCCTTGCTGGGAAAGTAAAGCAAAAGGACAATAAACGGGATAGTAAGAATGCGGGCAATCGTCAGATTATTTGCCAGATTGAGCATATTCCCTCGTCTTTGCTGATATGTCTCGGTACAGGGACAGTACTTTCTGGACATAGCGCTGGGTTTCCGGAAACGGCGGAATCCCGCCATAGGCCTGAACCTGCGCCGGACCGGCGTTGTATGCGGCCAGGACCAGCTCCAGGCTGGTAAAACGGCTCAAAAGGTGATCCAGGTAGCGCACGCCGCCCTGGATGTTCTGATCGATATCATAGGGCCTGTACACTCCCATATCCTGTTGCGTTTGGGGCATAAGCTGCATCAGTCCCTTTGCTCCGGCCCTGGAGCTGGCCGTGGGCGAAAAGTTTGATTCCACCTGTACTATAGCCTGGACCAAATCTGAATCCACTCCATAGGACCGGCTGTGCTTGCGTATGGAACGTAGAATCTCTTCTTTGTCACCCTTATCTGCCTCCGGCCAGGTGCAGTAGGGAGTATAATCCTTTGAGCTGGGCAGATCGGTAAAATGTAAAACCCCTTGACTGTCTTTGTGCACATAGATGGTTCCGGCCCAAACCGGCCGGCAAAGGCATAGGATCAACACCACCAGCCCAATAAAACAGCATACAGAGTTCATTCCCGGCAGCCATAAGCACCAATCAGACTGACAAACCGGGCTGGTCCCATGTCTTGTTTGTACCACCGATTGCTCTCCCTTCGAATCCGCACGATCCTTTGCCTGCCGTTTTCTTCCAGAGGCATTACCAGTATTCCCGGATCAGCCAGCTGGTACATCAAAGGCTTGGGCACCTTTGGACCTCCAGCTGTGAGCAGAACTCCATCGTACGGACCCTCCTCCGGCCAACCCAGAGTTCCGTCATCCAGCTTGAGTTTGACCTGAAAGTAGCGCAATCTGGTCAATCGGTCCAGGGCGGACATGTACAGGGCTTGAATCCGCTCCACAGAATAGACTTCTGCGCCCATCGCGGTCAGGACCGCCGCCTGATAGCCCGAACCGGTCCCGATTTCCAGAATCCGCTGGCCTGGCTCAACCTGCAGGGCCTGACTCATCCGGGCCACGCTGATGGGTTGGGATATGGTCTGCCCGTAGCCTATAGGCAGGGCATTGGTGCTGTACGCTTGAGCCTGCAGGGCGTGATCAACAAACAGATGTCTGGGCACCTGGGCCAGAGCATCCAGAACCCGCTGATCAGTTATGCCCTGGCCCTCAAGCTGCTCACGAACCATTGCCCTGCGGCGGTGCTCCATATCCTTGGCCGCACCCTTGCGTATGAGAGTATTCACCATGCTCATCTGCGGCTTCGTCCTGGGCAGGAGGTCTTCAAATCAGACCATAACCGCATCGGATGCCAAAGCAGCATCTTCACCCACCAGTCCAAGCATACTGGCAATCTCTTCGCGCACAGCAGCCAAAAACCGAGGATAAGCTTGTTGAATCGTCCGGGAAAACATGAGATGATAGGTCGTCTCTGCGGCCTCCAGACCAAGAAATACAACCCGGATAACCTGTCCCATAACATCAGCCAGAGCCAGGCCGCGCCACAGTGCTGGTTCAGATACCAGACCGGGCTGAGCCATGACGTGATCCAGATCCAGACGAGTCAGGGTCCCCGGAGGCATACCTGTCTGCCAGGCATTGAGGACTAACAACCAGTCAACGCCTTCCAGGCCCAGCGGACCGCTCCCAAGCATCATCCGGTCCACAAAGCGTACCTGCCCGGGCCATTGTTCCCGGTACAGATCCCGCACGGCGTGAATACCCAGTCCATTGTCCTGCTGCACAATATCTCCAAGTCCCAAAACCATGACCTGCGTCATAGACCTTCCTCCCAGTACCTTTCTTTAACAAACGTCTCTCCTGAGATACCCCCGGAAAGCTGAAGACCTTTGCCTCAATTGACTACCACGACCGTTTCCGTTGTGCTTCCAAGGCCTTTTCCTGCTCTTCAAAACTCTCAAAACCTGCATGTCGCAGTGCATCCTGAACCGTCAATTCCCAGTCCCAATTAGCGCTGATCACTGGTTTGTGCAAGGCAGCCCTCAAGGTGTGCAGTTCCTGCCGGTAAAACTCCTCCTTGGCCGTACCCAGATGGGTCTGGATCTGTTCATGCAGACGGGACAACTCGCCTTCATACCAATCCTGAATGGCTTCCGGCCTGCTGTTCTGGCGCAGGATATGCCCATAACGCTCCTGTTCCAGAACCCGGCGCAATCGTTCGAAGTGCTGCTTTTTGAGCCACTTGCCCAAATCACGGACTTGGATCTCTTCCTTTTCCAGGGCTCCGATGTCTCTTTTGGTCTGGGCGTAGGTATCGGGAACGACAGAAGCGGAGACAATGCCGGCCACACAAACCAAGCCTCGAATAATCATACTGTTGGACACCCCCTGTCCGCAAAATCCCACTTTCTTACCCACCTTCTGGCCGGTGAAAATGGTGACCAAGATAGCCCAGACCACTGCCGGATCTTCCTCATCATATATGTGCCGCAGGCGGGCATTGTCCCGGTCAGTTCCCAAGACCAGTTGGGTCATATCGTTAGATCCTATGGAGAATCCATCAAACTCGCGGATAAACTCCTTGGCCAGAACGGCATTGCTTGGAATCTCGGACATCTGGATCACTTTCAGTCCGTCCTCGCCGCTGCGCAGGTTGTGCACATCAGCCAGATACCGCTTCATGCTTCTGGCTTCTTCCAAAGTCCGCACAAAGGGAAGCATGATGCTCAGATTCTTGCCCCCGAATGCCCCCCGGGCCAGCTTGAAAGCCTCAATTTCCCAGTCGTGCAGATTTCTGGATACCCCCCGGTATCCGAGCATAGGGTTGTCCTCATACTCTTCGTAGAGCATCCCCCCGACCAGGTTCCTGTATTCATTGCTTTTATAATCCGTTGTCCGGTATATGATCTCCCGGCCGGCAAAAGCCATAGCGAACAGGGCCAACCCCTGGGCCAGACTCTGAACATAGAGTTCTTTTCCGGTCCGGTAGCCCTTGATCCTGATCATCTGCCGGATCTTTTCCTCTAAATTGTTCACATCCTCCATGACCCGGCTCAAGCCCACCTTCTGGGCCACGTCTTTTCGCATTTTGCGGATCCTGTCCATGACTTGCCGAACCTCAGGCTCATCCTGGATTCGATGGACATGGGACTGAATCCTTTCCTGGATCTCCTGCTTCCGTTGCCGCCCTTCCGGAGACTTGGTGTTTAACTGGGCCAGTTCGTCGGCATAGCCCATGACTTGACTGACATGCTCGCCCAAGTCAGTGGAGGTCTTGATCACGTCCAGGCGTTGGGTAGCCCGTTCCAGATAATCATCCAGTTTATAGTCCAATTCCCGAAGCTTGCGCTGCAAGGCCAAAACTTCCTCTGTTCCCCGGGCACTGACCTTTTCACTCAAAACATCGATCTCTTCACTTAATCCAGTCAAAATACCAATATATTTCCGCAGGTTGAGATCAAAGGTCAAAATTCCAAAATCAAGCTGCTCTTTTATGTTTTTGGTCAGTTCATTGTCCAGGGCCTGCAGCTTTTCCTCCACGGCCAGATGCAGCACTCCCCGGTCATAGGCGTCCAGGGCCATGGGATGGACTCCAATATTGCTGAGCATGAACTCGGCGCGAAGCAGGCCGACTTCGAAATCCAAAGCTTTCCGCAACCGGGACAAAAACAGGGCCTGTCCCACATCGGCCAGGATAATACCCACCTTGGTTTTGGTTTCCGGCAACTCACTGATATCTACCTCCCCGCCGACCTCAATCAGCGGTTGCAGACCCCGGTAGACCTGCCCCCTTGATCCATCGACAGTGACCTCTTGACCGTCCAGGGCCCGAAGGAGCTCCACCCGGTTGATGCCGATAACAGAGGGAATGCCCAGTTCCCTGGAGGTGATCGCTGCATGGCTCGTATCTCCACCGGCGCTGGCCAAAACCGCTGAAGCGATACGCATCCCCGGAACCATATCCGGATCGGTCCGTTCGGCAGCCAGGACATCTCCTTTGTTGATTTTGTTCAGCTCCAAGGCCGAACGGAGAAAACGGACCTTGCCCCGACCGGCTCCCCGGGAGGCCCCGTTACCCTCTAAAACCACCTCGGCCATGGGCAGGGCCCCAGGCTCGACCTCCAGACGGCGCATGTATATCACGTTTGGATTCTTTTCCAATTCCGCATTCCATCTGGTCTCCGGCCGGGCCTGAACAAACCACAACCGGTCCCATTCATCGATACAAAATTCAGTATCCATAATCATGCCGCCATAGGCCCGGCTGATGGCCCGCACCCCCTTGGCAACCTCTTCGGCCTGGGCCAGAGACAGGGACCAGCGGTAGACATCCTCGTCAGGGAGAGATTCCACCCGGGTCCCGCTGTGCTCCGGATCATACATGATCTTCTTGTCTTTGCACCCCATCTGGCGAATGACCACTTCCGAGCCGTCCTCCCGCTGAAAGACGTAAAATTTGTCCGGAGTGACCATGCCAGAAACAACGGCCTCGCCCAGGCCATAGCTGGCATCCATGGACACCAAGTCGTTTCGCTCCGTCCCCCGGCAGCCGGTGGCCGTGTCCGCGCTAAAGGCAGTCCCGGATATGACTGGATTGATCATGCGCATGATGCACACGGAAAGGGAGGTATTCTCTATGGACCATTCCTTCTTGGCTACTTCGGCAATACTGTCATCCGCGGTCTTTTCCGCTTGGGCCACGGCATCCAGGATTGCTTCCCGGCGATAGGTCATTGACCGCAGGTTGTAGGCAGAGGCACAGTCCCACTGATATGCCGTCACACAGTCGGTCTCAGAGGCAATATTTAAATAGGTGTCCTGCAATCCGGCAAAGGCCTTTTTCCGGCTGTCTTCTCCAGCCGCTGAGGAACGGACCGCCACAGGCACATTGTCCAGTCCGGCATCTTTGCAGATATCCCGGTAGGCCTGAGAGACAGCTCGCTGGACATCTGCCGGCATGGAGACGGACAGAATGGCCACCTGAACCAGGACCGAACGTTTTCTGAGCTGATCAATACCTTCCGGAGAAACAGCAAAACCTTCGACAACATTGTTGATAAACCGCCGCAAACGGATCAGCTGCTCCCCTTTGGACCGAGTCTGTTCGTCCCGAACCCGAAGGGCTGTATTGCGGACAAAGGTCTTCAGAAATTCAGGATCGCTGTTGGCTTCTGTCCCGCTCCAATCTACCTTTTCATATTCCTGGTCCACCACCGAACGGATGAGCGCTGCATTCACCCGTGTCTCATCCAGGAGGCGATGGAAGGCCATGGATGATATGGCCCGGAACTGGGGGGCCCGAATGTTTTCCAATTCACTGATAATAGCAGTGTTGTAGTTCTTCCCCCCGACCAGGAGTTCGGCCTGTTCTCCCATGTGCACTATATCCGCACCAGTGAGCAGAAGCTTTTGGGTCATCTGGGCCTGCTTATCCTTCCCCTTTTCCTGCTCAGAGACCTGGTTTTCCTGCTCAGGAGAATTTTTTGGGCAATCTTTTTTTCCACCCATATGTTCACTCCTTGTAACGGGTTGGCCTGCCACGTAGAGAAATCAATGCCACCTGATCATTCCTGACTTTTGGCCATAACAAATAAAACCCCTTGCGCACAAGCAGTACGAGCTCCTAGTGAAAAATCAACCTTAATCTGTCCCTCTCTTTGTCCTCCCTTGATAGGGGGGTGGGGGTGTTTCTTGCGACAGATGATATAAGACAAGGCCCTAGCTTTTGTCTTCGAGTTCTTCCACTTCCTGTTCCAACGTCTCCAACTCCTGAAAGATCGATTCCGCCCTGGCCTGCAGTTCCTGATACTGTTTGTTCAACTCCCCGACATTCTCTCCTTGAACATAGGTCTTTGGATCAGCCAGGATGTGTTCAAGGCTGTTTTGCTCGCTCAAAATCCGTTCCAGTTCCTGTTCCAGGCTGGCGTATCGCTCTTTCTTGGGTCGCAAAAGCCTGAAACGTTCATTACGCTGCCTGGCCTCGCACCGTTTTTTATCTTTGATTACCTCTTTGGAGCGCTCGCCGGAGGAAATAATCTCCCGAGGCTGGGAGACATCGCCTTGCAGCTTGGCTTCATACTCTGCATATCCCCCGGGCAGTTCGTGAAGCCCCTGACTGGAGAGCATCCAAATTTCGTCCGGCACCCGGGCCAGCAGGTAACGATCATGGGCCACAAGACAGACTGTACCCGGAAAAACCTGCAATGCCTGTACCAGGGCCTCCCGGCTCTCAAGATCCAGGTGATTAGTCGGCTCATCCAGGAGCAGACAATTGGCCCGGGCCAAAAACAAAGAGGCCAGCAGAAGGCGGTTTTTTTCACCCCCACTGAGTTCCTGGACCGGCCGCTCCCACATGGTATCATCCAACAGAAAAAGGCCAAGTACTGAGCGCAGTTCTTCCTCCTTGGTCCCGGGATCGGCCAACCGCCTGATTTCAGCCAGGACAGTACGGTCCAGATGCAGGGTATCCCGAATGTGCTGACTAAAATATCCAATGCGTACCTTCGTTCCCGACGTAACCCCTCCTTGCCCTGGATGCAGGTCTCCGGCCATGATTTTGAGCAGGGTGGACTTGCCGCAGCCATTGGGCCCTACAAAGGCAACTTTCTGTCCCCGGTACAGATGAAAGTGAAGATCCGGCCACAGTGAATCCTGGCCGGGATAGGCAAACCGTACATCCACGGCCTTGAAGACTGTGTGTCCGCTGCGCTGCGGCTCAGGCCAAGAGAAAGACAACAGTTTACGGGCAGGTTCCGGGGCCACGGAGTCCAGCCGGGATTTGAGCTGCTCCACTTGCCGCAGCCTGGACTGGGCCTGCCTGGCCTTGTCCGCCTTGTACCGAAAACGGTCCACGTAGTGCTGGCGGTGTTCAATTGCCTGCCCCAACTTTTCTGCCTGTCGCCTTCGCTGTTCGTCCTGCTCCTGAGCCCAGTTCAGGTACTGACTGTATGTGCCCGGCCGAAATACCGCCTTGCCCCGATCCAGAGCCAAAACCCGGTTGCCCACCCGATCCAGAAAGAAGCGGTCGTGGGCAACAAAGACCACAATGCCTTGAAATCGGGTCAAAAAGCTTTCCAGCCAAAAAACGGCCTCCAGATCCAAATGGTTGGTCGGCTCGTCCAAAAGCAGGATATCCGTTCCCTGGACCAAAAGGCGGGCCAGTTTGGCCCGTTCCTGCCACCCACCGCTTAAATGCCGCAAGGGGGCGGACCATTGGGCAGAAGGAAAGCCCAGTCCGGTCAAGACGGCCTGAATACGGTGTTCCGGGTTATATCCGTAGAGATGTTCCAGCTCAGCCTGTTCCTGGGCCAGCTGCTTCATGGTCTGTTCTTCAGTGGCCCTCTCCCAGCGTTCCCATAAATCCTGCCAGGAAGGGATGACCTCTGCGACCCAGGAAAAAAGCGGCGTGTTCACTTCCGCAGTATCCAACTCCTGCCACGCATAGCCTATGCCTGCACCGGAAGGATGCAGATGCACCCTCCCCTCATCCGGATCCAGCTGGCCGGCGATGATCTGCAGCAGGGTGCTCTTTCCGCACCCATTCGGTCCAACCACGGCCACCCGGTGGCCTGGGGCCAGCTCCATATGCACATCCCGGAAGAGTTCGGTCCCGGCAAATCCTTTGCTGACAGCCTGTACCTGAAGTCGGATATCCATTCAGGTCGTTCTCCTGGAACTGCTATGTGTGATCAGGATTGGAGTTGTTCCAGGACCAGAGCGCCTATTGCCGAGCAGCCCACACACTCTTCCCCCGCAGAAGCAAGGTCCGGGGTTCGATAACCTTGCCTGAGTACCGCCTGGACTGCGTCCTCCACAGCCTGCCCTTCCTTTTCCAGGCCCAATCCATATTTGCAGAGCATAGCCGCAGATAAGATGGTAGCCAGAGGATTGGCCGTGTCCTGCCCGGCCAGATCTGGCGCAGAACCGTGCACTGGTTCAAACAGGCCGGGCCGGGTTTGGCCCAGGGATGCAGAAGGCAGAAGGCCGATAGAACCAGTGATGATGGCCGCTTCGTCGGACAGGATATCCCCAAACAAGTTGCCGGTGACAATAACGTCGAACTGGGCTGGATCACGAACCAGTTGCATGGCCGCATTGTCCACATACATATGCGAGAGCTCGACCTGTGGATACTCCTGGGCCAACTCTGTGATTACTTCCCGCCACAGCCTGGAGACGTCCAGAACATTGGCCTTATCCACTGAACACAGTCTTCCCCGGCGCTGGCCTGCAATCTCAAAGGCCTTGCGGCCGATGCGCTTGATCTCCTCTTCTGTGTAGACCATGCTGTTGATCCCGACCCGCTGCCCATCGTGCGTCCGCACTCCTTTGGGTCGTCCGAAATAGATTCCCCCGGTCAGTTCACGCAAGACCATGAGGTCCACGCCTTGCTGGACAATGTCTGGACGGAGGCAAGAAGACTGGGCCAATTCCGGATAGATGAGCGAGGGCCTGAGGTTTGCGAACAGGCCCAGGGCCTTGCGGATGCCCAATAGTCCCTGTTCCGGGCGAAGGTCATGGTCTACGTTGTCCCATTTCGGGCCGCCCACTGCTCCCAGAAGCACGGCATCAGCCTTGCGGCAGGCCTCAGTGGTCTCCCGAGGCAGGGGATGTCCGGCGGAATCAATGGCCGTACCACCGATTGCATGTTCTGAAAAGCTCAATTCATGACCGAATCGCTTGCCCACAGCTTGCAAGACATTGACTGCCTGGGCGGTGATATCCGGTCCAATCCCATCCCCAGGCAACACGCATACCGTATAATTCATGCCAGATCCCTTACTGGTTGCTCATATTGTTTTCTTTGTCCTTTTCCTACCTTACGCTGCCCCGGCCAGACGCTGCCGCACATATCCCACAAGACCTCCGGCCGTCAGCAGGGTCTGCATAAACTCGGGCAGAGGCGGTACATTGATCACTGCATCGGTGTCCATGTTTTGAACCCTGCCGGCCTGGACATCGATCTCCAGCTTATCGCCGTCGTGTATCTTGGATATCTCCTCCCCTGCCTCCAAAAGGACCAAGCCCATATTAAATCCGTTGCGGTAAAAAATGCGGGCAAAACTGTGGGCGACAACAACCGGTATCCCTGCGCCCAGAAGGGCTAAAGGGGCGTGCTCACGAGATGAACCGCACCCAAAATTTGGACCGCCGACCAGGATGTCTCCCTCTTGGACCCGCTGGACCCAATCCGGCTCCAATCCGGCCATACAGTGAGCGCCCAAAACCTTTGGATCGCTACTCACCAGATATTTGGCCGGGATGATGGCATCGGTGTCAATATTGGCCCCCACTTTGTGGGCCTTTCCAGAAAAATGCATTCCTTTCCTCCTCTCCACTTCATGCTCATTGAGGCCTGGCATTGCTGGATATACAAAGTGATCAAGAGGGCGAATAATTATTCGCCCCTCCTCTCCCGCTCGCCAACTTCTGGCTGGATCACGAGCGGTTTCTTGCTGATAATTAATTACCTATAACAGAACCACCAAGAGCAAGGCTCGTATAAAACTAGACCTCTACTTTCTTCGCCATTCCCGCGTAGGCGGGAATCCAGAGCAGATAGAATGGCTTTCCCCTGGATTGCCCGGCCAGCCTGATCCCGGTGTACTCGTATGATCCGGGCCGGGCAACGACGGGAAAGGAAATCCGTAAGTTTCTTTATCGATCACACTGGCCGTCTGTGGCCGGCGGCGGCGCTGACCTCTGATCTCTGTCATCTGACCTCTGTTCTTCCTTACTCGACAGTCAAAAGTCCTTACATAGGTGGTTGCATTTGTTGGCAATGATCGAAGGCCAACCCGGAAATTACAATTTCACCCTATCATATTGATTTTATTCTTATAACTGTGAACCGTGAACCTGGAACCTTGAACCCCCAAGTTAGACCTGATCCGGATGAACAATCTCTCCGGCCACTGCGCTGGCCGCAGCCACTGCCGGCCCTGACAGGTAAAGCTCGCTGTCCAAACTGCCCATCCGGCCTCTGAAATTCCGGTTGGTGGTTGCCAGACAGCGTTCTCCCCCAGCCAAAATTCCCATGTGACCTCCCAGACACGGGCCACAGGTTGGGGGACCGATAACAGCTCCAGCTCGCAGAAAGTCGGCCAGCAGACCTTCTTCAAGGGCCTGGGCATAAATTTTGGGCGTAGCTGGAAGGACGATCAGGCGAACCTGTTCGGCTACCTTCTTCCCCCGCAGAATTTGGGCCGCCTCCCGGAGATCGGATATCCTTCCATTGGTGCAGGATCCGATGACGACCTGATCCATGACAACTCCTTTGACTTCCTGAACCGGGCGGACATTTTCCGGCAGATGGGGGCAGGCGACCTGAGGAACCAGATCGGAAAGATTCATGTCCAGGATCTGTTCGTAATCAGCATCTGGATCAGGACCCAACAGAGTATCTCCTTCCCGGCCTGCACCTTGGAGATATTTAAGGACCGCTTGGTCTGCTGGAAACAGCCCGGCTTTTCCCCCGGCCTCAATGGCCATATTGGCGATGGTCATCCTGGCTTCCACGCCCAGCTGTTCCAGGCCCGGACCATCAAATTCCAGGGCCTTGTACAGGGCACCATCCACACCGATTCTGCCGATAAGGGCCAAAATAACGTCTTTGCCTCCCACCCAAGGGGGCAATTTTCCGCTCAGAAAGACTTTGATGCTGGCCGGCACCTTGAACCACGTCTCACCCAGGACCATGGCTGCAGCCACATCCGTACTCCCCAAGCCTGTGCCAAAGGCACCCAAGGCTCCGTAGGTACAGGTATGGCTGTCCGCCCCAACGATCACTTCCCCCGGACCGATCAGGCCGAGTTCAGGGAGCAGGGCATGTTCCACTCCGCTTACTCCACCCTCAAAATAATGGGTTATCTTCATCCGCCGGGCAAATTCGCGGACGATTTTGACCTGCTCCGCCGAATCCTGGTCCTTATTCGGGGTAAAATGATCGCACACCAGGAAGACACGCCGCGGATCAAAGACCCTGTCCGCACCCATGCGCTCCAAAGAAGCAATAGCCAGGGGGGCGGTAATGTCATTGGCCAGGACTCCGTCCACCCGACATTGTACGATCTGTCCCGGCCCACTCACTTCTTCCTGGGTATGGGCTTGCAGGATCTTTTCCGCTAAATTCTGGCGCATATCTTTTCTTCCTCCTTCTTGGCCAGCCGGTTTAAGGCATTGATATAGGCCTTGGCGCTGGCCACGATGATGTCTGGATCAGCTCCCCGGCCGATGGCCGTCCACTCGCCTTCCTGTATTCTGACCGTTACCTCGCCCTGAGCATCCGTGCCCCCGGTAATGGCCGTAACTGAAAATTTTTGTAATGTTGGGCACTTGCCCACAATCCTGCATATCGCATTGAAGACCGAATCCACCGGTCCGACCCCGAATTCGGCCAATTGGACCTCTTCATCCTCGACCAGCATCTTCAGTGTAGCTGTGGGAATGGCCATGTTGCCGGAAAGCGAACTCAAATACAAGAGCTTGTACTTGTCCGGAATGCGGTAGACCTCTTCCAAAACCAGGGCTTCCAGGTCTTCGACAAAGATCTGTTTCTTCTTGTCCGCCAAGGTCTTGACCGCCTCCACCACCTGATCCAGCTGCTCGCGCTCCAGACGATAGCCGAGTTCTTCCAGTCGGCGCTGGCAGGCGTGCCGGCCGGAATGCTTGCCCAGGACCATTTCTGATGAGGGCCGGCCGATGCTCTCCGGGGTCATAATCTCATAGGTCTGCTTGTTTTTGAGCATGCCGTGCTGATGGATTCCAGCTTCATGGGCAAAGGCATTGCCCCCGATGACGGCCTTGTAGGCCGGGATCGGCTGACCTATAATTAAAGAAAGCAGACGACAGGTGGGATAAATCTGCTCCATGACGATGTTTGTCTCCAGGCCGTGCAGATCCTTACGCACTTCCAGGGCCATAACCACCTCTTCCAATGCAGCATTCCCGGCCCGCTCCCCGATACCGTTTAAGGTAACTTCAACCTGTCTGGCTCCAGCCCGGACCGCGGCCAATGTATTGGCCGTGGCCAATCCCAAATCATTGTGGCAGTGAACGCTGAGAACAACCTGATCTATGTTTGTCACCGTCTGTTTCAAATGCCGGATCAAAGAGGCGTACTCTTCAGGCTGGGTATAGCCCACAGTGTCAGGTATATTGATGGTTTTTGCTCCGGCCTCTACTGCCGTCTGGACGATCTGAGTCAAAAAATCCCAGTCCGATCTGGAGGCGTCCTCGGCTGAAAACTCAACATTTTCCGTGTACGTCCTGGCCCGGCGTACAGACTCATCCACCAAGGCCAGCACCTGATCCCGGTTCAAACCAAGCTTATACTGCATATGGATGTCCGAGGTGGCCAGAAAGGTATGGATCCTGGGCTGAGCAGCATCCTGAACGGCTTCCCATGCCCGGTCGATATCAGCCTTCGAGGCCCGGGCCAGAGCGGCGACCTGGGACGTTTCCACTACCTTGGCAATTTCGCGTACCGACTCAAAATCGCCCTGACTGGATGCCGGAAACCCGGCCTCGATGACATCCACGCCCAGGGCATCCAGCTGACGGGCAAGGCGGCGCTTTTCCTGCATGTTCATACTTGCCCCGGGTGACTGTTCTCCATCGCGCAAGGTGGTGTCAAATATATAAACTGTATTCTGATCCATCATGTACTCCTATAGATAAAGACATAAAACGTCTGTCTCAAGTAGTCTTCGCGTCCCTTTCGGCCTCAATCCGGGTATAGACCCATTGAGCAGCTGAAAAAGACTTTATGCCGATGCAAGCACCAGAACGAGTGGGATCTGGCGGTAGCAAACAACGAAACAAGTAGATTATGAGCTGTGAACTCGGGGGCTTAACGGCTGGTAAGCCCCCGTAGAAAGGTCCCGCGACGTAAGGGGAGGATGGCATACGTATATGCCGGTCCGGAGAAAAGATAGGCGAGAAAAAAGAGAAAACCGAGGATTCTGGGCTCGGATGCCACCAGGACAAAAAGCAGGACCACAGTCACGGACATGGTGTAGGGATGGGCCTTGACCACTTCCAGTTCCTTGAATGAGGCGTAGCGTACTTTGCTGACCATGAGCAGGGCCAAAACCAAGGTCAAGCCAAGACACCAGCCGGGAAGAACGGCTTGGAATATTTCCGGGGAAAAACGGGTAACAAACAAGACGAGGGTGGCTAAAAGACAGGCCGCAGCAGGTATGGGCAATCCAATAAAAAACCTCTTTGCCACTCCTCCGGTGCGCATGGCCTGAACATTAAAGCGGGCCAATCGCAGGGCTCCGCAGGCAATATACAAAAATGGGATCACAAGTCCCACTCGTCCCACATACTGGGTTTGCCAAAAGTAGATCATGGTGGCCGGAGTCACGCCAAAAGCGACCAAATCGACCAGGGAATCGAGTTGAATGCCGAACTCGGAACTGCCTTTGGTCATCCTGGCTACCTTGCCGTCAAGTCCGTCGCACAGACAACTGACCAGAATGGCCGACGCACAAAACTCGAATTTCCCCTGCATTGCCCACAACATACCCATAAACCCGGCGAACAGGCTGGCTGTGGTGAACAAATTGGGCAGGATGTAGATCCCTTTATCACGAAATTTAGACATGTATCGGCGTCTGTTCTGCTTTTCGGGCCAGTATGGATTGTCCGGCATAGACCTTATCTCCCGGGCGTACTTTCACTTCATATCCTTCTGGAAGATAAAGGTCAACCCTTGATCCGAACTTGATGAGTCCCACTCGCTGCCCACATTCCAGTTCATCTTCCACCTCGGCCCAGCAGACAATCCGCCGGGCGATAAGTCCTGCTATCTGGACCATGCTCCAGCTCTGGCCCTCATCATCGTGAATATGGATCACATTGCGCTCGTTTGCCCGGTCTGCCTTGCTCAGGGAGGCCCTGTGAAAACGTCCGTGGCGATAGGTTATGGCTTTCACCGTACCCTGAACCGGTGACCGGTTCACGTGCACATTGAACACATTCATAAAAATGCTGATTCTGGCCCTGCTTTCTCCGCTCACAGGCTCCGGGCGGGACCGGACTTCCAGTACCCTGCCGTCGGCCGGGGAGACAGCTGCCCCTTCCTCCCTGGGTACAACCCGGAACGGATCCCGAAAAAAATGGACAATGCCCAGGGTCACAATCAGAGCTGCCAGGCCGGGCAGGGACCATTTGACAAGAGCAAAAAAAATGGTGACCAGGACAGCCATGCCTATATAGGGCACACCTTCCGGGCATAATCCGATTGTCGGACGCCGCATGGCAATTCTCCTTAACTATGGATTGCATATTATATTGCACCTGGACTTTAGTGCCTTATCTGTAAATTTCTGCCATAAAAAACAAGAAAATTTGAACCGCCAAGTCGCAAAGTACGCAAAGCTTCAGTCACGGAGCCACGTATTGTCCAAAACCGGGTAACGGTTTTG
>Ga0182239_1000058_pt1 | contig 39320 bp, 71 predicted proteins | sample hydfrate6_PW_210_FD_132456 | JGI IMG/M metagenome (GOLD analysis project Ga0182239, IMG submission 132456) | Subsurface microbial communities from deep shales in Texas, USA - hydraulic fracturing test 6_PW_210 | ecosystem: Environmental > Aquatic > Deep subsurface > Shale gas/oil reservoir >... | reverse complement strand
TAAGGCGTTGAAATTATACCAAATAAGCTCTGCACCAGAAACCAATTTAAAAGATTTTTTGGGGCCACGAAATTTTATATTAACTTGTTTATTTTTAATAAAAAATGGAAAACAAATAACCTCAACTTCTTTATTAAATTGTGGCATGAATTCATTATCACTAAACACTTTCATTTTAACAAGTGTTGATTGACTTATCATTCTGCCTTCAAACCATTTTACTGCCTTATCGGTTAATTGTGTTTTATTTCTCCATTCAGGTACTAAAAATTCTTTTTGTTTTTCATAAGGTTTATATTCAAAAAATGCTGCTTCACAATGAAAGCAATATGCTGTATTTGTGCTTGGATAATATTCTAAATCTTTTTGATTCTTTTTTCTCCTGTTTTGCGAACATTCAGGACAGATATATCTTTTCTTTCGAGTAGTATCGAAATTAATATCATATATCAGTTTGGTTTGTGAACTTTGATATTTCATTAGATAAATCCTTGTGAAAAGTTGTTTTTAACTTGTTTTTTAGGTTTAATTATTTCATCATTCCATCGCTCATTGTTTAAATAAGTTTCAGGATGAGGTTGAAATTGTTTATCTGAAAATTGAGTTAACCATTCAGGCAATGTTTGTATTATTGTTTTTTGTTTATCATATTTCAATTTATCCCATTTATTTTTACACTTTTTTTTATTTCCTACTTTTTTATTATATAAATTCCAAAATTCATCAAATGATATACTTTCCTCTACTTTACTCTTCTCTACTTTACTTTGTGTACTTTTGTCAACATTTAACCAATTAATGACAACATTAACTTTATTTATGTAATCATCATTTAATAAAATGTACTCTTTTATAATTTCAGCTTCTTTTCTTCGATCAATTGCTTCAAAATATCTTTGTTGAATTCCTTTTGAAGTTAAAATATTATATTTTTTATTCAGTAATTTATCAAATAAATGTTCGCTTAAACAATCATTAATAACATCATTAACTTTATTAATGTCTACATTTATCGAATTTGAAAATAAGGCTATATTTTTTTTATCCCAGTTAATATAATATCCCAAATTATTATAAATTCTTTCAAGTAAACGAAAATAAACATAATATCCTACCTCTTTATGTATCGCTATAATATATTCTAATTCATCATCCAGACTACATGAGTGTGGAAAATAATCTAATCCTATTTTAATTTTTCTTGCCATTTTTAAATATTTAATAGTATTTTAAATGCTAATTTTATAGCTTCTTTATAATCTATTTCTGGATTATCCATTGTAACTTGATATATAATTAAATCAATGTCAATCATTGATAAAGGCTCGTTTATTACTAAAACTATTTTTTTAAAAATTTCTAAAGATTGATCAAATAAATTTAATTCATGTTCATATTTATGACAATCAGAACATAATGTTATTAAAGATTCATTTGGATAGTTCCAAATATTATCTGCTTCGTTTTCATAAAATATATGATGTACATGTAATTGTTTTTTTGTGTCACCACAAATTCTACATTTAAAATTATCCCTTTGCATTATTTCTAATCGCTTCCTTTGCCAATTTGGGTGTTTTAACTGCTCTTTGTAACTCATTTTATTACATCTTTAATAAATACACTATAAATTTCATATTCTTTCTTTTTGTTTTTTGCCTTTTCGCACATCAATTTAATTCTTTTGATGTTATCAGATACTGGAAAAAGTAGTCCTTGAGTGTATGTTTTTTGTTTATTCATATTACATTTGTTAAAGTTCAAAGAAAAAAAATTAGCCATTAAACCCTAAACTTGAAATAACGGATTTATCAAAGCTATTAAAATTGTTCTCTTTTATTTTTTTGCTTACTAATTGACGTGATTGTCCTAAATTAGATGCAAGCCAGTTAATTGTTTTATTATGCCTGTGCATCCAGATCAGTAATTTTTCACTATATTTTATCAATTCCATAACCTATGTTACAATTTTGTCCGAAATAACCCGGGATTTCTCCCGGGATTTTGTCTATTGTGATTAATCACTTTTCACCCACAAATATACAAAAAGTTTATTAAAAAACAATAATCACAAATAAAATTAATCCTAAAATTATTAAAATCTGCAAAAGTGTTGCAATACGCTTAATTTGTCTTTCTTTTTTCATTATTTTGGTTTTTTATGTAATTTGCCATTTTTTCATTCATTATTTGAAAAAAATAATTAGCTATGCCTGAACATTCTATCAAACTAAAGTCACCTATTTCAATAGTTATGTTTAATCCTTTAGAAGATTTTTTAGCTATTAAAGTTAATGGTTCTCTGTTCATTGTTGATGTAACTTCTTTTTCTGTTTTACTTTTAGTTTCTTTTTTCATGGTTAAAATAATTTCAATTGTCCTTTCAATTTATTTTTCATACGTGTATCTTTTCGGTGCTGTCTATCGTATCTGTTATGGCAACGCTGGCACATAGCTTTGAGGTTATTGTTATCGCAGTTGGCCGGGTTGTGGTCTAAATGTGCCACGGTTAGCACTACGCGAATAAAACCATGGTAACGCAAACTTTCAGACAGGTTAGAACAACTCCACTTAATACGTGCATTTATCATGTCCCAGTCAACACTGTTTATATACCGGAAGGTGCCATCAGGGTTTCGCTTAATAATGCTGTGGTTTTTTACACCACACACTTCACAACGGCCCTTTGCCCTGTTGGTTCGGATATCATATGATATCTGATCCCAGTTGGGCGGGTAAAGTTTCTTATTTTCGGGCTTTATCGGCATATTTTAAAATAATTTCAATTGTTCTTCGTTTACTTTTTTAATTCTAAAACATCTTTTTTCTAAATGATGCTCGCAATTTCGCCAGGACGATAGATATTTTTCAGCATCTTTTTTCGCTTTTTCATCGTCTTTTTCATGCGGATAAACGTACCAAATTTTGTATCTTTTTTCGTCCAGTAACTTAGCACTATCCGGCACTTTTTCAACTTTTTCAAACGAATGAAAACTAAAAGTGTGAAAAGGAGTTATCACTTGTTCTTCTTCAAGATATTTCACTTCTGCAAAAAAAGAAAAATCCTGGCCATTTGATACTTTGACAATATCACCTATCTTTAGTTTGTTTCCAATTCTATCGTATAATTCAAGTAAAAACATAATTGTTCATTTTTTAGGTCTCCACATTTCGCAAAATCCATGTTCACTCCAGTCGCTATGTGCCTTCGGTTCCTCGCCTTCAAAGCTAACTAAACAAATCCATCCTTTGTGAACATTACAAACGCATTTTGGATTATTTTTATCATAACTATCTGGTTTTGGTTCAGTTATACAATGGTAAAAATCTTCATAGTGATTTCCACAATTGCAGCAACACTGTCCAGTAGGTAATCCTTTATTACATTTTTTTTGATTAATTTTTGCCTGGATATTGTCTTTTAGCTTTTCAAGTTCCGGATCCAGGCAATATGGAGTATCACGATTAAGGTAATATATTTTATTAATGCCATCAAAATTTGCCACAAGACCTCCTGTTTCTGAATCAAAAACGACAAAATATCTTTCATAAACTTCAAATTTGAAATATCTCTGTTCACGAAAATCATCTGTTTTTGCATTTGCCTTTAGCAATTTTACAATTTCATTGTAGGTTTTTTTCATAGCTTTAGTTTTTTAATTTTGTTGTTTCTATTTTCTAATTTATTTTTATGATTTTCAAGGTATTTTTTTACATTTTTACCTTTCGGTACGAATACAGCAGTTTTAGGAGCAAAATCTTCTAAAATATAATACTGGCCTTTTTTCTCGATTTCTTTTTGTCGCTCCTGAGCCTTTTCAATTTTAGGCTTTAATTTGGCTATCGTTTCAAGCTCCTGAATAGTATTAATTATCATAGGTCGTATATTTCTTTTAGTCGTTCGCCGTGGCGAATATCTCTATTTCTTTCTTCGATTCTTAACTTTTCCTTTTCGATAATTTTATCCATTTCATCGATTAAAGATGATTTGTTTGGATTATTATTTACTGGTAGAATTTTTAGTTCACAAGGGATCCGCTTTCCACCTGTTAATTTGTAACATTCCAGTTCTTCTTTTCGATATACCGGAACCAAACATCTATATTTACCGTCTATATGGTAAGTACTTCCATGTTCTGTAATCTCGATATAAAGGTTAAATTCATTTTTACCCTTTGTCAGATGTTCGTAAACATCATCTTCAAAATGTAACTCAATTTCATGTTCTAATTTTGTTTTTAGAATTGTGAATTTGAGAGGCAAATTTCTTGAAATAGGTACTTTTTTCATAGCTTTAATTTTTAATTTAATGCAAGCTAACAATTATTTTTGTTCTAAACAATGACTTTTGTCATGTTTTTTTTCAAAATAAAAAGTTCCAGAAAATGGTTTTGTTGGTGTAATTTTGAAATATGAAGCTATTTTATTCAAATATTCTATTTTCCGTTTTGATTTTTCTGTTTTTGGATTTTTTGGTAATTTTCCCAATCTATTATGCAACCCTTTTAAATGCCAGTTTCTAAATGTTTCTAAATCTAACGAATGTTTATAATGATTAATTAATTTTTGTACAGGGACGAGATTTTCTTCACAATCAAGCTCGGTTGGTTGTAAACTTTTATCTGGATTTCTTCTGACAGGTATAATGTGGTCTATTTGCCAATCATCCTCAAGTTTAGTACCTGAATATGCACAAAGGCCATCAAACTTTTGTTTAATTTTTTCTCTTTGTTTTTTACTAATATATGCCATTTTATGTTAATTTTTTAATTCTTTAACTTTTTTTTGATAATATTCTTTAAGCTCTAAAAGTTCAGACCTGCTCCATTTGTATCCGTTTTTTTTATAATTTGCCGCCCTTTCATATAATTCATCAAATCGTTGTTGCCCTATCCGGCTCAACAAATTATCTCTATAAGGTATTAAATGGCTATCATTGAAGCAGTTACAACCAGAACACTCCCCTGCACAATTATCCTCATCGAATCTTAAAGCATCATACATTCTTACTGAAAAGAAATGACCGGCTTGCATATTATCCTTAAATTGTCCACAGCTTATGCAAGGTTTATCTATATCTCTTAATCGGATATATTCATTGAAAATTTTTTGCACATCCTGTTTTAGTTTAGCTACTGTCTTTTTCTTTTTTGCCATTTTTCACACAGTTTCAAGTTTTTCAGCATCTTTCGGATAAATAGTTGATTGCTCATAACGATAATAGTATTCACTTATCTTTTTGCCGGCATCTTTGATTGATTTTTTTGCAGCAACAATATCCACGTTGTCAAATTCTGACAAAGTAGATATAATTTCTGATAACGAAGTATTGATATCGTTGAATTGTTTTATATCCATTTCTATTTTTGCCATTTTTCAATAATTAAAAATTAATAATTTTCATTTTTCGATCATATATTGTATTCTGGATTTTGTTATTTTATGAATCATATCCTTTGGACTCATTTTTCTATCTTTTGAATATTTAATTTGTTCTTCAGGAGGCAGTTTAGACAAAGCTATTATCGTGTTTTGAATTATTATTGTTTTACTTTTCATTATAGTTCTATTACTTAAAAATTATGCTTTTCATCATCAAGTTGCCAATAATAAACAATATCTCTTTTGCCATCTAAATATTCCTGCATTTGTTGTATAGCAATTTTCATGCGTTCAATTGTTTCTTCGACTTGAGGTCTTAATTCTTCTTTTGTTGTAAATTCAGTGAAAGCCTTATTTCTTCGTGGTTGATATATGTCAACTTGTGCTTTATCTGAATCTTTTTTAGAAAATATTTGAACAACGTAATTCATACTTCCAAAGTATGATAATTTTTCTTTTTTTATCTCTAACGATAATTTTTCTTTTTTACTTTTCATAGCAGTATAGTTTTTAATGATTTCAATTTTTTATTGTAATTCAGGATGTTCATGAATAGTACTAAAATGTTTAGTATTTTCAATCAGCCAAGCTGTCATTTGCGGATTTGCTAATGGTTCTAAAATCAAATCATCAGAAAGCACTAAATCTTTACAATCTGATTTCCAATAGTCAGCCTTTATAGCAAAACCGCCAGCAACTCTGTATATTCTGAAAATAACACCTCGATTATCTATCCGCAAATCATTTTCATAAATATCCCGACTGTCCTTATCAATTAATCCAGTAAATTCATCAATTGTTTTTGAATCAACTTGTATAGCATCTAATCTTTCTGAAATTTCCCATCCAATAGGTAAAATATAGCAACAAACAGGATTGGCATAATAATAACCGTAAATCCATTCATTATTGTTAATATTTTTCCCTCTAAAAATATTTTTCATAGTTTTTAAAGTTTACTTAATTTTTTCATTTTTAAAAATAAATTATAAGGTATTTTTTCCCAGGAAGGTTTATCGCCAGTTTTCCACCTTAAACATTCATATTTTCTATTTCCTTTTTTCCAAGGTTTTATCCACAAATCATAAGTATATCCTTTATATCTAAATTCTGCCATTTTTTTATTTAGTTATTTATTATTATCCAGAACAAATATCTGTTGAAATTATTATAATTTTTTCAGAAGTTTTATCATGTGTGAACACATCTACTTTATTTCGATATAGTTCTTCAATACTCAAAATATCATCAGTTTCACTTCCATAACATCCTGTAATTACTATTTCTGAATCAGGATTAAATTTGGATAATTTTTTTATTAATTTTTTATTTTTCATAATTATTTATATTTCAAGGTTTTTAACTTTTAATTTTCCTCCTGTCTTTTCTGCTAAATCCTTTAATGTCATATGAGCAGCTACATCTTTCCAGTTTTTAAAATGTCCTCCTAAAGTTTTATATTCAGATGTTTCCCAAACCAAAATATTATTTATTAATTTTAGTTCATCGCTTATATCGTTAGTAATTGGTTTTGATAATAATTTTTTATACGACAAAATAAGATAATATTTTATAAATTCATTGCCTAACTTTTTATTATAATTATAATTTTCAATAAAATCAATGAATTGTTCTAATGTTTGTAATTGTGTTATTTTCATGATTATTTATTTTTTTCAAATTCAAAATAAGCCTCAATTTTCACTTGTTTTTCAATTTCAAGTATAGTTCTACCTCGAACCTTTTTTCGTTAACAGAGTCCAAATTTTGTATGTTTCTGTTGACGTTTCGACTATGTTTGATGGTTACATTTTCATTTTCGTAAAAAACAGTGTATAGCGGTTCGTGAGGTTGCGAATATCCAACCAGCAAAAATCCGACAATTAAGATTAATAGTTTTTTCATAATTTCAAAGTTATTTTTTTGCCAGGTTCAACTGGCAAAAATGAATGTTTACAAATTCCATTTTTGCCATTTCGTGGACTATAATGTTCGCAAAGTTTGCCGCAACTTTCTCCACTTTCACCGATTTCATCTAAAATTTCGCACCAAAAAAATCCAGTGCCATAAACTTTTTTAGCTTCAAAAACATGAACTTCAGATAAATTTTCAGTTCTCATTTTTTCGATGAAATATTCTTTTGTATGAGAATATTCATCATCTTCATTTTCAAAATATGTTTTCATATGTATTAATTAAGATTTATAATATTGACAAAAATTTGATGGCATAGGAATATTTTCTTCTCGGATTTGTTCCTTATTAATTTATTGATTTATGATAATTTTGCTCATCTCTCAGTATCGAAATTCGTTGTGTAATATCGTCAACTATCCTATTATACTGATCTAGTTTTAATTTGTGTAAATAAGCTGAATGTTCGCAGTTTGTTTCTTCTTCCATTATTTCCTTAGCCTTTTCGATTGATTTAGATTCTGCTAATGCTACCGTAAAACTTTCATCTATTAATTGTGATTTCATTTTGTGATGTTGGTATTTGCGGTAAACGGTAGTTATAAGACTATCTCTTTTTGATTCTGCAACTTCATCCGCAAAATTACAAAGAAGTGTAACCAGCTTACTTTTGGCATCCATAAGCTGGTTTAAAGTTAATACTTTATACTTTTTATTGTAAGTATTAACTATTTTTTCTATTTCTTGTAAAATATTCATTATAATAGTTTTACTGATATACTTTCTTTTCCTGTTTTGTTTGCAGGATATATCATTTCTCCAGTATCAGGATTAACAACTGGCTGCTTTAAAGTCTTCAAAAAATCTTCACGTTCTTTTAGTTTGGCTTTGTAGTTTTCGACATGTTCTTTAATATCTTGCCATTCAGAATCCTGGCAAACATCAAAATCATACTTAACTCCTACGGTTGTTTTACTAAATTTTGCTCCAAATAATTCAAATGATTTTTCAGGATATTTCATACCCTCATCAATCATTTGTTCTTTTATTTCATTGTCAGAGCGTAATTTTTTTATCAATATTTCCATTGCCTTTAATTGTACTTCTAATTTAAGAGGATTTTCATTTCCTGATAAAATTTCTTGTTTAATAAGAGTAAACATTTTATCAACTTCATTATTTGTTGATGGCATTAAATTAATTGTACTAAGTGCTTTCATAGTTATAATAATTTTGCATTAAAATCACTGTTAAATTCAATTTCTAATTCTTCACGATAAGTTTTTTTCATTTTATATTCATCGAATAACTTTTTTTTAAACTCCTCTTTTGTTAATTCTCCAAAATCTGCACGTCTTATTCTATCAACTGCCTTGTCTTTTTGTTTTTCTGACAACCAAGGGCGTGTATCTTCTTCTTTATTCATTTTTATTTCATTTCCCAATGCCGAATTTGCATCATCATCTTCTTCACTTGTTAGTCCTAAAATTGCAGACAAAGAATATCTTTTAAAATAAGTAATAACTGCTCCTGCATCTTGTGGATTTGTATTATTCAAATAATTTGAAATATCAAATTTACTTTCAATTGTTTGTCCTGAAGCGTGAAGAATAATTGTAATAATATTTTGACCATCAAAAATCTGTGTAAATCCTAATTGAAATTTTGTCAAAATTGGTTTAACAATATTATGGATATTTGATAAATCAGCATACTTAAATTTGTAAGTAGCTCCACTTTTTGTTTTTACATTTACAATAGAATTCATCTGTAAATTTGGACATTCTTTTTGAAATTCTATAAATGCTTTAAAAATTTCTGTTTTTGTTTCCATAGTTTTTTTATGTTTTCCATAGTTTTACAAAATTAAATTTCTTCAAATTTAACTTTTATTTCTGCTAATCTTATATAAGAGTTAGCAATTTTAATTAATGATTCTATTTTTTTTTGATATTTTTCAAATTTGTCTGAACCTTCTGATATCAAACAATCATTTTCGTATCTTTTTGCTTTTTCAAGCAAAATACCAGCTTGGTACATTTCAATAATTTCATCTTTCATAATTATAGTTTTTTGGGTTAAACATTTGCGCAAGCTCCTCAAACAGGTCGCTTACTTTTTTTTGCCTTTCCTGGATTTCATTTTTTTCTTCGATGTTTGAAATGAAATATCCATGTGGCATTTCTAATGCAGCAATATATGCAGCATCCTTAAAATTGTCTGCTTCAATTTCTTTTATAACTCTTTTAGTGTAAGTAATTTTGTAGTTTTTCATAGGTTATTTAAGTTTATTGGGTTTCCTAAAATGTTTTGAATAGTTTTTGTAGATGTTTGGATGTGGTCTTTACACAACCAAATTTCAAATGGATGTAATCCTTTTAACTTTTTAATTTTGCCGTCTATTTCTACTGTTTTAATTGTTTTTAGTGAATGAACGGTTAAAGTTAGTGGAGTTTGTTTGGTGTGTAGCTCCCCGCACACGACGCAATAAGTTCCAATGCTATAATACTTTTCCATATTTTTTGTTTGCAATTTACAATATGTAGTTTTAAGAAACAATGACTTTTGTCATGTTATCAACTTAATTTCATCGTTAATTATAAATCCTTTCACTCCGATAATTTCCATTATAGATAATGTTTTTTCGGTTGATGGAGACCTTTTACAAGCAAATAAATGTGTAACTCCACTTCGATCAATTCCTAACTTATCAGCGATATCTTGCTGAGTTATACCCTTACTTTTTGCTTCTAAAGCAAGGGCGGTTAATAGTTGTTTTGTTTTTTCCATTTTTAATATATAAATTCGTTAACATTATCAATATCATTGCTTTCTAATGCGTCTACAAAAGCATCAAAATTATCTTCTATTTTATCGGCATCCAAATCAACTTTTCCGCTTCCGTTTGGGTCGTGGTCGGCAATTCTTAATGTATAGTCACCAAATTGAATATAAATGGTTCCGGTTGCTGCTACTTTATGTTTAATGCCTGCATCTGTTAATTTATCTGATAAAATTTCGTACCATTCTTCAACTTCTTCTCTTTGAATTCTTTTTAAAAAAACATCACCTTCATCAGTAGCAATTGTTAGTTCATCATTAACTTGCATTTTCCTTATTTTTGAAAAATCAAAGTCATCAATAATTGATAAATCCTGATTATTTAAAAGTTCATTTTGAACATGTTCATCAATCATTAAGCTGTCAAATGTTAATTCTACGTCTGTGGCTCCATTTTCAAAACTGATGCTTAAAATATCTAAAGTTTTCATAGCTTTTAGTTTTTATCTCATTGTTTCTAATACAAATATAGGGTAAAATATTACACGATGCAAGTTTTTTCACAATTATTTTTAAAAAAAGTGTTATTTAAAATTGTTCTAAATAAAAACAGGGTGCTATTAACACCCTGCCAAAACAAAACCTATGAAAAAAACTACTTCTTAAAGATAAAAATTAGAAGTACTAACCCTAAAATTATTACTATGTAGATAAAATATTGTTTAAAGTTGGTTTCTTTTTGGATAATCTCTGTTTTATGTTCTGTTTTTTGTGGTATTTTAATAGAATCTTGCAAATGATAAGGTAAAGTTGAGGCTACATCAAATTTGAATCCTAAACGTCCGTTTATCATCCATATTTTTGCTGTTATATTTTCGCTAATCTCCACAATTGTATCAAATGACGGCTGCAAATATTGTACGTTATTTTGATAAATAGTATCATATTTAATTACAGGTGCTGTATCCAATTCGATATAATCGGCAAAATCAATATAAAAGGTAGTATCTATCTTAATTGTAGTATCCTTTTTTACAATAGTTGTTTCAAAGCATTCAGGGCACTTCTGCCTGGCTTTTTTTACGTGCCAGGCAGATGAGCATCCTGAACAAATTAACCCAAAAATTACAATTATGAAAAAAACACGTTTCATTTCACTTTGTCTTTGATATCCGAAAAATCTTTTATTGCTTTCGGGGCCACTGCGAAAGTTAATAGTACTAAAATCAAAACAATTGCGTTAGCTGTTATCTCATTGCCTTCGGTTACAAAATATTGATAAACAAAAAAGAAATCAAATAATGTAGCTAAAGCCATCTGCATTCGTGTAATTGAAAATTCCTTGCAGTTTGCAGATACGTTCCATTTTTCAAAAAATCCTATTTTCATAATATTACAAATTTAGTTCAAATTACATTAAGTTCAAAGTGCATCGGGTCGTATATTGATTTGAAAAAACCACCCCAGCGGTTTCGCTCGTTCAAATTTTCCCAAAAAACGCCAATCTCATTAAGTAAATCTGACTGTTCTTTTGTCAAATCTTCTTTTTTTATTTGTGTAATAATATCGTTTTTGAAAAAAATATTCAAATCAATAGCACACTTAAAAAGATGGTTAGATAGCCGTGTTTTGCTTAATCCCTGCTCAAAATAGATATCTTGTAACTCCTGCGGACGATAAAGCATCTCTCCGGTTACTTTTACTTTTTTTACATCTTGTAAAAACTCAAGCAAAAGCCTTAAGTTTCTTAAAAATTCATTTTGATAATCTGATAATTTTTTCATAATGTTTTACAATATTATAGTTATCAATGAAACAATAATAGCCAGCATACCTAAAATTGTACTAATTGTAAGACCTATTCGCCAGCGCTTATTTATCATTTCTTCTTTTTTTATTTTTTCTATTTTTATCTCGTGTTTTTCATTTTGCTGCTCTTTTGTTTCTGTTTGTTGTTGAAATCGTAACAAATCTTTTACATCTGTTTTTATTTCATTCATCGAAACGGCTAAATCATCAACTTTGTCATATAAATTTCCGGTCATAGCAACTAATCCTTTTTTGCCGTTACCGTAGAGTACTTTTTTTATAGTTTCAATCTCTTCTTTTTTAGAACATTCTTGCATTACACTATATTTTAAAAATTACTTAATTCTCTTTTTAATATCACATTTTCCAAATCAATTGAAAACAAATCTTCTGGTATAAGGTTTTTAAAATATCTTGACGTACCATCTTCTTGCATTATTTCTTTACCAAATTCATCAATATCATCTTTAGTACTTTCAATAAACAAATTCAAATGAGTAGTGCCGGTCTTTCTGTTATATACTGACTTCAAAGCTCCTAAATATTGGAATAAGTCTCTTGTAAAAGGTTTATATCCATCGTCGTGAACCCATAAAACCATTTCATTTATCTTAGCGTAGTATTCTACATCGTAGTTAGCTTTTAGCTTGTTTAGCTCCGTTTCACTAATTGCGGATGTGTTGATACGTATTTCTATGCCTAATTTTCTGCTCATAATATTTTATTTTTTTAGATTTACGGAATATAGCAGAGCCGCGCCCCGATAAACGCATGCGTAGCCGACGCCGAGCGATCCGAGCCCAGGTAAGCGAACCCCGCACCCAAGACATTATCCGCATCACCACCGCGAAGAACGGCACGCCAACCAGAGTTTAAGCCTGGTGTATAGAAATAGTCGCAGAAATATGTTGCACTATTACCGGCAGCTACTTTAGGTGTTATAATTCCATAGTTATCGTGATGAGCATATTGCAAATAACCGTTGCTTGTTGGCAGTTCGCTTCGTTTAGTGTAATTATTTTCCGTTCCGTCATCAAAATTAGCAGGTGTTTCGCAGGTGTAAAAGTCAGATGTTTCTGCTCCATGATTAATAGAAGCACCATCGCACCATTCCCAAATGTCGCCAAATGGATTTTCAACACCCCGGTACCTGCTAACCTTTACTACTTCGTCAACACCTGCACCGCCAAAGTTGGTAATGCTATAATCAATTTCGCCGCTTGCATTTGCCAGACCGTTACTTGCACCACAAGGTACAAGCGGATAATAACTATTGAAGTTACTCCAGTTAGTTGAATTAACGGTTGTTGTGCCATTGCCCAAACCGCCTTGTTTATACCCTTCGGCTGTAAGTTCTGCAACAACTCCCTTTTGTGAATTAAGCGTTGCAAATTCAATAAAAAACAACTCATATAATAACATCGAGTGTTTCCATGTAATTACATTCCACTTATATTCTTCGGGAACAATATTACGGGCATAACTTCTAAAATTAATTAACGATGTTAATGTGGCCGGTTTTCCTAATTGTGTTGTATCTGTTCCATCCAGCGTATCATTGTTATTACCGCCGCGGTATTCGGCAGTATCATTAACAATTGACCACATCTTAACAGTACCTGTTCTATTTAATGCGGCCTTATATGCTCCTACATAAAATTTATTTATCTTTTGGAAATCTGAATAATAGTGCCAGCTTATTAATTTGAAATAATGTCCGTTACCTTCAAAGTTAGTCTTACGATAGTACTCTCCAACCTCAACCATTACATTACCATCAATACCCGTTAAATCACTTGCTGTTCCATCTGCTTTTTTGCTCCAATCATCAGGGTCAAGATAATAATTAATCGAACCATCTGCATTTTGTAAACATCCTTTTATTTCTTCTTGAACTGGTAATTTAGCATGATACTCCATTCTCCCTACTCTTTCCCTATCTGGGTCAGAATCATTCTCATTAATTAATATACCATAGTAGAATATTGAGCAATAATTAAGAATTTTGCTTAAATTATTACCTGTTAACTGATTTTCATATATAAATAGTTTGGTTCCGTCATAATTCATAAAGAATACTTCGTCTAAAGTATCTCGAATCATTTGAACTTGTAATTTATAATAAGTAAAATCTGTTAATTTCCAATAATACCGAGTTGCTTCGCTTGTTTCATCAAAATAAATATTAACATAAGGAAAATCATAATATTCTGGTAATCCATAAGAGTTACCTATATAACTTCCTTTATCAAATCTGGAATCATTTAATACTGAAAAATCCCAAATAGTATCAAGTCCTGTTCCGCTTACTTTGGGTATGCCTACACCTATGCTTGTTCGTAGGTAAGTTGTTCCTTCTTCTTCGTAGGTTTGATTATAGACAATGACTTGTAGCCCTGCTGTGGGGTAGGGTTTGCCCCTGCTCGCTCCGTTAATATTTAAGTTTGCGTTTATCATTTTAAAATGGTTTAAAATAATAAATTACGCTTACTACATTATTTGTATTAATTTTCAACATCGAAATAGGTTTGGTTGTTACGTCGTTTGTTACGTGGTAATCGGCTTTGTTCAAGGCATTTGGAAAAACTAAATCCTGTCTTCCTTCGATTTCTCCGCCCTTTAATTCAATGTAAAAATAACGTGCATATCTATTCCAATTTCCGGTATTATCAGCGTCTTTGTCTTTTCTGTAAACTGAATAATAAGCGCTTTCGGTTACTGAATCATCCACAGCTGCTGTTATCTCCCTGTCCACTGAAATTGTTGTTCCATCAATGCCTGTAATTACAACCGCTTGTGTGTCAAGTTTAATCGCCTGTCCTATGAATAAATTTGTAGCTGCCGAAACTGTAAAACTCATTTTATCGGTTGCTATTGCTGATATTGTTTTACCGTTATCAGTATAAATTACCTCATCCTGTCCTACAACAGTCTCTATTCCGGGATATGCTAATAATCCTTTTGCTGTTGTATCTGTTACTTCACCTGCGTATAACAAGTGTCCGCCTATTGGTTCAAAATTTTTGCTTTTCATATCTTTTTTTATTTAGTTACCCAACTTCCATTCTCATAAAAATTAAATTGATTCGTTGTTGTATTGTATATTATCATTCCATTAACTCCAACCAAAGCATCTCGTTCTGTTGTTGTCATTCGGGGTACAATAAAAGCATCTGTTGTGGTTGACACTTCTAATCCGCCAAAAATAGTAGTATTACCATTCTTTTTAATTTGAAAAGCATTAGAACGTTCAGTGTCAGATGCCCCATTTCCTATTGTAAACAAATTATCTGTATTGACGTAAGATATTGCTGAACCTGTTCCTATTATATTATATTGACCGAGTGTTGTTTCTAAATAATCATGTGCTATTGTATTATATCCAAAAACTGTTGAATAACGACCACTTGCTGTTGTACTACGTCCAAAAGCTGTTGAATAATCACCACTTGCTGTTGTACTATTTCCAAAAGCTGTAGAACTACCACCACTTGCTGTTGTACTACGTCCAAAAGCTGTTGAATTAAGATTACTTGCTGCTATATTATATCCAAAAGCTATTGAATAATTACCACTTGCTGTTATATTACGTCCAAAAGCTGTTGAATAATCACCACTTGCTGTTGTACTATTTCCAAAAGCTGTAGAACTACCACCACTTGCTGTTGTACTACGTCCAAAAGCTGTTGAATTACTACCACTTGCTTCATTCTCGTAACCAACATCACCACCCATTACAACGCTATTAATTCCTATAGTTCCAATTCTATATCCAGCTGTAAAAGAATTACTATCATTTTTATAAATAAAATTAGGCGAATATTCAAAATCCGTTCCTGCGGGATTAGTAAAAGCAATCTGTCCATTAGTTCCAAAAGAAACAGTACCACCTGTACTATTCATCAACTTTTCAAAATATACCGAATCTGTCGAGCTGAAAAATATAGTATCTTGTTTATATGATAACTCTAAAGTGTCTGCACCGTCCAAACTCACAAATTGCCTGGTACCATAAAATGCCTGCTGCCCTTGAACAAACAAAGGCACAAATAATAATAATGTTAATAGTTTTTTCATAATACTCGATATTTAATTTGGTCTGTTGCGCCTATTGGCTTGTATAATGTTAATTTTATTGAATTTGCGCTAATAACTTCAATATCATAATTACTGTCATTTATTAGCTTGTTATTCATGTCGTAAAGATAAAAAATTATCGTATCAATTCCAAGACTGTGAACTATTGTAATTTGATTATTTGTTAATTGGGACCCAGTAAAACGTCCTGTTTTTCCAACGATTAAACTATCTGTTTCGCTCTTAGTATAGTAATTTGTCAAATCTACCTCCTGCGACTCACCGCCACCAGGGATAGTCGTATACGTGTTACTTCCCGAGCTTTCATCCTCATAACTTGTTATTTCTTCTACCAGCGAAAAACCGCTCGTGTCTTTTCCTATCTCTACCCATTCTCCGCTTAATATACACTTCTTAATATTTAACTCTCCACCGGTAAGCATGAACAGCTTATCACCATTCGACTTATCTCTTATTATATCTCTCAAATTTAGTTGTCCTAAAATCGAACCTGTTAATTTAAAAATGCCGGTAGGATATTGATCTAACACAAATTTTCGATAATGGTCTATTAGTGATTTTTGGTTTACTGGATTTGCAGGGTCTTCCACCCACGCCGAAGTCAGACGTTTATTTTCAGAACCATCAAAATAAAAAAGTGAATTTTTGTAAATATTTATAGCATTCTGAATATTAGGGATGTCGCCTAAATTCAAATCTTTCTCAAAAATCTTGCTTGACAAATTATCTTTAAGCTCTGAAAAATAAGATGATACTTTTTTACCTGTAACCGCTATTGTGTTTAATGTTAGCTCAACAGATTTCAACAAAATATATTTATTTTCTGGTTGGTAAATTTCTATATGCAAATCGCTTTCGGTAGTAGTTAATAAATCTGATGGATAATCAAAACTTAAAGAAAATGTTTTCTGATTATTTGAGGCATTGCCTATTAAATAAATAAATTCTCCAACAGGATTTGTAGTAAATGGTGATGTATCATAATAATCTGAAAGATAAACAATTGTAGTTCCATCAGTTGTCCATATCCTAATTTTTATAGTCTCTGCAGCATTAGGGTCTTGCTGATAAGTGATTTTCAATTTATATTGTTTTTCGTCTGAATTTGCTACTTGTATCTCTGAAAAATTTAATTTTTGATATAAATAAAATCGTTCTAATGAATGAGATAAATAATCAGTAATAAATAATGTTCCATCTTCTCGTTTATAAATTTCATTTAGAAAAGAACTTTGAATAATTCCTTCAAACATCCATTTCCATGGATATTGAATATTTATAAGATTTTCATTAATAGAATTAAAAGATGGAAACAATATTAATTGATTGATAAATCCGTAATCTTGTTTAACATTTACTTTTCGGTATCCAGATTCAAAAGCAATTTTAGTATTTCGATCAATGAATTTATTATCTCTTGTAACACCACCGGTATTTTTTATAAAATCATTTCTAACTACATCTTCAAGATAATTTCCAAAATAATCAAACACCCTCGACGTATAAGATGAGGTTTGTTTAGTTATTGGCAATAAATGCCAACGTCCATTAATCTGACAAATAGAGGCTTGTAAAAGTGTTAAAATTTCTTCTAAAACATCATAGCAATTTTTGCCGTTTAATCGTGCTGATTCTTGAAAAACTTGTTTCAAAGGGCTTTGAGAACCATAAGATTGCAAATGCCAAAGATGAAAAGATTCTTCTATATTAAAAATAAATCCTGTTTTTTGTAAAGAAGAAATAATTATATCCATAAATGATAGTGGCTCAAATGGATTTCTATCTTCGATTTTAAATTCAAAATTTTTCAAATCACCCAATCCGTCTACCGCAGATAAATCAATAGCTACCTTTCCCGAAAGATGATCTTGCTCAAAAATTTCAGGCACAACCCATCCAGCCCAGTATAATTGTTTATCTGTTATTTCTTCAAAAGGCGTTGAAGTAGTTGGCGTTAACGTACTTCCCCCGTTAGTTGTAAATCTATAATTCCATCCGCTGCCACTTTCGGTTATTATTCTTAATTTAGAACTATTCGTAGGGTCTACCTCTGCTGAAAATATAGAATAATTATTATTAATTTTATTAACAAGTTTATTTATTACACTTGCCGCTGTATCTGAGCTTGTAGCAATTACTGATGCTAATATTTCAAATCCCGTACCTTTGTCTACCTCTATTTTAAATTCATCACCGCCATCAGTACCGCCTGAAAAATCTATACTATTCCAATTATAAGTAGCACCTACTTTTTTATGAATTCTTAAATATGTATCATTTTCCAACGTATTTTTTATATCAAAAGTATTTCCCATACTACCTATATTTAACAAATAAATATAAACAAGATTATTTTCTCTGTAAGATGAAAATGTAACATTTATTATTTGTCCGCTTGGTGGAAAAATAACATTTGGGATTGTTTTACCATCTAAATGATCAACAATCCATTGAGCTATATCCAAAGTTGATTCATAATTTATATAATATCTTGTACCTAAGTTTGTTACTGATGGTTCTGAAGAATTAAGATTTTTAGAAATTAAATCAATTTTAAGCCAATCTGTTTCTGTCAATCCATAAAAATAATAATAAGGATAAAATGTATATGCATTATAAGTATCTTCCATATAAGATATTTTAATATCCCATGAAGAATTAAGATCATCATCAGGAGTTGTTTGTGTATATCTTACAGTATGATAATCTATTTTACTCCATTTATCTAAAAGCGCAATTTTATCAATTACATTTTCAGTAGTATCATTATCATCTACCATTACTGTTCCTAATAATTTTCGTCCATAATATGTATTATCCTCTGTTCTTGGTACAGCATATAATTTTAATTCTTTAGTTGTTCCAATATCTGGAGATATTAATATATCAAATGAACAATCACATTTTATTTCTATATCTTCATGGCCAACATTTAAAACTTCAATACTACCCTTTGCACTTGCTGCTGAATTTAAAAGATTAAAATTTAAAATCTCACATTCTGCCATATAAGTAGAATTTGCCGCCTTATAAAGTATAGCTTGCCATTCTCTATCTGTAATCCCCCAAAAGTCATCCTTAAAATTATAAACCGCCTCGGTATCAATTAATAAATTAGCTCTTAATTCTGTCCCTCTAATAGGTGTTAGCTTTGACGCTCCCTGATTTGGATCAGTAATCATAACTGGGTCGGCACCGCCTGATAAGTTATAAACTTCACCAGCATAACCTTCTTTTTTCAAATGAAGTTCCCACAATCGATTATAAAAATCTCTAAATGAATGTTTATATTTAGTTTCAAAACTCATATACGTTGTTTATCTTTTTGCCATTGATTAAGTATTATTTCTAAATCCCTTCCGGATATCCTTGTTGACAAAGTCCCGCCTGATTGACCTGAAAAGTCAGGTAACTTTCCGGGAGGGATAACCGTTTCTCCAGAAGTCAAGGCTGCCGGGTATGTATCGTTTGGATATCCGGGAGGGACAATTCCACCCTTAGCCATTGGCTGACTTTTGATTGTTGCTATTTGGTAAGCTCCGGCGGCAGCAACTAATGCACCCATTATAATACCCATTATACCCCCTTGTGCTATTGCTTTTGTTACTCCTTGTGCTGTGTTAATTATAGCCATCGCAACGGCCAAACGTTTTTCTTTTTTGGCGTGTTCTTTATTTATTTTTGCTTTTTTCTTTGCAAGCCACTCCTCACTTTTACCTTGTGCTTTGGCTACTTCCTCAGCTTTTGCCAGTTCTGCCTCTTTTTGCGCCCTGTACATATCAGAGACGCCACTTATCACTTGACCTATTGCTGCAAATGTTTCTTGCGCTGTTGCAAGTTGCTGTTCTTTATTTAATTTATCTTGTTCGGCTATATTAGCGTAATATTCTGCTAACTTTTGTTTATTGCGCTCAATTGAGGGGGTAACATCAGCAAGTCCTGGCATCTCCGAATCATTATCAACTCCTTGTTGTTTTGTCGGTGTTAATGCTTTCATTGTATCACGTCCACCGCCCGCAGCGCCTGTCTTCACACCATTATTAAATGCTTTTGCAAATTCTTCTCCTGCTTCCTCGCCTGTTTCTTTAGCCGCTGCTTTCGCTTGTTCTTTTGCAAGTATTTCTTTATAAGGCGGGGGTTTAATTGCATCCAATTCTTTTTGCATTGCCTCACGGGATTCTTTTCCTGCATCTCCCATATTTTTAGCAATTTCCTTAAACCCATCAGCAAATGTTTTTTTAGCCGCTTTTATTCCATCTTTAAAAGCTGTTTTTATAGTTTTCCAAAGAACTTGAGCACCATCGCCTATTGCTTTAAAATATCCTTTTATCTTTTCCCACATTATCTTAAAGGCATATTTTATCTCAATAGCGGCAGCCTTAAAAAAATATGCTACATCTGCGGCAACCGTCTTAACTATTGCCCGAAACTTCTCTGACTTTTCCCATGCTGTTACCAATGCTGCTCCTAATGCCGCAATTGCTGTAATTACTATTCCAATAGGGTTAGCATTCATGGCTAAATTAAAAGCAATCATTGCAACTTTAGCAGCTCCTAATGCACCAACAGCAATTCCAATACCTTTAGCCCATTTTAAAACTTTTTCATTATTATCCTGAATCCATTCTGCCGCTTGCTTAACTTTATCAGCCATTTTTGTTAAGACAGGCATAAGTGCGTTACCTATTTCTTCTTGAACGTCCCCCAAAGCATTTTGCATTTGTGTTATTGCCCCGCTGCCGGTTTGAGCTTCTGTCTTAGCTATTTCAAAACCGTCGGCTAAAGTCTTTTGTAGTATTGCTGCTTTTTCTGTTTCTGAACCTGCATTTCTTAAAGCAGGAATATACCTATTTAGCATAGTATACTCGCCCTGTTGAGCAAGTGTAACCATTTTCAAAGCGCTTTGCAAATCAACACCAAGAGACTTGCTTAATGCAATAGCTCCTTTAGCGGCATCTTTGGGTGCTGGGCTTTGCATTGTTTCTGCCATCTGCAAAAGGCTAAGAGTTGTTTCATCGCCAACAGTAGTAATTTTCTGAATCTCTGAGGCGTAAGCTGTATAATCTGCCATTGTGGATTCAACGGCTTTTCCGTTTGCGGCAACTTGAGAAGCCAGCTTTTGTTCTGCCTGAGCTTGAATATTTGCCGCTTCAACCACCTTTTTACCAAAACTGACAATTTTCCCGACAGCAAAAGCCCCTGCCATTATTCCGCCAATCTTCTTTAAAGTATTGCCGAAATTATTAGTCGACTTTTCAGCTCCCTTTAACCCTTCTTCGTATCTCTTTTTATCGAGCCCTAATATCGCTTTTAATTGACCTATGATTTTCATTTAGTTCCACTTTTCAATTGCTTTGTTTATTGCTCGCTGATCATATTCCCACCTTTTTACTTTTCTGTCAATATCTAACAATATAATATCCTTAGGCTTAATTCTTCTCTTTGATCTTCCTGATGCGTTGTACATAGATGCTGCTAATAATCTTGTATGTTCCCATCTGCGTTCTGACTTTCGATGTTCTCTTAATTGATGTAATAAAAATTTATATGGTGGCTGCAAAAAAAATTCATCTTCGCTTAATCCATACTCAATAAAAGCCATTTCATAGAGATCGCTTATTGTTGTTTTTTTTTTATTCCTTCTTGCTTATCGTGTGGTAAATTTTCAACAATATCTTCTAACCAATCTGGCATTTGAGCGTAACTCATTGCTCGTCCTAACTCTTCATTTGTCCTTAGGCTGGCTTTCATTAAAGCCATTTGTATATCATCTACATCAAAAAAGATACGTTTCTTTTTCTGTCTGCACCACTCAATTGCTGCTCCATAAACAATTTCAGCTACTCTATTTTCATCCGAATCATCCAAAGCATCATCCATCCCATAAGCCTGTAAAAAAGCCCGATAGTTAAAAATAAAACCTATTTTAGCTTTAGGATATTTTAAAAAAGAAAAAGTCCTAACAAAAAAGTTAGGATGCTTTTTCTTTTTAAATCTTAACTTTATGTTATAAATATGATTCATTACACTACTGTTGCTTTTGTTGGTTCTCCACTCACTTGAAATTCTGCCGAATATGTTTGTAAATCATCATAAGAATTTTCCTCTTCTAACGACATTACATAAGCATCAACTTCGTAATAAGTATCACCTGTTTCAATTCCACCGTAATAAAGCGTTACCTTTGTTCCGGCAGCCAATAAGTCAAAAAGGTCTTCCGGGGTAGTGTTAGTAGAGCCTGTAATCATTAAACCTTCGGCACTTACCGACATTCCTTTATACATAGGCTCAAATTCTTTCCACTGGTTTGTGCTTTCTGCGGTTGTGGCTTCTGCCATATCCGCCTCAGTTGAACGTGATACGCTTCGTAATCCTACTAAAACGGTATCGTCAACTTTTACTTTTATTAATCTTCCTGCTGGCATAATTTTTTTAATTTAAATCTGCGGTTATGATAATCCAATCTAAAGTATCATTTCCGCATGTGAATAATAATGTTTTATCTGTTGCTCCAATTTATGTTAACATTGTATCTGCTTTATATAACAATGATTGTCCAGGCTCAAGAATTATTTTAAAATCCGCTCCGAATAAATCGTGTACAATTTCTTGTGAAACAGAACCCAGCGTAATTTTCTCATTTACTGTGAGTTTGCTCTCAAGTCTCGTATAATTTACCATAGTTGCTGCAACAAATACGATAATTATAATTCCTAATATTAATAAATGCTTTTTCATATTTTTCTTATAAAATGTTTAAATGTTATTGTTCTTCTTACTATATAGTTCATATCATCTTCTCCACTTGCTGATTCAGTCCCCATATCTAAGGTTAATTCTGTTATCCAGTTATTTATAGAGATATCTGAAATTATTGCCTTAACCTGATCGACCATCTGATCAACTATCTCATCGTTGCCCATATTTTTTGCTTGAATACTTACGCAATCAATAGCTACGTCAACTTCTCTAATTATATCGTCAAAAGTTCCCCTATCATCGTCTGCCGCAATATAAAATCGAATAAAATCAGTTGCTTCATCACTTACCTTTGTTCCTACTTCTATTGTTTTGCCGTCAACGACTATCGAGCCGTTTAGTTGTGAATAATAAGCACTTAATAAGTCGTTTCTGTAATCCATTAGAATAATCTTTTAATTAATTTCTCTAAATGATTTTTAGCAATCATAAAAGCAGGTCTCATAAATGGATGTGGATCAGTTCCAGGATGTTGTACTTTTTTGCCAAATATATCCCATCCTCCGGGGCCGCTTCCTTTTCCTGCTAATACTTTTTTGTTCTTCACTTCGATCTTATGCGGTTTCGTCCCTTCTTCGACAGCTTCTGAATAGGCAGCACTTGAAACAACAACCCCAGTAAAAACTCCAGTTCTTGATATTTCACTTGTAATATGCTGTCTTAAATAACCATTATCAACCGGTGCTTCTTTTTTAGCAATTGTAGCCATTTTGTTTGATGAATCCACAACGGCTTCATAAAGTTGACGTTTGTGTTTTTTCATCAACTGGTCTAATTGCTTTTGAAACTTCTTGTCTTCGATTGATAATTTTATCATTTACCTACCTCCACTTCATAAAAGCTGTCTTCTATTTCAATAACCGATATAATTCGATAGTTAACACCTGATAACTGGATTGTATCTGTCGGCAAAATCTCATAATCAGTACGTTTACGCATTACTAAAGTATAAGGATTATTATAATTCAAAGATGTATAGTCTAATCGCTTTTTACCTTTAATTGGTTGCTTATCACACCAATCAGTGTACAGAGTTGAGGATGTACTTTCTTTTGTGCCTCCTGTACCTGTTTTTTCGGTAGTTTTCCGAATCAAACTATACTTATATTTAAACTTCGTCGCCCTTACCATATCCTTTGATAACTTCTAATAATTGCATGCACTGTATTCATGTACGTTCCATCCAGATACTCATCCCGATTATCATACCATTGCTTCACTTGTCGCATTACCGCTTGTTTTAAATCAAAAGGCAATGGCTCGGTATTATCTCCATAACCTGCTGTATATGTAATTCTTAAAGTGTGTGAATTACTCACTTCATTTGTTAAAATAATACGTTCGTAAAGCCCTGACAAAAAATAATCTTCATTAAGTGTTAACTCGGTTGCTGTTTCTTTCAAATCAAGCAATTCCACTTTAATAACATCGACAACGGGAGCAACATTCAAAACATACTGCCCATTACTGTCTCTATCAAAGTATTCTATTATAATTTTTTCCGCAAGGGCTAAGCCTGTTTGTCTCTCGATATACCATCTTACTCCTTTTATCATATCGCTAATTAAAGCAATCTCATCTGTATCAGAATCATCAGTATGTTTGATAAATTGTCTCACTTCATCAGTAGAAACAGGCTCAACCATTATATCTTGCGAAATTTTATACATAACTTACTTTGTTTGTGGTTTTTGCTTCATATCTTTAGTATCCGGCTTCCTTTTTTCTTCCTTTTGTACCGGAGTTTCTAACTTTTCAACCCGCTTTCTAAGGTCGGCAATTTCAGCCCTTAAAATCTGGTTTTGAGTAGAACCGGTAAACTTAGATTTTGGCTTTTCAGGCGGTTCTTGTTTGAAAAGCTCATCATACTTTTCCTGCTCTTTTGCCGAAATTTTTAACTTACCTTTTTTTACAAGATTGTACTTTTCATGTTCGTAAACCTCCGCCTGAAAACCATTTTTAAATGTTACCTTTACTTTACTCATATTACACTGTTACTTTATCAATTTCAGATTTTGCACTCGCAAAAGTACCATAAACAAAAGCATACTGGTGATGACTTTTTACAAAGAATCCCAATCTGTGAGTTGCTGTAATAGTTACAAGGTTGTTCAAAGCATCGTCTTCATTTTGTTCCCAAACTCGAAGCTCTATACCTCTTCTAATTCTTGCGTTTGCTCTTTGAAAATCTCCTACTAAGAAAGTTCCAACGGGCATAAACGAATCCTCAACCACAGGAATTCCTTTAATTATTGTTCCGTTTGCTGAGCTGAAAGGTGGCAATATGTAATTACCGTCTTCGTCTTTTTCAAAATCAAACCATGCAGCATCAACAGGGTTTAACACAATTGCACTTGGCATAAATCCAGTTGCATAATCCGTGTTTGCTCCTTGTACTACTTGTAAGATTGCTAAACGAATAATATCAAAATAGTTAGCCTTTTCAATTGCTCCTTCAAAAGTAGTCGGTGCATTAAAAGCCTTTGCCCACGGATTTGAAGAATAAATTAACCCTCTTAACTGATTTGCAGCTCCGGTTCCTGTTAATATTTGATTGTTTCGTTTTGCTGCGAGATTGAAATTTAAAATTTCGTTTATCTCAGCTTGAACGGCTCCAAAATCTTCGAGCATATCTCTATGAATCTTACCATATGTTGAAATAGCCGTTAATTCAACTGACTTGCTTGTCCATGCTCCATCTGATTGATTGCCAGAGCTTCCGTCGGTTCCAATCATTGCAGCTCCATCTGTTTCCGATGTTCGCTCAGTGTACTGAATTAGTCGTGAGCTTGTACTGGCTTTGTTTACCAAATCCCAAACTCTTAATTGTGGACGTGGAGGTCTTACAATTCCTGATTCTCTTTCTTCCTGAATTACCCGGGTGTTATTGGTAGAATCATCGGTAACTGTCAATGTTTCGGTAATATTGTTAGCTTTTAACTCGAAATTAAAGCCTTTTTTCCCTTTATTAATTTGCTTCCAGTCATCACTCTCAACAACTGACTTAAGCTCTTCACTCGCTGTCATGCTCTTTTTACCACGTCCTTCGGCAAATTCTTTAATTTGCGTAGAAATTTGGTCTAACTGCTCTTGTTGCTTTCCGAACTCTTCGGACTTAACAACTTCGCCAAACCTATCATTAATATCAGCAAGTTTGGCTTCCACATCTTCTACAGATGCTTTATTATCCATTGATTTTTGCAAATCTTCGAATGACTTGTTTAGGTCTTTCGATAACTTTTCAAAATCTTCTTTTTTTATTTCACTCATTTGTTTAAAATTTTAAGTTTCGATTTCATATATTCGTATGTAAGCGGCTCATTTTCCTGAGTGCCTTCCGGCGGCTCATTCATAAGTGCTTTTAACTCTTCAAATTTATTATTAATTCGCTCAAACATTTCATCACTAAAATTGCCTTTTTTTAACATTATATCCATTGCCTTTAAAGCATCTTCGATTTTCATATTCTTAACATCCACTAACGGAGTGTTTTCATTTGCACCCCATGCGTATAATGTTGAATATTCCCATAGCTTCCATTCTGTTACCCTGTCAACTTCTCTTCCGTTTACTTTATCCTTTATCGCCTTAACTTTATCAAGCCCTACTGAATGTTCTAAACTCATTTCCTGTTCTGCATATAACTTATAAAATTCGAATACATCAGAAGCTAATTGTGTTTTTAAATTTAGCTGTGATCGGACTAAAAGACCATTATCGTCTTCTTTCATTTCAATAGGCACTCCTATTAACTTATCCCAGGAATGGTTAAGAAAATGCTTCACTCTCTTTCCATTCTCCTTAATAGTTTTTGAAAAACTACCTTTTTCAGAAATATCTCCATCTGTATCGACGTTCCCAAAAGCATTGGCATAAATAGTAACTATTCCTTTTTGGGTATCAATATCTTTGAATTGATTTGGACTTGTGTTATTTTTTATTTCCATAACTCTATAAATTAAAAATAGCCGCTCCTTTCGAAACGGCTATCTTGTAGCTCTAAATCTTATTTATATACCCACACTTCGGGCACTTTATTTCAACATCATATTGTTTTTTCTTTATTCTCGATTCTGCTAATTTTTTACCACATTTTCCACATCGTATATCATTGCAAATGTAATGCTTTTTATTCATAAAGTCAAATATTCATAGATTTTAATTCAAAAGTCATTGAACAACGGCAATTTATAATATTTCCGGCGCTTGCATTTCCATCGCCTGGTTCCATTAATGGCTCTCCATCTACAATAAAAGGGCTGTTAATATCAACTGTTTGCCCGTCTGCTGCTGCATGCCATTCTCGTGTACGCTCACCTGGAGACGTTAACCACGTTTTATTGTGCGGTAATCCTGTACTTTTTATTCCTTCCAATGAACCCCAATTGCTTGCTGCTGTTATTTCTGTTCTTACGATTCGCTCTGTTCGATATCTCATTGAACGGTGCCACTGACTTGTTAATTTATCTCTTAACATTGTTTGTGCAGCTCCAATTCCGAGACCTTGCTCATTTACTTCAATAATTAAATCATTCAATAACTTTTGAAGATACTCTTTTGATGTATCACCAACAATTTGAATATTTCTGCCTACAGCTCCGGTAGCAATATAGGCATCTATTTGCCGCATCATTGTTTCACGCCAAATATCATCATCTTTTGTTAAGGTAGGTTTGCCGGCTGCTTTTAATGCTTGCTTACGATCAAATTCTGCAAATTCCATTGCCACTGTTCTGTAAACCCGATCATATGCCTTTTCAATTCCGCTGTTATCAATTTCCACGTCTGCAAAAGAAGTATTACGAACATCAATAAATTGAAGCTCTTTAAGAATAGGCTCAATCTGTTTATCTAAAGCCTTTTGAAACACTTTCCTGAAAGCTCTTCGATAACCTGCCCGCCTTCTATCTATTGCAGCCCATGATCGTTGTTGATATGCCATTATATTAATTTAATTACAACGTAAATAATTACACCCAAATAAGCAACTATCTGAACTATTGCAAATATCAACATCCAATCAAGATTCCTTTGTATCGCTTTTTTCATTATCCTTAATTTCATAAACTAAAGAATTTTTTAATACTTTTTTCATTCCAGTATATCCTGAAATGTTTCTTTCGCCTTTTAAACTTTCAGCATCTAACTTTCTCTGATCTCTAAGTAATTTAATTACTTCTTTTTCTGTAAATGTTTTTGCGCTCATAGCTTATCTTTTAAATTATTTTGTTCGTAAAATTTATCACTTTCTTCAATAGATAATTCATTTTCTTCATCTATTGGAAACATATTACCAGGTATATATCGCCTATCCATTGCCTCATCTTTTACCGGCTCATCTCCTAATTTTTCCCTAAATTCATTAGGACTGTAAGCTCCAATACCAACTCCTATCTGATATATCTTTGCCATTCTCTCCCTATCTTCCTGAAGCACTCTAATATGGTCATAAACAGGAATTATCTTTAACCCATCACCATAAGCGGGCAGTATTTCTTCGGTTATTCCTTCGTAAAAACTATCACACTCAGGAATTAACAAGTCCTCCCACATTGCAGCAGCTGCCTGATCCATATTATCATAAGTACTGGCGGCAACATCGCCAAACAATTTAGCATCTACTTGTAATACATTACATAACACTCTTTTACCGTGTTGCGCCATCTCAATTACTTGTAAATCTCTAATGCTATTATATCCTATTTGTGTGAAATTGACTTTACCGAATGTAAACACCGGTATTTGTTGATCTTCCGGTGAATTAATATATTTCCGTTTATAATGTTCCCGAAATGCTTGCTCCTGCTCTTTAGGCGTTGATGTATCCAAACCGTCTGTTTCTTTGCTTAATATCCCTGGGGGATGACCGCCTTTATACATGTTGCTGGTTAATTCAGCACCTGCATTCAAACTATTGATCGTGTGAAGTGCAACCTTAAGTGGTGAAATACCCATAAAATTGTCGCCATTCTCAAGCCACAAACTCGGCATTCGTTCATGCCAAACGTCGGTTGGTTTGATGTGATACTGTTCGTTTAAATCTAATCTATAATGGTCTATTGGTTTGCGCTCTCCGCCGGTAAAAATCGTAACATTTTGAGTAGGCATCATAGATAACCCGTTCTGGTTTATTTTGCCTTTATTTATGCCGGTTTCATATTTCGGAGCGTAAACAATTGAATTTCCAGTAACCAATTTAAATAAAATATAAGCACGCTTAAACTCATTCCAATTTTGATAAAAGTTTGGTCGCTTCAATAATTTTTCAAATTCAGGCAATTGAATATCAACATATTTCCCGTTTGACTGAACTTTTACTATTCTATATTTTGGAAGTGTAAACTTATTGGCTATTCTTAAAAGAATTCCAAACACATCAGGATTCCCTTCATATCCTTTTCTTACATAATCTTTTAATTTAGAATCTTTCGTCAATCCCTGCCCTTGACTTATAAATCCATATAATGCCTGATTTAATTGATTTTCATTTGTTATCATTCTTTCATATAACAAATTAATCTGCTTTTCAAGCATTTTCTCCTTTTTACTTTTCCAAATCACGCCCATTGGTTTGTATTTTTTTGTAATTTTAATAATTCTGCTGCTGCCCAAACTGCTGCATCTATTCTGTTTGGACTTTTTCCTTGCCCAGGAACCCATGTAAGTTGTTCATTTTCTAATTTGCTCATATTGCCAACATGGAAAACTTTTCCCTGTTCGTACATAGAAACAAGCGGTTCGGCTCTCACTTCTTTACCTTTTGTTGCTCTTACCTGTATAACTCTAACCACTTTATCATATTGCCTTATTACTGTCTCAACCATATCGCCACCCTGGTTAACTTCTGCTACTATTGCATCACCATCTATTATTTTTAAATCATTTAATGCAATTGTAGCCCATTGATTCGGGCTATATTTCCCTGTTGAATCCTTAAAGAAATAAAGGTTATTTGAATAATCAATACCAGCTGAGATAATACCTGTTTCGTCACTATCAAGATTTTTAGTAACGGCCGGGTCAATTGCTATAACTTTTCTTTTTAATTCGGGCAAAGATGATTTTCTTTTAAACAATTCAGGCGACCACAAAGAATCCATTACCTGGTCAACAAACTTTCCGTATATTTCCTGTTCAACCATTATAGGACTCATCCCAGAAATCTCATCTTCAAGCTCTTTAATATTTTCAGGGTCTAATAAAGGGTTATCATAACTTGTATATTGAAGCAACCTATATCCTTTTTCATTGTTCAAAGCCTTAAGATATAGTTTATAATATTGATGTTCTTTCCCTTCTTTCTTCGTTTTTCCTTTGGGTACTCCTAAAGCAAAAAGAATAGAGTTAGGATTGTCAATCATCATCGGCAGGACTACATTTGTATAAAGGTAATCATTTTTTAAGATAATGCCGGCTTCATTGAGTATTATCTTATCATATCCAAAACCCTCCCAATTTTCCGGACGGTCAGCACTTCTAAAATCAATGTATCCTTTGCCTATTATTAGCTTCTTTTGTTGCCCGCTCCATTTATACTCAATCTTGTTTCTTACAAGCATGGGTTTACAATATCGTTCAAAGTATCTATCAATATTGCTGTTAATAGTATCACCCCACAAAATAGCATCACCATCTAATGCCCAGTCTATACAGGCGTGCATACTCCCTTGTGTAGCTCCAAATCTTCGACCTTTTGGAACAATCACATACCTTATACCTTCTTCATTGTTAAAGAATATTTCATTTTGCTGTGGTGTGTAGGTTAGCTCAATGTTCATTCTTTGCTATTAATTATTTTGCGAGTGATTGTTATTTCGCCTGTATTGTTCTGATCTATTTCTTGCCTATCTGACCAATCCATGTTTTTTAAGGCAAATATGGCTCCAGTAGTATTCCCATATTGCAAGTTTTCTTCATAATTCATCTCTATTCTTAACCTAGCTCTTTTTATTGTGTAAGAAAACTCAATTAATTTTTCGTAATCATATAAAGACTGTCTGCTTTCAAATCCAAGATAATAAGCTAATCCAGTTAATGTAAAAACCTTTAGCTTAATTACTTGCTGTTTGCTTCCAGAACCAACTATAAAATCCCTTTCATTAGCACCGTCATTAAAGTATTCATCTATTTTTTTTTGTAGGTCTTCTTTGTTTACAAATAAAGCGGGACGACCACCATTATTTCCTAATGCATTCTTATTTCCCTTTGGTGCTGCCATTACTCAAATCTCGTGTTTTGTCTTATTTTGTTTTGATATTTTTGATACCTAACATATTTCCATATTTCAAAAAGTTCTCTATAATCATCAAATACAGATTGCATTGTATTAATAACGCCTTTAATCATTTCATCAAATTCCTTAACTCTTTTATGCTTTTTAATGTATCGTTTTATCCAAAAATGCAAAATATATATCCAAGGTATCGCGGTTAAAATAATTAACAATAATTCCATACTGCAAATATAAGTTAATTTAATTACAATGTCAAATTCCTAAAAAATAACATATCGTTCCAAATATCCAAAGGATAATGAATATAGCTATTATTACAAAAGCTAATACAGCTAATTTTAATAGTAATCGTTTCATAGTTCTACGTTTTTTAATTTTAACTGGCCGTTTGTTTTTTCGGCTAAATCTTCTAATGTCATATGTTGCTCAATTTCATCCCAGCTTTTAAAATGGCCACCCAATACCTTATATTCAAATGATTCCCAAAAATATTAGCGTAACATTCCAGGAGATCGAAATTTTGCCGTTTGTTCGCTTCAAAATTAGATATAGTCGCTTTTGATACTCCTAAAGCATTAGCAATATCCTGTTCAGTCATTGCCTTCTTTCTTTTTTGAACAAAAGTGTTTAATATTTTTGAATAGTCATCTTTAAATTCTGCCATTTGTTTAATATTTTAAAACTTTAATAATTTTAACTGACTAATGTTTAGTGTTTTAATTGTATTTGTCTACATAATAGTAGTTATGCACAAGCCTAATAAGCTTTTCCGTGCATCCGCTCGCGTGAACGATTGTATTTCAATTTAAGGTTTATATGTCTTTCAAGGTCTATTCCCCTCGCACCGCATAAATCGAGTATTCGTATAACTGTGTCCGCCAACTCGTCCTCGAATGTATCTTTTATGTAAGTTTCAAATATGTCGCCATGAGCAATTCCTTTGTCAAATTTGTCCAAGTTGGCTACTCTACCTTTTCTGTCAGCTTCTAATGCTTCGGAGAGTTCGCTCACGCACAACATCAATAAAGTTCCTGTTTCTCGCTCGCTATCCCAGAATCCTTTGCGTTTAGCATCTTCGTGTATCTGTTTAGCTGCATCGTTAAGGCCAGTGCATAACAAGCGGTCATACGCCATGCCTTTTTCGTTAGTATTCGATTGTTCGTTTTTCATATCTAAGTTATTTTTAAATTGATAAATTCGTTATTTGTTTACGGCACGAGCGCATACCGCCAGCCGTTAGGCACAATAAAAATTACTTAGTGTCTGCCACTAATGAACTGTCGTGATATTCTGGGATAGTATTCCATTCCCATTTTTCACCAGTTAATATCTTTCCTTCTTTGGTATCTATTATCAATTTTATTACTCCTACACTATGTAATTGTAGGTAAGTTGTATTTAATCCAATTTGTTGAACTATTTGTCCGTTATTAAATAAAATAATGTATCGTTTCATATCCGTAATTTTTACAGATGCCTAACAGCAAATCATAAAACATGGCTGTCGTGCATCTAATTAATATTTATGTTAATTTCAAATTCATATCTTTGTTGTGGCTTTTCGTTTGCCACGTTTCATATTTGCGTACCGTTAGCGTTAATAATAGGAATAGCCAACGCTCATTTCGCATCTATCAGTTTCAAATTTTAATGGATTTTCTTTTCTAACAAATGTCACTATTCGTTTACCTTCAATACTGCCATCATTAAAATAAATTGTTTCTTCATTTCCATTATATTCGATAGCAAATCTTTTGAACCTTCGCTTTGCTTCTTCTTCAATGTTTAAATCAATACCAACAATTTCTTTTAATCGCTCGGTAATCACTTTGTTTCTTTTATCTTGTATGTCGCTAATTAGCTTCGATGTAACGTCTTGCATTAAATTACTAACGCTAACATCGGCTAATAAATCATTGCCTAAATCGTCAGGTAATTGAATCGGTACTGCTTTTAATTCCATTTTGTTATAATTTGATAGTTAGAAGCATTTTATCGGCAACGCTTCATAGCCGTAATCCGTTAGCGAGAATGATTAATCCACGCCAACATTGCATCTATTTGCTCTTTGTTTAATATGAAAGTGTTGTTTTCTCCATCATCAATAGATATTTCAATATCACCATCTTTGTAATTGAAAAATGCTAATTCTTTTGTCCTACCTCTGAATAACAAATCACTCTCGCTAACATAGGCTATATGCAATGCCTGTTTAGTGCTATCATCTAAGTTCATTATATCTTGTGTCATTTCTGCATTTATTAAAGTTAGTGCAAGTTTTACGGCACTGCACATAGCCGAAACGTTAGATCGAATTGCCCGCTATCCATCCTAGCTCCTTACAGTCGCCCATCCTTGCAACAGCACGACCAAAGCCAATTCGATCTAATGTTGCGGGCTGTATTCCATCCACACAGTCATATGACTAACTAATTAACAGGCTACCAAATCCAAAGGCAACTCTATCTAACTAGCTGTCATATGACATATTTTGCGGATGAGCAAACATAAAATTATTTGCCATTAACAGCATCGTAAAAGATTTTACATCGTACGTACTTGTATTTTTTACCATGAGTAATATGATTTTTACAATTTCTACACCCGACCGATCCTATCATACAACCTTTTACTACTTTGCATTCAGTAAAACACCATCCATGTTCATTAGATTCATAATAAATTTTATCATTTTTCATAATTTTATGTATTAAAGTTTAATGCAATTTAACATAAGTAAATCAGTTAATCAAATTTAAGAATATGTTTAATAACATATCCGCAAAATCCATCATATACAGCCCGCAACATTGTAGCACATTAAAACGATGCTACAACATGGTATATAAGCCATGCTTGCGTTTGTAGCTCGCCTCTTCATCTTTCCTATAATCACAATTCATACTGTTTGGGTTGCATTTATCTTTCAAAGCCCAACAATTTCCTTTTTTATTCACGTAAACACAATCTTTACATTTTTCTGGTATTTTTACTTTTATTTTTTCCATCCCTAAAAATATTTTAAAATTATTACTGTGTACCTCGTTCAATTGTTAGTAGGTTAATCCGCACGGCTCATATACCTGTCCGTTAGGCACAATACTAAGAAACGCCATCGTGCATCTCGTATTTTGCCATTTCTAAACCTTTGCATACGGCATTCATTACCATATCCAAATCAGTTCCATTAAACACTTGCCAACCCTCTTTTTTATCGAATATCGCTTGATTTCCTTTAAAATCTTCGGTTAAGCATTTTAATATTTTCTTTTTAATTAAGTTCCGTTCTTTGTTTGTCATTTTAAAAAGTACTGTGCCTAACAAGCGGTCATAAAGCATACCGCAGAAAGGCTTGTTAATAATTTGAAGCGTTGTACAATGCGGTACGCTTCATACCGCCAGCCGTTGTAGTCAATCATCCAGCACGGCATCCGCCTAAACCCTCTTCCGGCACACCCACAGTCCACGATAATTGACTACAACGTCCCGGGAAATAAGGCTTCGCACGGATGCTGTATTGCTTCTAAGTTTCTTCATATTCCAAAGATGACTAACTACAACTCGAAATCATAGCACAGAATTTTAAGGGCGGTGCTATGAGTCCGTAAAATTATTCGCACTTATATCTTGTATCGCCTTCTAAATATTTTATAGTATTCCACAAGTTTTCAATTGTAATAGTTCCAAGTGGAGATAAATTTCCCTTACCCGCTTTAATACCTTCAAGATATATAGCTAAATATGTAAGATTTCTTATGTCTATGTTAATTTTTTCTTGATTTGGTTTGTCCATAATTTTACTATTTATTGGTTAATATTAAATTTTCTACTGTCTGACAGGGCTATGATTGCCCTTAAAATTCCGTCCCATATTTCCCGGGACGTTAGCGGTCATGCCTAACTGACTGCTCCGAAACAAAATTTGTCCATTGAGTAGCCATAGCCTGTGCAATTCCTGGAAACGTCTTTGACCGAAGTTTAGCACGTTCATCTTTTGGTAGTTTCCAAGCATCCGCATACCAGCCAGGCATTGTTTTACCGCTCTTAAATTTTTTTCGTGGTTCAGGTTTTACCACATTCGTAGGCGTTAATGGTGGAAGTCCTTTAAGCCATAAACACGTTTTCTTTTCGTATGGGTCGCCAAATTCATAAGGGTTAATTATTTGGTCGGGTTTCCGCCATACGCTACTCATTATTCCTACTGGGTTTTCAATAGCGATATAATCACAATCAGCATTTGCGAACATCAAAAAGAATTTAATCGCTTCTTCACGGTCTTTATGCCTTTGCACGGCTTTTTCTCCGTATCGGTCAATATTAAACCATCTGTTACCTGTTACAGTTAGGTATGTGCATGGCGGAAACGCTACAATCATATCCCATTTCTGTTTTAGCAATTCGGTTACATCTTGCTGTAAATGCCATTCAGGATGTCCGCCACTGCAAGGAAGTATATCACAAGAAAAAGCCTCGTGTCCTAACTCCCTAAATCTGTTTGTCAATGCCTGGCTTTCTTCACAGGCTACTAAAATTCTCATTCTATTTAAGTTTATTCGTTAATAATCCGGCACGAACCGCTAACAACGTATAGGCGGCATTAAAACGACCGCCTATACGCATCTGTTAGCGGTCATTGCCCTAATGGTGCTATCATTCCACAATGAGTGCAACTTTTCCAATAGGTATCTTTCTGAATATAGTTATGATGGCAGGGCAACGAACCGCTAACATCGGCTATACGTAAGTTTTTTACTTCCGTTAGTCGGTTAATAACATTGTTTGCCTCTATCAACATTTCTATCAATTTATCTTTTTTTACCATTTGATACATCTCTACTTTTTCAGAGTGTGTCATTTCAATTACTTGCATCATATATTTTAATTTAGTGTTTCAAATCCGTAAAAAACCTGACGTATAGCCGAGAACCGTTAGCAACAAGGCTAAAAGACATCGACCCAAACATTTCGATTTGGATATTTTATCTTCATTTCGTTGCATAACTTTTCAGCATCCGATTTACGTTTAAATGTTTTTGCGTTTTCTTTTACTAATGTTCTTCCAGGGTCACCATTCCAATCGGCAATCCAACAATCATGATTAGCTTGAACTTTAATACAATAAAGCCCAGTTGCTAACACAGTGTCAACCGCAATAGCGGATTCTGTGGTTTGCGAAGTATTCTGCTCTTTGTTCATATTCGTTTATTTTGATAAGTTATTACTATTTAATCCGCTACATGCGGTTACACTCAATCGTTATACACAAGCACTAAGTCTGTGCATTTAATCAAGGTTACTGCTATTTGTCCGCAATAACAGTTTTTTCTCCCCTCTTTTGCCCTATCGGGCAATTTTAGATAATTTAAGTTCAAAATAACTTCTGAAATCTGGATATTTATTTAAAAACTTAATAGCGTTTGTTTTTTTTGCCATTTCTATATATTCTAAAAAACTATATTTAGCGCAATTAGCTGGTTGGTTTGCCCATTGGGTAATATTTATATAAATATCTCTAAATGGTGAATTTTCCCATTCCTTGTATCTCATTACAAAAGGTAAGCATCCAAAAGAAAAAAGAATATTGATACGTTTAAAAATTATTTTTATATCATTTATCCAAAAATCCAAATTATATTTATTTTGATAATCAAAAGCACAAAAAACATAAAAATTAGTATTAATTCTTTTAGAACTACTATTTTTGAACTTATAGTACTGCGTATGCCATACTTTTAATTTTTTTACAATTTCATCTCTATATTTCCACATATCGAAAGCAAAATAATAATCTCCTTCATATTTTAGTTCAAATATTTTTTTCGCTCTTTCTTTGGTTATTAATCTAATATCCATACCCTGTTTAAATTGTATTTTTTTGCCAGTTTGTTTTAATTGCTCTAATAATAAAAATAACTTGCTGTTCGGCAACCCTAAAACATTATCGTCAAGCAGAGTTACTATTGGTCTATTTACTTCTAAAAATTCTGATACAGGAGAATGCAATTCTACCTTATTATAGTTTTTATTAATACAAAATGGGCATTTCCTGAAACATCCGCGCGTTGTGAATCCAATAGAAACATCTGTGTAATTTTTTTTATTTTTTATTATAGGCAAAACTTTGTTATATAAATTATAATCTGGTTTAGAATGCTCTATTTCTTCATCCAAAAAAGTAGCTTTATCATAAAAAAAACCGCTACCACCAATTATAACGTTTTTCATGCTATTTATAAAATCAGGAGTTTTTGTATCTAAAAATACTTTTGAAACTATAATTATATCATAATTATGTGGAAATAAGCTATTAGGATTTATTTCATTAAAGCCAATCAATTCAACTTCGTTACCTTTATTTTTTAAATATGAACTTATTTTCATCAAAGCCAAATTAGGAAAATTATGGTTTTTTCTCATAACAAAATCATTATCTATTAATCCTATTTTTTTCATAGTTAAAACAATTATTTTTGATTGAATTTTTGCAACATTTCATTCTCTAATCCATGAAAATCATCAATCGAAATATATCCGATATCCAAATAATCTCTAAATTTAGTAAGATAATACGAAACTGCTGTATGATGACGATTTATTTGTTTTGATAATTTTCCTGCAATACCATGTCTTACATCACATTTTAATCTTTTGATAATTTTTGTATTATACGAACCAGGATCAAAAATCTTAACTCCTAAAACTACAAAAATTAATCGAACATAAACTAATTCACGTAATCTGCTTTTGCTTACAACATCAGCAATTTTTACGTTATAATGTTCGCACACGAAATTTAAAAGTGTTGTAGGTGTTATTTTTTTATACTGTTCAGGAGTAATTTCTTCTAAAATTTTTCTTAGCTGTTCTTCCGATAATTTTTCAATAAAATAATCGGCTAATAAGTTTTTTTGTAGTTCTGTTATTTCCATAGTTGTAGTTTTTAAAATGGTACTTCATCTTTTTCAAAATCGTTATTTTCAGAAATTTCATCCCAAAAATTAACATCTTTTATTTCTTTTTGTTTTTCTTTAAATAGCCAATTGGTATAATCCCAATGATCTATATCATCGTTAATTGATTCAAAACGCCCATTAATATAATTATATCGCAATTCACTAACGCCCTGTTCTCCCAAATTTTTAAATTTTATCTTTTGCCAGTAAATTTCAACTTCATTTATCATTAAATTAGTTTCATCATCTCTTTTTCTGTGCACAGTAAATCCGTAATCTGCTTTATTGTAAAAATTAGCACTTCCCGAAATATCATATAAAGTTGGCACTTCTCCTTTTTGCATTTTTCGAGGATGGGCAACTAAAAAAATCAATACATTATTAAACTTTGCAAAATTTGTAATCTTATCTAAAAATCTACTGATATATTGCGTTTCGCTATCACTATATTGATGTTCTAATTTATTGTAAGGATCAATCACAAGAATTTTAATACCTTTTTGATTAACAAGAGCTTTTGCCGAGTTAATAACTGATTCAACTTTCATATCATCTTCATTCAAAATATAGAAAAAATTGTCTTTAATATATTCGTAAATACTATAAAAATCTGTGTTGTCTGTTTTTTTATCAAACTTTTTACCTGAATATTTTTCATGTATTTTTCTATAATGATATTTTAAAGGATAATTTTCAGGTGTGAAATATGCGGCTTTCCAACCATATAATAAATTTAATCGTGAAACTAAATAATCTACAAACTCACTTTTACCACTACCTGGCACTCCGGTAACAATGGCAAGCCTTCCAAGTTCCCAAGTTATGTACTTATCAATATCATTGTTTTCAATTAAAAAACCTCTTTGTATTCCATTTTCGTATAAATCAACAATATCATTATACAAATAATTTATATTAACAACACCTTTAATCGGTACAGGTTTAGCATTATCAATAAGTTTTTTTAATTCAATACCACCTTCATTTACAAAATATTCATTGCTATCTTTATATTGTTTAAAATTTAAAAGATAACACTTCTCCGCTCCTAAACGTCTTATTAATTCATCTTTTAATTCAATACCTTTAGTATCGTTGTCTGTTGCTAAATATATTTTTTTCTTATTATCAAAATATCTAATACTACTATCTAAATATTCTAAATTTTTGTTTGCTCCATTTGGTACAGATATTACATTATAAAATCCATTTTCTATCCATGTTAAAGCGTCGATTTCACCTTCACAAATTATTATTTCATCTTTTTCTAAGGCGTTGAAATTATACCAAATAAGCTCTGCACCAGAAACCAATTTAAAAGATTTTTTGGGGCCACGAAATTTTATATTAACTTGTTTATTTTTAATAAAAAATGGAAAACAAATAACCTC
>Ga0182239_1000057_pt1 | contig 39733 bp, 34 predicted proteins | sample hydfrate6_PW_210_FD_132456 | JGI IMG/M metagenome (GOLD analysis project Ga0182239, IMG submission 132456) | Subsurface microbial communities from deep shales in Texas, USA - hydraulic fracturing test 6_PW_210 | ecosystem: Environmental > Aquatic > Deep subsurface > Shale gas/oil reservoir >... | reverse complement strand
CAATTATATATTATATCTCATTCCCCTAGCTAGATAATTATCCTTTTAGGGCTCCCATTGTAATTCCTGAAATAATATACTTCTGGAAATAGAGGAATATTATTATTAGAGGTACAGTTGATAAAGTTGCTGCTGCCATAATGTGGTGCAGGGGAATACCAAACTGCTGTCCCTGCAGCTGAGCAATAGCAACCGGTACAGTATACATAATCGATTTATTTGTTACAATTAGCGGCCAGAAGAACAGGTTGTAATTATTCATGAAATAAATTGTACCCAGGGCTGCTACAGCAGGTTTGATAACCGGCAAAATTATCTGAAAAAATATTCTAAATTCCCCACAGCCGTCGATCCTTGCTGCTTCAATTAAGTCATCAGGAATTCCATCAATATACTGTTTGAGCATAAATAGCCCAAAACCCTGAGCAGCAAAAGGTAAAATCAAAGCAGGATAGGAATTTATCCAGCCAACCTGAGCCATTAGAATATATAAAGGAATAGCCAACACCTGCATTGGAATCATCATTGTTGATAAAATTACTGCAAAAAACAATTTTCTCCCCGGAGCTTCCCTGTACTTTGAGAGAGCATAGCCTCCAGTTGCCGAAATAAAGACACCAAAAAAAGTATACATAATGGCAACAAAGAATGAATTGAATAGGTTTCTTCCATAGGGTACAGTGTCAAAAACATCCACATAATTATTCCACATTACTTCATCCGGCAGTAAACTGGGAGGGTATTCTGAAATCTCGGCCAGTGTTTTAAAAGATGAGGTGATCATCCAGACAAAGGGGAGTAGAGAAATAAGTACCCCTGTAATTAGTAATATATAAAAAACATAGGTTTTAATATTTTCTTTTTCAAACATCGTTTAAATTCCCTCCTCGCCAGAACCAATTTTAATCTGAAAATATGATGCTACAAAAATAATGGCAAATAGAACATAAGATAAAGCTGATGCGTAACCCATTCTAAACTGCTGGAAACCAGAATTATATAAATACTGAACAACAGATAGAGATGACTGCATTGGACCTCCACCGGTCATAATATAGGGCTCGGTAAAAATTTGGAAAGATCCAATTGTTGAAAGAATAAAAGTAAATAAAATAATAGGGCGCATCATCGGCACAGTAATATAGAAAAATTTCTGCAGGGTAGTTCCTCCATCAATTTCTGCTGCTTCATATAAGTCTTCCGGTATATTCTGCAGTCCGGCCAGCATAATAATCGTATTATAGCCAACCCAGCGCCAGGTAAGTACTATCACGATTGAAATCTTTGACCAGGTTGTACTTGTTAGAAATGGAATCTTTTCAAAACCAACACTCTCAATAAAAAAGTTAACCAGACCGAAAGAACTATCTAATAAAATAGTAAATATAACTCCGACTACTACTGTAGAAGTAACAAAAGGCATAAAATAACCAACTCTAAAATATTTTAAAAATTTTACCTTTTTCTGGTTGAGCATAACAGCTAATATAAGAGCAAAACCCAAAATCAAAGGAGTGCTTGTCAGCCACATAAAAATAGTATTCTTTAGGGCTGTATGAAAGGTTGAATCAGTAAATATCCGCATATAATTTTTTAATCCTGTAAAAGTAGCCTGTCCAAGGCCTCCCCAGCGGTGTAAACTCATATAAAAAGAAAAAATTATTGGAAACAGCATAAATACAGAAAAGAATAATAAAAATGGGACTAAGAAATAATAAAAATGACGATTTTCTTTAATTTTTTGTAGAGTAGTTTTAGCTTCCAATTATTATTCACCATCCTTTTAAGAAAGCAGGGTCAAACTGACCCTGCTTTAATGTAGACTAATTTATTTTACTCCATTAAATCTTCAATTGCATTTTGTGCTTCTTCTAAACCTTCATCTAACTCTACTCTGTCAGTTAAGATTCTTGTTAACTGCAGGTTAACTGGAGCACCTTCAGCACCAAAAGCCTGAGTAGAATAAGGGGTAGCATTCCAGGTAGCTAACTCTTTTTCACTAATTTCAGCAAGCTTCTGCCATACTTTCTGACCACCAAAGAATTCTACTTCTTTATTAAATGCTTCTGATTCAAATACAGGTCTATAAGCAGGCATTACTCCAGCATCCTGGAATAAGAATTCTGTACCTTCTTCAGTAGCTAATACATATTTAGCAAATTCAACAGCAAGCTCTACATTTTCTGAATTTGAAGGAACAACCATTGCAGTTCCACCCATCGATCCAGCTGCTTTTCCTGTAAAGTTAGGTGCCTGCATAACTCTCCAGTTACCTGAAGTTTCAGGTGCGATTTCAGTAATGTTACCAATAAACCATCCACCTGCTAAAATTGTTGCTACATCACCATTCTGAATAGCAGCATTCCAGGGAGTTGTCCAGGGAGTTGCTTCTAATCCAATACCAGAATCTGTGATTTCCTGCATAACTTCAATTACCTTATAATTAATAGAAAGCTTATCTACAATTGGAGCACCCTGCTTATCAAAGAAATTTCCACCTGCTGCTCTTAAAGCAGGTTCGAAGTTCCAGTTACCAAGCTCATAGTGAGTTGTAGGCCAGGGCAGCATTTTAGCCCCTGTTTCTGCTTCAATTGTTTTACCAGCTTCAATATAATCGTCCCAGGTTTCGATACTTTCAGGATCTACTCCTGCATCCTCAAAAATATCTTTACGATAGAACATTGTGTAAGGACCTATATCTGCAGGAATACCGTAAGTAGTATCTTTGTATCTTGAGCCAGCATAAGCGGCTGCTGTAAACTGATCAGAAATAGGGTCAACATATTCGGAAATATCTGTTAAACCACCAAGTTCAGCAAAACTAGCAATATGTGTACCTAAGTTAACAGTTGCCAGGTCAGGTCCACCTGTACCTGCTGACATTGCAGCCTGCAGTCTTGGAACCATATCTCCCCAGCCGATTAATTCTACATTAATTGTGTGGTCAGGATTTTCTTCTTCATAGCGGTCTGCAAGTACTTCTAAGGTGTCAGGATAAACTCCCCAGCCCCAGACTGTTATTTCTTCTGCAGCTGCACCCATAGTCAGTGAAAGAGCAAAAATAAGTGTTAAAGTAATAATTAATGTTTTTTTCAAAATAATTCCCTCCTGATATTTTTTTATTTTTTCAGATTAAAAGATTCAGTAGAGCCAGATTCACCTCCCTTAAAAGTTTTCTTTAAAACGTTTTAAACAACAAATCCTTCGCCTATTTAAAGCCTTTTAAAAGGTTTTAAATAGGATATAACTAAATATTTAATTCAAATTACATTTCTAGTGTAGCATAAATTTTTTGACTTTTCAATAATGTTCGTAAAATTAAACCCCTCCAAAATCAGGTAAATCACCTGATTTCAAAGGGGGATAAGGGAGTAAAATTATTTTCTATTGATTTAAATTTAGATATCTACAATTTGATTTAGCTCTTTAATCTTTTCTAACTCCAGTTTGAATTCTCTATTTTCATCAAGCAGTCCATTTTTTTCCTGCTCAACATCAGTCAGCTGAGTATAGCAGTAACCTCTAAAATACTCTGCTTCCTTAATCAGCACCATTAATTTTTCGATCCGCTGGAAAAGTTCTTCTTTGGTCTGAACCTGTTCACCATAGCCCCAGCCTTCTTTGTTCTGGAAAGCCACTCCGCCAAATTCACTAAAGAGCAGCGGCTGCCCCTGATAATCATAATTATCAGCCATAATGAACTTTCCACCTTCAATATAGACCTGATCATTGAAAACTTCTTTGTTGGCGAGCAGTTTATCTATCTTTTCAAGATAAGTCTGCCTTAGTTTGTCTATACTCTCTACATAGTCATGAAAGGTAATTATATCTGAAGTAGTATGTTCCCAGCCATCATTTGAAATTATCGGGCGCTCACTGTCAATACTTTTAGTCAGCTGATAAATGCTTTCGGTAAAACTCTGCTGCTTTTTGTTGCTTTTAACAGCCTCAATACCCCAGGATTCATTAAACGGAACCCAGCAGACAATTGAAGGATGATTATATAATTCTTTTACCACCCGCTGCCACTGAAGACTAAAGTTTTCTACTGCCTGCTCACTAAACTCATAAGTAGATCCCATTTCAGCCCAGACTAAAAGACCTAATTTATCTGCCCAGTAATAAAAGCGGTCATCCTCTATCTTCTGATGTTTGCGGGCTCCATTAAAGCCCATTTTTTTAGCTAATTCAACATCTTTTTTTATTGCCTGGTCAGAAGGCGGTGTTACTAAACTATCAGGCCAGTATCCCTGATCCAGTATTAATTTTTGATAAAACGGCTGGTTATTTAATAAGATTTGATCAGCTTCAATCGAAATTTTTCTCATGCCAAAATAGGAACTGAGTTGGTCTACAACCTCATTATCTCTAAATAATGTTAATTTAAGATCATATAAATTGGGACTATCCGGGTACCACAATTTGAGCTCATTATTTTCGTCTTCAACATTTATTTTTAACTTATAGTTAGCTTTTGTTATTTCAAACTCAAATTCAGTTATCTTTTTCCCTTCAAATTCAATTGTAGTTAATAATTTATAATTTCCAGTCCCAAAATCTACAGCATTAAAGAAATAGTCCAGTTCAACTTCGCTTTGATCAATATCAGGAGTTATTTTAAGATCTCTAAGATAAAGATTCTGATCAACATACTCCAGCCAGACAGTCTGCCAGATACCGGTAGTTCTGGTATACCAGCAGAGGAAATTATCATTTTTATAAGTCTGCTTGCCCCGCGGTTGAGATTTTGAGCGAGAATCTTCAACCTTTACCACAAGATTATTTTCCTCTCGGTAATCAACAAAGTCACTGATGTCAAAAGCAAAAGAATCATAGCCACCACTGTGACTGCCGGCAAAGCGGCCATTAATCCAGACCTTAGTTTTGTAATCAACTGCACCAAAGTTTAATATAATCTTCTTCTCAGAATCAACTTCCACTCTAAATTTTCTCTGATACCAGATAAAATTATGTTCACTTCTGTCAGCAATACCGCTGGCTTTAGTTTCAAAACTGAAGGGAACGATTATTTTTTCCTCAAGTTCCTCTTTCTTATGCCACTTATCCTTTTCTCCCAGATTTTGATCATCAAAGGCAAAATTCCAGGCTCCATTTAAATTCTGCCAGTCAGACCTTTCAAACTGAGGTTTGGGATGTTCCGGTCTTGGTATTTTTCTATCCATTTTCCGCCTCCTCAAATAAATTTTTTACCTATATTTTTTCTTAACCTTTAATTCCGGTGAATTTAATACCCTGAATAATCTGCTTCTGGAATAATAAGAAGGCAGCTATAGCAGGTAGTGATGCAATCATATTTACAGTCATTGGTATTGAATAATCAGGTGTATAAGCATCAGTAAATGTTGGAACACCTACAGGTAAAGTAAACATTTCTTTGGTCATAATTGCGATAAAGGGCCATAGGAATGCGTTCCAGGCCTGAATAAAGGTAAAAATACCAATTGAAGCTATAGCTGCTTTAGACAGCGGCATAAAAATCGAATAATAAATTCTGAATAGGCCGCAGCCGTCAATGCGGGCACTGTCAATTAAATCCCTGGGAATGGCATCAAAAAACTCTTTTAAAATTACTATTCCTAAGGGGATTGCAATTCTCGGCAGAATCAAACCAGGATAAGTATTAATTAAGCCTAACTTTTGAACAATATCAAATAAAGCTACAACATTTGCCTCAGTTGGTACCATTAATCCAATCGTGAATAAGACAAAAACCAAATTTTTATGTTTAAAGTCAATTACTGATAAAGCAAACGCCGCCAGTGAATCAAAAACAATTACAACAAAGGTAACACTTGCTGAAACTATAAAACTGTTTAACATCCATTTTAAGACCGGTGCCTGATCAATCACCTCAAAGTAATTAGAAAAAGAATAAGGTGGCAAAAACCATTCTACAATTTTAGAAACAGTATAACCCGATGGTTTAAGTGAAGCAAAAAGCATCCATAAAATCGGAAAAATAAAGAGTACTGCCAGAAGATATGAAAATGAATATTTTAAAACTTTTGCGGTTGGTGAAGTTTTATTCTCCATTATTACACTTCCTTCCTGTTGCGTAAGTAAATCTGAATCATAGAAACAATTACTAAAATTATAAAGAAAGCAAAGGCCATTGCTGCACCATAACCCATACTGTTTTGTTTAAAACTAGTTTCGTAAATATACTGCACTATCGGACGTGTTTCTGTACCAGGTCCACCACCGGTAATCAGCCAGACCTGTGAGAAAATCTTAAATGAGAAAATAATCTGCAGTAAAGTTACTACCCAGGTGATTGGTTTTAAAGATGGAAGGGTAATATATAAAAGCTGCTGCAGCTTGGTCGCTCCATCTACTTCTGCGGCTTCATAAAAGGATTCCGGTATATCCTGCAGGGCTGCCAGATATAAAACCATATTAAATCCAACTGTCCACCATAAAGTTGCAAAAACGATTACAAACCAGGCAAGATTAGCTTCTCCTAACCAGAATATTGTCTCTTCTACTCCAAAATAACTCTGTAAAATACCATTTAAAAGTCCACTGTGAGGTTGGAAAAAATAAACCATAATTGAAGAAATAACTGCTACTGATAATACATAAGGTAAGAAAAATGCTATTTTCAAAAATAACTGCCCTTTAATTTTTTGATTGGCCAGCAGTGCCAGCACTAAGCCCCCAATAACAATAGTTGGTGTTGAAAGTATAACAAACATCAATGTATTTCCTAAAGATTCCCAAAAGGCTGGATCTTTGATCATATAAAGATAATTATCTAGACCAACAAAACCCATGTTTCTGATCATAGTCCAGCGGTGCAGGCTCATCCAAAACCCTCTAAAAATTGGGAAAATCAAAAAGATAAAGTAAACAATAGCAAATGGCAGTAAAAACGGTAAAGCTTTTAAAAATGGATATCTATCCGATAACTGATTATAAAATTTCAAATTTAAAACCCCCTTTAATTCTTCTATAAAGGCACAGGTGCCCTCAAAGCACCTGTGCTGTATTGTCTAACTGTCTAACTACTCTAATTCTTATCTACTTAACAGTCTCTCTATACCTGTTACTGCCTGATCTACTGCTTCTTCTGCTGTGATTTGGTTATTCCAGACCTTACTTAAAGCTGTGGTTATCTCTGTTCTAATGCTCCATGTATATGAGCCAGCACTATCAAAGCTTACATAGTCAGCTGCCTTTACATAATCCATTCTATAAGGCATATTAACAAATTCTTCTTTTTCTTTAATTGTATCTTTACTTGGTATATGACCGGCTACAGCCCATAGATGTCCATTATCAGTAGCCCACTTAGCAAAAGTTAATGCTGCTTCTCTCTTCTCCTGATCCACATTTCTTGAATAAGGGATAACTAGAGTATGAGAATCAGCCCAGACAGATCGATTATCAAAAATTTGCGGCATTGGAACAACTCCAAAATTAAGATCTTCTGTAGCTTCCAGGGTTCCAGTAATCCAAACACCTGTTAACAGTGATGCTGCTTCACCATTTCTAAATAAGTTTACATTTTCCATATATTCTGAGTGCAGTGGTGAATATTCTTTGTCATAAAGATCCTTCATATAATTAATTGCTTCAACAGCTTTTGCTTTGTCTAGAGTCACTTCATCACCGCTAATAACTGGTGATCCATCAAGCTGACTGTAAAGACTCCACCAGACTCTATAGTGTCCTTCTTCAGTTAATTTTGTCCAGTTTGTCATTGGATATTTTGCAGAAGAATCAGATTTCAATTTCTCTAGAAAATCTTTGAAAGAACCTTCCATCTTAGGAGTACCATCTTCTGCTAATAAGTCTGCTTCAGCTAATAGATCTTTATTATAATAGTAAACAAGTGGATGTGTATCAAATGGTACTGCAAAAATTTCCCCATTAATTTCTGCACCACTTAGAATATTTGTATTGTACTCAGTCCAATCAATACCAACATTTTCTCCCAGCTCATCTAAAGGAACAATTAAACCTTCATCTGCAAGCTCTTTAACTCTGGTAACATGACTGATAGCAATGTCAGGTCCGTTACCACTGGCTGTTGCAGTCTTGAGTTTGGTATAATATTCTCCCCACTCTAACCTGGTGACATCTACTTCTATATCCTCATGTGAAGCATTAAATTCTGCTACTATTTCATCCATAAATTCTGCGTCTCCACCACCAAAAAGATTCCAGTACTCTACTGTTACAGTTTCTGCCATTACATTAGATGTCAAGCCTACCATTACTGCAACTAAAACTACTAAAAATAAAGCCTTTTTCATTATATAATCCCCCTTAAGTATTTTATTAGCGATTTTTTGAATTTATCGCTAAAGATAAATAAATTTGATTACCCGACTACTCTCTCAATTGATAATATTGCGAAAATTAACTCTAAAAAAATATTACTTTATTCAGCCCTAAGTATCGCCCTCCTTTTGATTTAAGTATCACTGCTTTAATTTAATGTTTATTGAATTAAAGCACATAAAAAATGCAGCTGAAAATTTGTCTCTAATTATTACTATTCTACACGAAATAAAAAATTCCTGCTTTTATTTTAATTTTTTTTGATTTAATTCATTAATCATTGAATTTATATCTATATCTAAGCATCATATCCTGTCTGTAATTACCAAATTTTTTGCCAAAAAGATTGACACCACCAACATTGCGGGCGTCTTCCTTAACCCCAATTTTAACATCAATAAAATCTTCATCTTCAATCTTAAGATCAGCTAAAGTTACATCCGAAATCTGATTGCCGTCAATAAATGCTCCCTCTTCTGTAACCTGCCAGATTTTTAATAACCCGTGCTGAGTTTGATCAAAATACCACCAGTCAGGATTTAAAATACCCCTTTTCTCACCAAAATCTCCGGGAGAAGTCCAGACACCAATTTCAACTCCATTGATCCAGATTGAAATATCAGATGGCCAGTCTTCGTTATAATCTGAAGTTTCGGAACAAATCTCCATACTCAACTCTAATTTTGTTGCCTGAGAATTATTGGGCAGATTATTTGGAAAAACATATTTTACATAACCCTTACCAAACCAGAGAATCTGGGCATGAATATGCTCTGGGTGGAGAAATGACTTAACATCATCCAGCTCGCCAATCACCGCTTTCTCTGAAGCCAGACCACAGGTGGGGCTGACATTAAAGTCTTTATAATTACCAATTGGCATTGAGGTTTCAATTAAATTTTTATCCTTTAATTCTCTATTTCCAGGCAGGTTAACTAAAATTTTATCATAGTTTAAGCTGCAGATCTTTTGAGATCCGTGATTACCTGGTCGATACTCAGTTTCGATCAGACCTGCCTCCTCCAGCTTTTTGATATTTACTGTTACTGAGGAAGCAGGCATATCTATAAATTCAGAAATTTGATTTAAGTTCATATCTTCATTCTGTAAGACTTCTAAAATTCTCATTCTGGATTCAGAGCCAAGGGCTTTTAAGACCTCAATAATTTGCTCTTCATCCTTTAATTCCATTATATTACCCTTCATTTTAATCACTCCAATTGCTTTTTGCTAATTTTATTTTAACAATTATTGAATTAAAAAGCAATTACAAAATTAAAAAAAAGAGCCGTCTCCGGCTCAATTGATTTTAAAATTTAACTGCTTCTCCAGTTTCAGCAGATTTATAAATTGCATCCAGAATTTGCGCTACCACAACTGCCTCTCTGGCTTTAACTGGCGGCTCTTTATCATCTCTCACAGCCTCAATCCAGAGTTTCATCTCCCTCTCACCTGGATCTTCATTGCCTGAACTGGCTGTAGAAATTTCCTCTTTATATAATCTGCCATCCTTTTCGCCATTGATCCGGAGTCCATTGATATTATCCGCTCCTGCTTTTCTGCCGCTTAATACAGTCTTAATGTCATAGTCCTCTGGAGTATTTAACGCCCAGCTGCATTCTAAGAAGACTGTAGTCCCATCTTCCATAATGATGTGAGCAACTGCAGCATCTTCGACTTCAAATTTTTCTTTTTCCCAGGGGCCAAAATAATTGGCTTCACTGCTTTCTTCTGCCATCTCATTAAATACATTTGCCAGCACAATTTTAGGCTGATAATTATCCAGCAGCCAGAGGGTTAGATCGAGTGAGTGGGTACCAATATCGATTAGAGGTCCTCCTCCCTGAATTTCTTTGTCCAGAAAATAGCCCCAGGTCGGCACACCTCGTCGCCTTAATGCTAGTGAGCGGGCAAAATAAACTTTTCCCAGTTTACCGCTTTCAACCAGTTCCTTAAATAAAATATTTTCTGCCTTAAAACGATTCTGATAGCTGACAGATAATTTTTGCCCGGTCAATTGAGCTGTTTGATACATCTGCTCTGCTTCTTCAGCGTTTAAAGCCATCGGTTTTTCACACATTACGTCTTTACCGGCCTTAAGCGCTGCAACCGAAATTTCTGCATGGGAGTTGTTTGGAGTGCAGATATGAACCAGATCAAGCTGCTCATCCTCCAGGAGTTTTTTATAATCTGTAAAAACCCTGGAAACTTCTGCCCCAAATTCCGCAGCTGCTCGTTCTGCTTTTTCTATACTTCGGTTGCAGAAAGCTGTCATTTCTACATTTTTTAATTTATTAAGTCCCGGCATATGTTTGCTAAAAGCAATATCACCACAACCAATTATTCCAACTTTCAACTTTTTTTGCATAATATTAGTGCCCCTTCCTCTACTAATTTAAATTCAATTTTAATCAGATTTTTTTCTTTAAAATTTTCCAGATTGACTTTGCTGCTTTAACTGCATTTTCACCCAGAGAATGATTGCTGTAAGCACTTTCGACAAAAATATCTGTCAGATCATTAATCTCATCTTTTAAATTCTGATATTTTTCTTCCAGATAACTGCTGTATTCATAAGGAGTTGAAGCGGGATCTTTTCCCATCCCTTTTAAAGACAGAAGTTTAAGTAGAGAATTATAAATTCTGATTATTATTGAATTAGACTCCCCTTTGAGATCAATGTTTTTTAAACTATTTTCTTCTTTTTTAGTTGATTTCTTATTCTTAAGCCTTTCTCTTCTTTCCTTCCAGCTTGAACTGAGATTGAAATTCAAATCTTTAACAACAGAAAAAATATCTTTGATTGATTTGATCAAAAATCTGTAAAAAGCCTTGAAAAACTGGGGCATATTCTTAATTTTACTAATTTCGGAAGTTATAAAAAAGATTATCAAAGCCAGAAAAAAGAGTCCAAAAATAACTGTTAAAAAGATCTGAATAACAATAAATAATATTTCAATCAGTCTTGATTCCTCTTCTTCTACCTCAGCGGGAAGCTCTCCTTCTCCCATGTTTTGGCCAATATTTTGCTGCTGCTCCATCTCAACTACTCCCATTTGAGCTAGCTGTCTCCCAAGCCAGCTGTTAATTCTATCCATCGGCAGCGGTTGATAATTAGAAGGAAGTAAAAAGGCAAGCAGCAGAGCTGAAATGATAAAAATCAAAAGAAATTTTCGCCAGCCCTTTTTTATTGATTGGCTCTCTTTAATTCGATTAACATTCCAGTCAACTGTTTTTTTATCAAGATAAGTTAGGGCCAGCAGAAACACTTCTACCACTAGAAAAATTATTGTTAGTACCAGAAAAAATGTGTTCATCTCTCCCATAACCGCCCAGAGAATAAATAAGGGGAGATTAAGCCAGCTGATTTTTTGAGTCATCCTGGGCCAGATCAGAGGATAATCAAGAAGCCTTCTAAACTCATCAAGATTCCAATCTTCACCTCTACTTGCATAGATTTTATCAAAATCTTTACGGAAGTACTCAAAAATACCGCAGAATTCATAAACCTGATACCAGATAAAAATACTGATCAGCCAGAAAGTAAATAAATCAAGATTTTCAAGAATGAATATGGAATTTAAGCCCTGATAACGGCCACTAAAAACGACTAAAATAAAAAGGTAAAGAAAAAACTCAGCCGCAAAAGTCAGCAGCGGGATTTTTATTTCCAGGGAAGCATTAAAATGCAATATTGCTTCAATTAGAAATAAAAAGAGCAGTAAATAGGATAGCATGTTTAAATTAAAAAAGTTAGAATTAATTTCAACTAAATAAAAAAACATCACTGCCAGAATAAAATAGAGCAGAACCCCCATAAAAGGATAAAGATAGCTGTATTTAAAATTATATTCTTTAGCTTTCATGCAGATCACGCTCCTTCCTTAAGTGATGGATAGAAAGTGGTGCTGTAAAAAATCGGTACCTAAATTCTCGATGAACTACCTCATCTCCCATAATCATAATTTTAATATTATAGCCTCTTCGCATTAAATTTTCTACCACCTGCATCAATTGGCTGTCATCCTTTTCTGTAAAAATAATCAGGGTTCCTCCCCAGGCTAAATCGAGCTCATCAGTCAGCAAATTAAGAAAATTATCCGCCTGAGATATATCAACCCGAGCAAGCAGTTCAAGCAGCTGCTGCAGATGGCCATCTCCATTTCCTGATGGAAGTTTTAAATAGCTATCAAAGTCATGCTCCACGTCTTCTGCATCAGAGACAGAACTATTTGCAATTTTATCATTAGCTGCCGCTTCTGAGTCTGAATTCTCATCTTTTTCACTTTCTGAATTCAGTTCAGTTTCAACTTCTCCTTCAGTTATTTTTGCCTGGTAGGCATTAAACGCCTCTCGGTTTTCACCTTCGATGACGGCATTACTCATAAATTTATAACTGTGACCAATTCGATTTAAATAATAGGCTATCGAAGCGGTGGCAGTGACTGCGAGTTCTGTTTTTCTTTCTAAAAATTTGTGGCCATAATCTTCCTGAGACATATTTAAAACCAGGGCTGTATCAATGGAAACCGTCGATTCATTCTTGCGGGATTTTAATTCTCCGGTTTTGGCTGAAGCCTTCCAGTGGATCTGATTCATCCTATCCGAACCCTGATATTCTCTGATACCTGCTGTTCGATAGGGGTCCTGGTAAATCGGCTGAGGCCATTTGGATTTCCCAAAGGGCAGCCTGGAGGCAAGTCCCAGTTCTTCTAAGTTCAAAATTTTGGGATAGATATATACTTCCAGCTCTTTGAGCTCTCCTTTTGTCAGTTCATAACCCAAAAAATCTCCCATTTCCCATCTCAGCGGTCCAATTTTATAGAGCCCTCTCTTCTTTGCTTTCAGGCTAAAAGTCCACTCTTTTTTCTCGCCAGCTTTAAAATAACTTAAATGCTGTTCTTCCAGAGTAGTTAACTTTCCGGGTAAATACTCATCAAATTTGAGCCATAAAATTGGCAGAAAGCTGTTGTTTTCTACTTCAATAGTTACCTTAATTTCTTCATTATAAAACAAATGATCATTTTCCAGGTAATGATTTATTTTTAAGTTTTTGGAGATATTATAGTGGTAATATTTAATTGTAAAATGAAAGAGGAGGAAAAAATAAGCAAGCTTAAACAAAACTGTCCGCTGCAAAACTGCTCCTCCCAGATAGGTTACTAAACCTAAGGCAAAGAAATTAATCAATTACTGGCACCTCGGTTCTTCTGATAATCTCCTTCACAATCTTTTCTTTATCTGCACCTCTAAGTCTGCTTTTTGATTTAATAATAATTCGGTGAGCTAAAACTGCAGCTGCAATTTCTTTAATGTCATCAGGAATAATATAATCCCGCTCATTAATTACTGCCCAGGCCTGAGCCATTTTCATCAGGGCAATACTTCCGCGGGGACTGGCTCCCAGCTCTAGATCACTATGACTGCGGCTCTGATTGACCAGCTCAACAATATATTTTCGCAGCTTCTGATCAACATGTACCTTTTTGACATCAGACTGCAGCTCAATAAATTCTTGATCGGTCATTACAGCCTCCAATTTTTCCACCGGATGCTCAAGCTGCAAATTTTTCAAAATCATCTGTTCTTCTGCTTCGGCTGGATAACCAATCTCCAACCTGATTAAAAAACGATCAAGCTGAGCTTCAGGCAGGGGAAAAGTCCCATCATATTCAATGGGGTTCTGGGTTGCCATTACTATAAAAGGATCTGACAGCCTGCGGCTAACCCCCTCGACTGTAATCTGCTTTTCTGCCATACTCTCCAGCAGTGCTGACTGAGTTCTTGGCGTAGCTCTATTTATCTCATCAGCCAAAACAACCTGAGAAAGGATTGGCCCCTCTCTAAATTCAAATTCATTAGTTTTTTGATTATAAATTGAAACTCCAGTGATATCTGAAGGTAGTAGATCCGGAGTAAACTGAACTCGTTTAAATGAACAGCCAATTGAGCGGGCCAGTGAGCGGACAAGTATAGTTTTCCCAACTCCAGGAACATCTTCAAATAGGATGTGCCCTTCAGCCATCATCGCTGCTAAAGCCAATTTTATTACTCTATTTTTACCCAGAATTACTTCTTCCACATTGTCAATAATTTTCTGTACTTTTTCTATATTCTGCAATTATTCCACCTCTTTTTGTCTTTTTATATTTATTTGAACCATATTTATTTGAACCAGGTCCAAAATGGCCATTTTGGACCTGGTTCAAAAGATATTTTTAACATATTATTTCACCACAGGAACAGTTAGGCTTCCTTGAGGCATTATATAAACTGAATAATCAGCACCGTGTTTTTCTTTAAGGAAATCGACTGCCTCCTGGATATTTTCCATTTTACTGGCAAAAATATTCTCTGTTCTTTCTTTTGTCAGACTGGAAATTAATATTATCTCTTTTTCTGCTGCTACTTTTGAGATTGCAAAGGCTTTATGACCACCAATTAGAAACTTTTCTTTAATTCGATCTACATTATCTTCAGGGTTTTGAGCTTCATTCATCCACATTTCAAAACGCTCTTCTCCATAACCTTCCGAGCATTCTGCCACCCAGATAATTGTACCACCCTTTTTTACCGCATGGTCGGCATGATCGAGAGCTTTCTGGGCCTGATAGATGTTAATATCACGGGGAAAACCACCTGAACTGACAACTGCTGCATCAGCTTTTTCTGCCAGATTTAAATGATACATCTCTGCTGAAATATCAATGCCAGCCTCCCAGGCCTGACGGTAATCACCAGCAACTACTTTTACTATCTCTCGTTCACTGTTTGTCACCACATTAAGTATATAGTCCACACCCAGCATCTCTGCTGCTTCAAACATTTCTCTGCTGATAGGATTATTTTCTAAAGCGGGCTGTTCTTCAATTACCTCGACCATCATCGCGTGATTATTTTCAATACTATCTCTGCCGGCAACTCCTGGTAAAATTGATTTTCGACCTCCAGAAAAGCCAGCCATATAGTGGGGCAAAATGACTCCTGTTGTGATTACAAAATCAGCTTCAGCAACTTTTTTATTAATCTTTAACTGATTACCGGTGCTCAATTTTCCTAAGTCAGCTAAATTCTGATCACAATTGTGGTGAATAAAATTATAACTGCTGTCAATTTCTCTGCCAAAGATTTCTCGATTCTGTTCAGCAGAATGAGCAGAGTGAACTCCTGTAGCAATCACAAAAGTCACCTGCTCCTTTTTAATTCCTGCCTCAGCAATAGTCTTCAGCAGTGGAGGCAGCATATAATTATAAGGGGTAAAGCGGGTTACATCATTAACTATAATTACCAGCTCATTTATTTCTCTAAGCTGCAGAAGCTCTGACAGTGGAGCTGAGCCAATTGAGTCTTCAAGGGAATCTTCTACTGCTGACATTGGGTCAGCCAGACCTTCTTTTTCATTTGCTTTTAAAATATCCAATACTCTGCTGCTTTCAATCTCAAATTCTAAATTCTTTCTACCATACTTTAATTTCATTTCTGCTCTACTACTCCTTACTTTTTCCTATTTGTGAATTGTTTCTTTATAACCAGGTCCAAAACGGCCGTTTTGGACCTGGTACCAAAAATATTTATTCAGTCCAGCTGTTGATATAATCTTCCTGCTCATCAGTTAATTGATCAATTTCGACGCCTAAAGATTTCAATTTATATTCAGCCACCATATTATCAATGTCATCAGGTATATTATACACCTGGGCATCTAAATTCTGATTGTGGTTTAGATGCAGCAGTGAAGATAACTGCAGGGCAAACGTCATATCCATAATTTCTGCCGGATGTCCATCTCCGGCTGCCAGATTAACCAGACGTCCATCAGCCAGGAGATACAGCTTGCGGCCATCTGCCATTTCAAATTTCCTGATATTTTTTCTGGACTCACTTACTTCGACCGCCAGCCTGTTTAAAGCTGGTTTGGAGACTTCAACATCAAAGTGGCCTGCATTTGCCATAATAGCTCCATCTTTCATTACCTTAAGATCTTCTTCGTCGATTACATTTTTACAGCCTGTAACAGTAATAAAGAAATCACCCTTTTTAGCTGCTTCCCGCATTGGCATTACCTCAAAACCATCCATCCAGGCTTCGCTGGCCTTAATCGGATCGATTTCAGTTACAATTACTCGGGCACCTAATCCTTTAGCCCGCATGGCAACACCTTTGCCACACCAGCCATAACCAGCCACTACCGCGGTTTTACCAGCCACTACCAGATTAGTCGTCCGCATAATTCCATCCCAGACCGACTGACCGGTACCATAGCGGTTATCAAAAAGTGATTTGCATTTTGCATCATTAACTGCCATCATTGGAAAAGCCAGAGTTCCATCACCTTCCATTGCTTCCAGGCGGTGAATTCCAGTAGTAGTCTCTTCTGCCCCACCAATGATATTTTCTAAGAGTTCTCTTCTCTCTGTATGTAGAGTCTCAACCATATCGCCACCATCATCAATAATCAGATCCGGCTCAATATTTAAAACCATATTTAAATGCTCTTTATACTCTTCAGGTGTGGAGCCATACCAGCTGTGAACCATCACACCGTGGGCTGCAAGACCTGCAGCTACATCATCCTGAGTAGAAAGTGGATTACTGCCGGCAATAGCCACATCTGCTCCCAGCTGACTGATCACATAAGCCATATAGGCAGTTTTAGCCTCTAAATGAAGGCAGATTGCCACTTTTTTACCTGCCAGCGGCTGTGATTCCTGGTGTTCTTTTAAAATTTCATTTAAAATATCCATTTTATCAGCTACCCACTGAATTTTGCGCCAGCCCTCTTCAGCCAGTTCCGGACTTCTTAATGTTGATTTATCTAGCATAATTACTCCTCCTTATTGATTTAACTAAAATTAGCTCTTACAAAATAATACTATAATTTCAGTCAGATAATTTACTTCGAGATTATTATTAAAATTTCAATAAATTATCCGAATTTTCCTCTTATTTATATTTTATCATAGATTAGGGCAATGAAAAGAAAAATCAGTTAAAACTACATATTTTTTATACTTCCTTCCAGAAAACTCTGGCAGTATCAGTTTTCACAACCGAATTCTTTGGTACCTGACTGAAAATTAAAATAGAGTAAAATATATCACCTGCTCCTCCAATGGAATTCAGAACTGCTAAAATAGCTAAATATATATAATTTAATTCGAAGACAGAAATTAATAAAACTGGAATTACAGTTAGTATAAATAGAGGCGCCAGCATAGCAATTATAATTCTATCTCTTTTTAGAGGTAAATCATAATAAGAGTAAAAGACAAATTTCTTCGGCCAGAAACCAAAAATACTTTTGTCAGAAAGACCAAAATTGGGGTACAGTAGGGCATGACAAACTTCGTGTAAGGGGATTAATAAAAATACTATGTACCAGTTGTCCATATAGTTACTGTAAATTTCCCTAATTGATATAATTTCTTTAATAAATTGATAAAAAAATGTACTGATTAAAATTCCAAAACCTAATATTAGTATTTTAAAAATAAAAAAACTTGAGATGTTTTCTAGTTCCTTCCAGTCTTCATTCTGCGATAATTCTTCTAAATCTGTTGGTATTCCCAGCTTAAATTTCATCAAATCTCTCCCCTTAATTTTTTTAAGTTATATTTTCTCTTATTATATAAGATCTTAGCTGAATATAAAAAGTTTTTAGCTAAAAGGTTAATCTCAAAGCCCGACTGGCCTTTAGAACAGGATAAGTTGTCTTAATTCATTTTGCCACTCACAGAATACGACTTAGACTCTCAAAACTGCGACTTAGCTAAAAGCTGTTTTTTAATTCTATAGGAAGTGATATTCTGTATTTAAGCAAAAAAGTAGCTGTTCAGAAATAAAACTTTACTTTGGCTAACTTTTATTAATATAATTAAGATAATGTGTAATTTTTTGAAAATAATTCTAAAGCAAACAGAAAATCTGGAGGCAAATAATTATGAAAGTAAAATTGATCTGTTCTGATCCATACCAGCTTTTATTAAAAGATTTTTTGGAAGCCAGAGATTTTGAGATTTCCAAGCAGGCAGAGCTGGCACTGGTTGAAAATGGAGAGGAAATTCCTGAAAACGGAATCAGCATTGTTTTTAACCCTCAAAAAATTGCCCAGTTGATATCATTTTTAGAAAATCAACTTTTAAATCAGGCTGCAGAAAAAGAAAAATCAATGCAGAATCATTTAATCGGTCAGCTGGATGAGAATTATGAAATTATAAATTATCAGGATATTATACTTTTTGCAGCTCAAAATAGCATTATCTATGCTCTGACTAAAGATAAAAAATATCGAGTTAAGGAAAAATTATATCAGCTGGAAGAAGAACTGGCTGTCGAAGGTTTTGTCAGAATCAACAAGTCAGAGATAGTTAATATTCTACATATAAAAGAAATTGTTCCCTGGTTTAATGGCCGCCTGCTGCTGAAATTAACTAATAAAAAGGAAGTTGAAGTTTCGCGCAGTTATGCTGGTACTTTTAAAGACTATTTAGGTTTATAAGGAGGTAAGAATGGAAAAATTTAAAGATTACATTTATAATTTACTGCCTTCAGGCATGGTCGGGGTTGTAATTGCTTTTTTTGAAAATATATTTCTGAATCCAGACAGCAATTTAGCTGAATCAATTTTAATTTATTTTCTTTTTGGAGCTGTAATTGGAACTGTAAGTGAGCTTGCTGTATCCTGGACAATTTATAAAACCTCTTCAAAAAAATTGTCCTATTTGGCTGTTTTATTTGCAGATGGAATCTCTGTATTTTTACTTTTAATTGTTTTGGGAACTCAACAGGCTTATGGCTGGCAGGCAGTTTTAACTATTATTTTGATTACCGAAATCCTGGCATTATCTATAGCATTTTTTAACAATAAAAAATATCAAATTTTTAATCAAAGTTTAGAATCTAAAAAAGAAAACTTAAAAGGGAGAGAGTAAATTGCAAAAAATCTTAAAACGCGTTTTAATTATTGTGCCTTTAATTTTAATTGCTTTAGTCTCATTTATTGTTTTAAGCAGTTATTTTGAACACAAAGAGCTGATTGCTGAAGAAAAAGAAAAATATCCTCCCCCCGGCAAAATGGTAGAAGTAGATGGAACAGAGCTTCATGTCTATTCTGAAGGCCAGGGAGATCAAACTCTGGTTTTTATGTCAGGTCTAGGGACTGTTTCTCCCTACTATGACTTCAAGGTGCTTTTTGAAAAATTAGCAGCTGATTATCGAATTGTAGTAGTTGAAAGGGCTGGTTATGGCTGGAGTGAAATCAGTTCTGCTGACAGAGATCTAAAAACTGTACTTAATGAAACAAGAACAACCTTAAAATTATCCGGAGAAAAAGCTCCCTATATCTTATTTCCTCATTCTTTAGCAGGACTGGAAGCAATCTACTGGGCCAACCTGTATCCTGACGAAATAGAAGCTATTATTGGTCTCGATCCCCTGGTCCCCGGAGTTATTGATAAATCTGAGGAAGGACCAGTTTTATCTCCAGTAATTACTTTTTTGACCAGAACCGGATTGGTTAGACATCAGCCTGAAGTTTTCGACAATAATTTTGAAGCTGTTAAAAAGGGGCTTTTAACTGCAAAAGAAGCTCAAATTGCCAGAACAATATTTTACCGCCGGGTCCAGACTAAAAATATGTGGGAAGAAGTTGATATGGTGGAAAGTAACTCTCAATTAGTTTCTAAGCAAGATAAATCAGAAGTGCCTTTCTCTGCTTTTATTTCCAGCCAAAATGGAAAGGATTACTGGCAGGAAAGTATAACTTCTTATGCCCGAGCAACTAATGGTCAGACTTTTATTTTAGATGGAAGCCACTATATCCACCTTGATTATCCTGAGTTAATTGCAGAAAAAAGTAAAGAAATCATTAAAAAAACAATTGAAAATTAAAGCTATAATTTGCCGGCAGATAGATCCAAAGAAAACTAATTTTAATCCATATCCCTTTTTTGCGATATTTTTATCTAAAAAACTGGAAATTTGAGTGCTTTACTTATATAATTATAATAACGAGAATATGAATTTTGAAATGGAGGGATAATTAGTGAAGAAAAAAATTTCTATAATCTTAATTGCGGCTCTAGTTTTAAGTGGACTATCAATCTTTTATTTTCAAAACTCCAGCCCGGCTGTAGTTCAGGCTGAAGTTGGAACAGAAACAGGTATGGAAGCTCCGGATTTCACTCTTAAGAATATGAATGATAAAGAAGTAAGTTTAAGCGATTACCGGGGGCAGAAAGTCTTTCTAAATTTCTGGGCCAGCTGGTGTCCTCCCTGTAGAGAAGAAATGCCCGATATGCAGAAGCTGCACGAAGAATATGAAGAAGAAGTGACCATTTTAGCTGTTAATATTGGTGAAACAAAGTCAACTGCTGCTAATTTTATGATGCAGAACGGACTAAATTTTCCGGTTCTTTTAGATACTGATAAGAGTACAGCCCAAAATTATTTGGTCAGAGGTATCCCAACCAGCTATTTTCTGAATGAAGATGGAATTATAACCAACAAAGTTGTCGGGGCAGTCAGCTATGAAAAAATGCTTGAACTAAATGAAATAGAATAAAGTAATTTTAAACTGAAAAATAAAATCTTTATAAACTCAAAAAAAGCAGGCCTCGTAAAAATGAGAGCCTGCTTTTTCTAGATAAAATTATTGAAGCTATTTTTCAAGTTTTAAATTTAATCTAGTTAGTTTAATTAATTTCTTAATGAACTACAAAATAGAGTACAAATACTATACCCAGAACATATACTAACCAGTGTACATCTTTACCTTTACCTGTAAAGAGCTTAACTATTGGATAAACAATAAATCCAAGTGCAATACCATTAGAGATTGAATATGTTAGAGGCATCGCAATCATGGCTACAAAGGCAGGCAGGATTTCTGTAAAGTCATCCCAGTCAAGCTTTGTAATATTAGTCATCATCATTGTACCTACAATAATTAAGGCAGGTGCTGTTGCTGCTCCAGGAACTATTCCAATTAATGGTTTAAAGAATAATGATAAGAAGAACAGAATAGAAACCACTACCCCAGTTAAACCTGTACGTCCACCTTCAGCTACACCAGAAGCAGACTCTACATAAGTAGTTACTGTACTTGTACCAAATAAAGCACCACCAGTAGTACCAATAGCATCAGCTAAAAGAGCTTTACTTGCTTTTGGTAAATCACCATTTTCATCTAAGTAACCAGCCTGCTGACTTACTCCAACTAAAGTTCCAGCTGTATCAAACATATCTACAAAGAGGAATGATAATAAAACTCCCATCATGCTGAAGCTCAAAGCTGACCCGATATCTAATTGGAATAATACTTCTGACCAGTCAGACATTTGCGGCATTGCAACTACACCATTGAAAGCCGGTGTTACCCCATTAATCCAACCAAAAGCTGTAGATGCCAGGATACCCCAGAGAAGAGCTCCTTTAATCCCTTTAGCATGTAAAACACCTGTAACAATCAAACCAAATAAAGCTACCAGACCAGGTCCTGTTAAAACACTTCCCATTGCAACTAATGTAGCCTGATCTGCTACGACTATTCCAGCATTCTGCAGTCCAATAAAGGCAATAAATAAACCAATACCTGTACTGATACCTGTTTTTAAAGCCATTGGAATACTATTAACAATCATTTCTCTAACAGGGGTCACACTCAAAATAATAAAAATAATACCTTCCAGGAATATAATTCCCAGTGCTGCCTGCCAGGTAACTCCCATTCCAATAACTACTGAATAAGCAAAGAATGCATTTAAGCCCATTCCAGAAGCCAGTGCAAAAGGATAATTAGTTAAAGCTGCCATCGCCAGAGTACCAAGCATTGCACCTAAAATTGTAGCAATGAATACTCCGTCAAAAGGCATTCCTGCATCACTTAAAATTGCAGGGTTAACAAAGATAATATAGGCCATTGTCATAAAGGTAGTAATCCCAGCGATAAGCTCAGTCTTCACATCAGTATTGTTTTCTTTTAACTTAAATATGTTTTCTAAAGTTCCATTATTATTACTCATTAATAAATACCCTCCTTATTTTTTTCTAGATATCTAAAAACAGAATCTAAAGTTTTCACCACCCCTCTATAAAATAGTAAAACCCGAGAAAATAGACTCCTACTATGAGGAATCTATCTTCCCGGGTTAAAGTCCCCCTTTAAGATAGCACATGTCAACCATGTCTAGATTCTGCTCTAATATTTTAAAATTATCTGGAGCAGTTCTAATCTACTTCCCTCATAGTTGTCAGTTATCGGCTGACAATAGAAACTTGTGAACCATATCATCACAATTATACGAGGCCTATTTAAATTTTATTTAAAATGATAATTATTTACATATTTTAAAGAATAATGATTTAACTTCAATTCCATCTATTATTATAGATAAACTTGAGCAGCTTGTCAATAAAGTTTTGAAGTCAGACCATAAAAATACATAAATACATTATTTTAAATAGGCTTTGAAACTTATAAAATTCTACTCAATAATTAACTCTACTTTTTCAAACTTACTTACATCAAATAAACCCTGGTCAGTTAATTTAAGTTCTGGAATCACAGTCAGAGCCATAAAGGAAAGGGTCATAAATGGTCCATCCCTGTTAACTCCAAGTCCATTTGCTATATCCCTCATTTTATTCAAACGATTTGCTACCTCTTTCACAGATTTAACTGCCATTAATCCTGCAACAGGAAGCGGCAGAGATTCTTCGACTTTGCCGTTAACAACAATCACCAGTCCCCCCTGCATCTTTTCGATTTCTCGAACAGCAAGTTCCATATCTTTAGCTCCAACACCTGCTACAACTATATTGTGGGCATCATGGCCGATAGAAGTTGCAATCGCACCCCGCCGGAGACCAAAGTTGCGCAAAAGCCCCAGGCCAACATTGCCTGTTTTATGATGCCTTTCGACAACAGCCAGCTTAACCAAATTGTGTCCAATCAGCTCGATTGCAGGCGGCTCATCCTCGTATTCAGCTTCTGTATGATAAACTGATTCTCCTGTAACTACCTGATCTTTAATCAGTTCAATTACCCGATATTTTTTAGCAGCAGGTAGTCTAAAATCACTTTCAGAAATATCGCCAATTTTAACTGAGTTAAATATTTTTTCTTCAATTTCTTTATTCATAAAATCTTCTTTATCCAGAGAAATTTTATCATCAATTGACTTGAGCAGAGTTCCATCTTCAGCAACCAGTCTGCCGTCCTTATAAACCTTTTTGACTTCAAATTCTCGCAGATTATCAAAGACCAGCAGATCAGCTTTATAGCCGGGAGCAACTGCACCCAGTTTTTTAATTCCCAGTGCCTGAGCAGCATTGATAGTCGCCAGTTTAACAGCCCGCAGAGGTGAAAGACCATACTGAATTGCTTTTCGGACAGCAAAATCAATCTGACCTTCTTTAATTAAATCACCAGGATGCCTGTCATCAGTTGCAAACATAAAACGGGAAGAGTTGCTGCTGTTTACAGCCGGGAGCAAGCTGACTAAATCTCTGGTTACTGAGCCCTCACGAATCATAATATACATTCCCTTAGAAACTTTTTCTCTGGCTTCCTCAGCCGTTGTTGCCTCATGATCAGCCTGGATTCCAGCCAGCAAATAGGCGTTTAAATCTTTTTCCGAAAGCCCGGGTGAATGACCATCCTTAAATAAATCTGAAGCCATTTCAATTTTATCCCAGATTCCCTTATCTCCACTAATAACCGATGGGAAATCCATTACCTCACCCAGACCAAAAATCCCCTCTTCATCAATCAGAGTTTTTAAGTCAGCGGCTGAAAGTTCTGCGCCTGAGTTTTCAAATTTTGAAGCCGGAACACAGGAAGGGAGCATTAGATTAAAATTCCAGGGCTGGGCATTACCAGCTTTGAGTAAATATCTAATCCCTGTCAGTCCTGCAACATTAGCAATCTCATGGGGGTCAGCAACTATAGTCGTCGTCCCCCTGGGAATAATCACCCGGGCAAACTCATCAACATTGGTCATTGAGGATTCAAGATGAAGATGAGCGTCAATCAAACCGGGAGTTACAATTCTGCCTCCAAGATCAACCTCTTCTTTTCCTTCATAATCTCCAACTCCAATAATAATTCCATCAGCAACAGCAATATCATTTTCAATCAGTCTTTCATTAAAAACATCAACAATTGTTGCATTCTTAAAGACTTTATCTGCTTTTTCCAGACCGCGGGCCTGCCTTAATAATTCTTTTCTCAGCATAAACTCCCCCCTTTCTCTTTTCTTTTATCAGGCCAGTTTTAAAGCATCAAAATTGCAGCGGGTAACACAGAGTCCGCAGCCAGCACATTTTGCTGCCTCAATAACAATCTTATTATCATCATCAAGATAATTCGCATCATAAACACAGCTAGTAATGCAGAGACGGCAGCCGGTACAGTTTTCTCTAATAATCTCTGGGACTTTAGTTTTGTAATTTGCTTTTTCGGGTGCTTTCTTTTGAGCCAATCCTCTGATCTGATCTAAATTGTCATAACCATGTTCCTCTAAGTACTGATCAATTTCTGCAGCAATTTTTCCATAAATTTTGGGTCCTTTTAAAATAGCGGCTGTACAGGTCTGAACTGCCTGAGCTCCAGCCATAATCATCTTAACAGCATCTTCTCCGGTAGAAATACCACCAACTGCTAGAACTGGTATCTCAACAGTTTTTACTGCCTGAAAAACAGCTCTTAAAGCCAGCGGGAATATTGCCTCTCCCGAAAGCCAGCCGTATCCATCTTCACTCCCCATCAGCGGTTTCCCACTGTCGATGTTAAAATCAAGGGTTGGACCAAAAGAGTTGATTAAAACCAGGCCATCAGCTCCTGCATCCTCAGCAGCTTTTGCAAATTTGGGGATGTCAATCTGGGGGCTTAATTTAACCATCACCGGTTTATCAGTTGCCTTTTTGGCAGCCTTAATACTCTCTACAACTGGTGAAGTATCACTGCCCAGATAATGAGTTGAAAGCTCAAAGGCATCTGCATAGGGATCTGTCTTTTGAACCAGCTCATTAATCTGCTCGGCACTGTAACCAAGACCAACTATTACTGGCAGACCCAAATTTTTAATCTCAGGGTATTCATTTTTAAGCCAGTGCTCAGGTCCCATTTCTGACCAGAGCTCAGTATTCATAAAACCTCCTCTGGTCTGAGCCATATTGGGACGCGGTACTTCAGCTGCCTCAGTCGAAATTGTTTTGGTTACTATTGCACCTGTTCCACCTTCTTTTGCTTTTTTGGCCATTTCAGCATCCTTAATTGGTGGCCCAGCTGCCGGCATTACCGGGTTTTTTAAAGTCATATCAAAAAGTTTAACACTTATGTCAGCCATTTTATTCACTCTCCTGTTTGTATATTTTTAAATTTTCTAAAATCTTATTTAAGATCACTGCCCTCTGCTCCTGGTCGTCCTCATTTAACTGATAAATCTCTATATCATTTCGCTGCCTGATTTTATCCAGAAATGGGTTCTCTTCAGCTTTTATAACTCCAATAACAATTTTTTCTGAAGCGAGTAGAGAAAAAACTTCTTTTTGAAATTTAGCGGCCTCTAATTCAAAGCGCCCCAGCTCATCCATTACTATCAGCTCAGCCGATTCTCTTAACAATTCAACCCCCAGATTATCAAAAACTTCAGCTTTTAGAGTAAATTTAGCTTCAGTATTTTCTCGATAGGCAAAAATTTTCGGATATCTTAATAATTTAAGTGATTTTCCTGCAGCTGCCGAAAGGCTTAAAGTCTCCGGTGCGCCATTGAAAATTTCAAAAGTTTCCTGACATCTTTTGGCCTCTGCCTGATCTTCCTTTACTTTTTCTGCAGCAGAAAACTCTGCAGGAGCCTGATTCTTTAATGCTTCTGTACCTTTTTCTTTTAACTCAGCTGCCTGCCTTAGCTCAAATAACAGCGGCTTACCATCTGCCGCATTAATTCTCGCCACTGAAAACCCAGCTGTTTTTAGATCGAGTTCCTGAAGCAGCCGGGCCAGCAGTGTTGACTTACCGACCCCTTTAGCTCCAGTAATTAAATAATTATTTGCCATTAGCTATTTTCTTCCTTCTCTTTTTCCTTCAGAGCTTTTTTAATTTTAGAAGGACTGATCGGCAGCTCAAAAAATCTGACTCCAATTGCATCATAAACTGCATTGGCCAGTGCCGGTGCTGCCGCAATTAAAGTTGGCTCTCCAACACCTTTGGCCCCAAATGGTCCTTCAGAGTCCTCTTCTTCAACCAGATAATGCTTAAATTTAGGAACATCAACACTTGTCGGCACCAGATAGTCTGTCATACCCGCATTTAGAGTCTTACCATTGCGGATCACCTGGTCTTCCATCATTCCCATCCCAAGTCCCTGAACAGTTCCACCTTCAATCTGACCTTCAACATTTTTAGGGTTAATTGCTTTTCCAAGATCAATAGCAGAATAAACATCTAAAAGATCAATAGTTCCTGTATCAGTATCAATTTCAATATCAATCACCTGAGAAAGAAAGGTATAGGCTACATAAACTTTGTCAGCCTGTCCATTTTCATCCGGACTGTAGGTTACAGGAAAGAAACTTCCCTCAGCTTCCAGCTTTTCGCCTCTTTCTTTAACTCTCTCAGCCATTTCCCAGTAGCTTATATAATCATCAGGGTCATCATACATATAAATTCTGCCATCTTCAATCGCAATCTCAGGATGGTTGCTGCGGAACTCCAGACTGCCGTAGTGGTAAAGATTGGCCAGCATATCTTCTGCTGCTTTTTTTACAGCATTACCGGTAAAATAGGTCTGTCTGGTAGCAGAAGTTGAACCCGAATTTTTCGTTTTATGGGTATCACCCTGTACCACCTCAAAGTAGTTAGGATTGATTCTTAAAATCTCAGCTGCAATCTGAATCACTGTAGTAATTACTCCCTGACCAACATCTGCAGCAGCAGTTCTGATTACTATCCGCTCGTCTTCTTTAATTTCTATTGAGGCAATTGAATGGTCAGGAAATCCCTCTCCATAACCAAAACCAAACATAATTGTTGCCATTCCTCGTCCAAATTTTTTCATTATTTTCTGCCCCCTTTCCAGTCACTGAGCTCCATCACTCTTTTAATTGTTTCTTCTGCATTTACACTGTGAGTAAGCTGCTGACCGTTGGGAGTTATTGAATCCTTTTGGTAAATATTTTTTAGTCTAAATTCTGCAGGGTCTATATTTAATTTATGGGCCAGAATATCCATCTGCTGCTCATAAGCGAAAGCTCCCTGAGCAGTACCAAAACCGCGCATCGCACCGGCATAAGTGTTATTTGTATAAACAGCATGAGAAACTCCACGCAGATTAGGGCAGTTATAAGGCCCTGTAGCATGATACATTCCTTTGTGCACAACCGCCGGCCCACTGGAAGCATAGGCGCCTGTATCTCCAACAAACTTGGTCTCCCAGGCTGTTAAATAACCATCCCGGTCAACACCAGTTTTATTAATAATTGTAATTGGATGGCGCTTGGATTGGGTAATCATCGACTCTTCTCTGGTAAAACAGAGTTTAACCGGTCTACCAGTCCGCATGGCTGCTATTGCCAGGTGAATATGAACTGAAACATCCTCTTTTTTACCAAAGGCTCCTCCAATTGTTGGCTGGATTATCCTAACCTGATCCTTAGAGAGACGCAGTGACTGGGCAACATCAGCCTGAGTATCATGCAGCCACTGGGTTGCAGCCCAGATATCAACTACCCCGTGCCGCTCATCATAGAGGGCAACTCCAGCTTCATTCTGCATCGGCAGCTGATCGATAAACTGTGTCTGATAGCGATTTTCTTCTACAATGGCTGAATTTTTAAAAGCTTCATCAACATCGCCCCGATTTAAATGATGGGTAATTACTATATTTCCATCAGGGTGAATATTTGGAGCATCTGCTTCCATGGCTCGGAAGGGATCAGTAATCACTTCTAATTCTTCTACTTTAACCTGAATTAAATCTCTGGCTTTTTTTGCGGCCTCTTTAGTTTCGGCAACTATAATCGCCAGAGCATCCCCCATATAGCGCATCTTTTCTCCGGGTGCAATTAAAACCGGCTGGTCTCTAATAATAAGGCCGAACTGCCTTACATCCGGAATATCTTCAGCAACAATGATATCCACTACTCCCTGAACTTTTTTAGCTCGAGAAATATCAATATCTTTTAAAATTGCATGGGGATGAACTGCCCTTTTGATTTTAATATGCAGCATATCATCAAAGCTGATGTCATCAGGATAAACTGCCTCTCCAGTTACTTTATCCCAGGCATCTGCTTTCAAAATATCATGCCCGACAAAACGTTTGCTCTTTTTTACTCCTTCAATTGTACAGCGAGTAGTATGTTTACAGAAATAATCTTTAATTCTCTTATTCTGATCAGTCATTACTATCACTTCCTTCAACTGCAAGTTTATCTGCTGCCAGCATTACAGCATCGATAATCTTTGCATAACCGGTACAGCGGCAGATATTGCCGGAAAGTCCATAGCGGACTTCTTTTTCTGTTGGTTTAGGTTTTTCATCCAGCAGTCTTTTGCTTGCCAGAACCATTCCTGGAATACAGTAACCACACTGCACTGCACCGGCTTCCACAAATGATTCCTGAATTGGATGCAAATCATCCTTTGTGCCCAGCCCTTCTACGGTTACAATCTCAGCCTGATCGGCCTGGGGAGCAGGTACCAAACAGGAAGCGGTCAGTTCTCCATTCATAATTACAGTACAGGCACCACATTCACCTTTACCACAGCCTTCTTTGACACCGGTTAGCCCTAAATCTTCTCTCAACAGATCGAGCAGCCTGGTATAGGGAGTAACTTCCAATTCTCTTTTGGCTCCATTAACTGTTATAGTTATCTGCATCAGCTGCTCACCTTCCTTTCTAGTTCATTTAAAGCTCTAACCATCACATCTACTGCCACATCTTCTCGATATTCTTTAGTTCCTCTTAAATCATCTATCGGATTGATACTGGATTTAACTTCTTTTCCCAGCGCTTTATAATCGAGGTCTTTAAGTGTTTGATCAATCATCACCGCTTCTATACCCTTAAGCCTGACTGGAGTTGGAGCAACTGAACCCATTGCCACACCAGCTTTAATTATTTTTTCTCCTTCAAACTCCAGCACAACTGCAAGGGTAAGAGTAGAAATAACAAGGGCTTTGCGGCGGCCAACTTTTATCCAGGAACCCTCTCTCTTATTTTCAGTCATCGGAATTATAATCTCTGTCAAAAGTTCATCTGCTTCCATTAAGTTTCTTTTAGGACCGGTAAAGAAATCTTCTGCCTTAACAATTCTTTCTCCAGCCTCTGTCTGCAGTTTGAAACTTGCCTCATAGCTTAATAGTGGTGCTAAAAGATCTCCTGCAGGGGAAGATGTACAGATATTACCTCCAATTGTACCTCTGCTTCTTATTTGAGGTGAACCAACATCTTCTGCTGCAGCAGCCAACACCGGCAATTTATCCTTAATTAAATCTGAATCCATTAAATCCAGGTGAGTTACCATGGCTCCAATATGCAATTTGTTGTCTTTAACCTTAATTTCTTTGAGCTCATCCAGCTTTACCAAATCCAGCCAGTATTCAATCTCATGCAGTTTTTCATAATTTGCTACCAGTAAATCTGTAGATCCTGCTGCCACTTTGAGCTCTTCTTTATATTCAGCTTTTATTTCCAGAGCTTTTTGAAGATTTTCTGGCTGAAAGTATTCTTTAAAATCTGCGCCAGAAATCGTCTGCCTGTTCTCCTGTTTCATAGGTGATTTTCTCATCATCAACTACCTGCACCTCCCGATTTTCCATTAAGATTCTTCCTTTTACAATTGTTGTATCAACCATACCCCCATTAATCCCAAATAAGATATGGGCATAAGTATTATCACTGTTGATCGCAGTTGGCGGCTTATAATCTACCACAATAATATCTGCTGCCGCTCCCTCTTTTAAAACTCCCAGCTGAGGTCCAAAAGTCTCAGTTGCCAGCTGAGCATTGGTTTTAAAAACCATCTGAGGTATTTCAGTCCAGCCGAGACGAGGATCCCGATTCTGATGCTTGAGCATTAAATTGGCGAACTTAATGCTCTCAAACATATCAGTTGTATAACCATCTGTTCCGAGACCTACTTTTAAACCTTTAGCCAGCGCTTCTTTTAAAGGGGCTGCTCCTACAGCATTTCCCATATTTGATTCCGGGTTATTGATTAGATAACAGTCATTATCTCTTAAGATCTCCAGTTCACCTTCCTGTAGATGCACTCCATGAATGGCCATTGTTCCCGGCCGCCAGATGTTATACTGATCAAGACGCTTAACCGCTCCATTGTAGCCGCGTAATCGGCTGTCTTCTAAATCAGTTCGTCCTTCAGCTACATGAATATGAAAACTACTGTCCAACTCATCTGCCAGATCTGAAACCTGCTCTAAAGTTTCATCCTCTAAGGTAAAAGAAGCATGTAAGCCAATTCTACCATTTAAGTGGTCCATATCTTTCTCCCTAATCTTTCGTAAAAAACTTTCGCTTTCTGTAATTGAATCCTGAGACTGCTCCGGTCCATTGCGGTCAGAAATCTCATAACAGAGATCAGCTCGAATTCCGAGTTCTTCTACAGCTTTAGCAATTAAATCAAGACTGTATCTAACCTGCCCGTAGCTTGCGTGGTGATCAAAAACTGTAGTTACCCCCTGTTTTAAGCCGGTTAAAAAGGCATAAAGGGCGCTGTAATAAACATCATCAGCTTTAAGAGTACTGTCAACCCTCCACCACATCTTCTCTAAAATTTCTAAAAAGTGACGGGGAGGCTGCTCGGTCTTTAAATCCATTCCCCGGGCAAAGGTACTGTAAATATGCATATGGGTATTGATCATCCCTGGCATAATAATTTTACCTTTAACATCTTTAATTTCAGCTTCCGGATACTTAGATTTTAAAAGCTCAGCTTCACCTAAAGCCTTAATCTCTTCGCCATCGATTAAAACTGCTCCATTTTTAATAACTCTATTATCCTGATCATGAGTAATCACTGTTCCATTTGTTAATAAGAGCAAGAAACCACTCCTTTCTTTCTGATTTTTCAGATAGAAAATTTAATAAAATAAATGTACACTACTTTGACTAATAAAACTTCAACCAAAGCTTAAAATCTCTTGCTGAATAAAGATTTTAATCAACACCACAAGTCTAACCCTCAATTTAGTAAAGATAATTCAATTTCTGTGCTTGTATATTGAGGCTGAGAAAAGTTTAACAGCTATTAAGTGTTTTTGACTGAAATAGGAATAAATTTAATGACTCAGATATTTTATTTAATTAAACTTGATGAATATTAAGTTTAATCAGACCTAAGAACACGATGTTCTTAGCTGACCGCAGCACAGGAGGTGCTGATCGGGAAGGAAGTCTGATTTAACGAAAATATGAATCTTAGTTTAATTTTAAAATTAATGCCGGAATAAATTTATCCTATTTCAGGCAAAAATATTGATTCAAAACTTTTCTTAGCCTTTAACCATCTCAGCAGAAATTGAATTAGCCTTTGCTATAATTTCTTCTTCATCAACTCTTGTCAGCTCTCCATCTTCAACCACAATTTCACCATTAACAATTGTATAATCAACTATCTGGGTATCACCTGTATTAATAATTGCAGAAACTGGATCATATAATCCTCCAGCAAAGCCCAGTCTTTTAGAATTGACCATAAACATATCTGCAGCCTTACCTACTTCGAGACTGCCAATCTCCGGCTGGGATAAAACATCACGACCGCCATTGGTTGCTAAAGCAAGCACATCTTCAGCAGTAATGGACTTCATCCCGTGGACCAGCCGGTGCATCAAAAAGGCCGACTTCATTTCTAAAATCATATTAGAGGAATCATTGCTGGCACTACCGTCAACACCAAGACCGACCGGAACTCCTTTCTTGATCATCTCCGGCACCTTTGCTGCTCCCGAAGAGAGCTTCATATTGGAAACCGGACAGTGCGAAACTCCGGTTCCAGTTTCAGCCATTCGACTCAGCTCATCACTGTTTAAATGTACTCCATGAGCATACCAGATATCACTGCCAACCCAGCCCAATTTTTCCATATAGGCTAAGGGTCTGAGCCCTGTCTTTTCTAGAACAAACTGCTCTTCATCTTTAGTTTCTGCCAGATGAGTGTGAGCCTGAACTCCATAGTCCCGGGCCAACTCCACCGACTCGATCATCAATTCTTCAGTCACTGAAAAAGGTGAGCAGGGAGCCAGCGCTACCCGCTGCATGGCAAAAGGTGAGCTGTCATGATATTTTTCAATTACCCTTCTGGAATCTTTTAAAATTTCCTGATCAGTCTGCACTACTGAATCAGGCGGCAGTCCTCCATCTTTTTCACTTAAAGACATACTGCCCCGGGCGCCGTGGAAGCGAATCCCGATTTCTTTAGCAGCTTCAAACTGATTATCAATCAAATTAGCAGGCTGTGATTTTGGAAAAACATAAAAGTGGTCACTGGTAGTTGTACAGCCTGTTTTTAAAAGCTCTCCTGCTGCCAGCAGAGTTGAATAATAAACTGCATCTGGATTAACTCGAGACCAGATTGGATAAAGATATTTAAGCCAGTCAAAAAGTTCTGATTCCTGAGCATCAGGCAGATTGCGGGTCAGAGCCTGATAAAAGTGGTGGTGCAGGTTGACCAGACCTGGAAAGAGAAAATAATCGCGCCCGTTAATTGTTCGGTCCAGTTCTCCTTCAACCTCGATTTCTCTACCCATTCTGGTAATTTTTCCATTTTCAATCAGTAAATCCGCATTTTTGAGCCGCTCTCTATTTTTATTCATTGTAATAATCTCTTTAACATTTTTAATTAAAATTCTGGCCATTTTAGGCACCCCATTCTTCAGCTGCCATCTCAACTGCATCAATTATCTGCTGATAACCGGTACAGCGGCACAAATTTCCTTCCAGAGCTGTTTTTATCTCTTCTTTGCTTGGTTCAGGATTGGTATTCAGTAAGGCCAGAGCTGACATCAGCATTCCCGGAGTACAGAAACCACACTGCACAGCCTGTTTTTCAATAAAGGCCTTCTGCAGTGGATGGAGGCCGCTCTTTGACTCCAAGCCTTCAACGGTAATAATCTCACTACCGTCAACCTGAGCTGTGAGCACCATACAGGAATTAACTGCCTGATCATCAACAATCACCGTACAGGCACCACATTCTCCAACACTGCAGCCTTCTTTGGTTCCAGTCAACTTCAGCTGTTCTCTAATTGTATCCAGCAGTCTCTCCTGACTGCCTACTTTTAATTTATGTTTTTCACCATTAACTGTTAATTCTACATCTAACTTAGCCATTATATCCCGCCTCCTCAAGTAAATCTTCAACTGCTCTTTCTACAAGTTTACCGAGAGCAGGCCGTTTATAAGGAGTTGACCATCTTTCTCCGGTAATCCCTACCATCTCATCTGCTGCTATATTTCCAGCTTCAACTGGATCAATTTCCGCATAGCTTTTACCATTCAAATAATCATTTACCTTTCTAAATGGTACAGGAAAAGGTGTTGCCGCTCCAGATGCTACCTGAGCTTTCTTTACTTTGCCATTTTCTACCTCAGCTAAAAGTGTCAGTGAAATTCTCGAAATACTTAAAGCCTTGCGGCGCCCAATCTTCTGATAGCTGCTGTAATATTCACCCTGGGGCATCGCAAAAACTATTTTTTCTAAAACCTCATCCGTCTTAATTATAGTCTGATAGGGCCACTCCACAAAATCTTCAAGTAATACTCTGCGGGCTCCCCCCTTTGACCTCAGGACTACTTCTGCTCCCAGAGCAATCAAGGGTGAAAAGGAATCCGCACAGGCTGCTGCATTGGCCAGGTTACCACCAATAGTTGCCCGGTTTCTAATTTGAGTTGAGCCAATACTGCTGGCTGCTGCCGCAATAAAGGGCAGTTTTTCCTTGATTTCCGGATTACTTACCAATTCAGCGTGGGTAGTTAAGGCTCCAATTTCACCTTTTTTATCTCCAAGCTGAATTCCTTTTAGTTCATCTACAGCTGTAATATCAAGCAGATAATCTATCTTATCAAATTTCTGATCCTGATGGTGAAGGTCAACCATTAAATCAGTTCCACCAGCAAGAAGTTGAACATTTTCTCTTTGATCAAGTATTTCTAATAGTTCATCTAAACTGTGAGCTCTCAGTAATTGATATTCTACCATTATTATTTACCTCCCTTATGCAGAGCACGACCAATTAAAACCCGCTCTAAATTAAGGGGTAAAGAACGAATTCTCTTGCCTGAAGCATGAGCTACTGCATTTGCTATTGCTGCACTACCCAGTTCTAAAGTCGGCTCTCCAATTGATTTAGCCCCAAAAGGACCATCAGGATCAGGATTTTCTACAATCACCGGTTTAATATCAGGCATATCCTTAATGGTTGGAATCATATAGTCATGGAAGTTAGTCCCCTGAATCACTCCATCTCTTAACTCAAGTTCCTCCATAATTCCATAACCTAAGCCCATCATAACTCCACCGTAAATCTGACCTTTTACATTTTCCGGGTTTATGGCTCGTCCAACATCATGAGCTGCCGCCATATTAATCACACTCAGCTCACCGGTTCCGGTATCAACTTCAACCTCAGCTATCTGACAGCCGTAAACATAGGTGAAGTAAGGATTTCCACAGCCTTTTTCTTCATCCCAGGAAATTGGTGGAGATTTATACCAGCCGTAAGCTGACATTAAAATCCCTGTATTCCCCATCTCACCTGTTAAATCAGCAAAGGTTGCCAGTCTGTTTCCCTGACCGTCATACAAAAATCCGTCCTTTAATTCCATCACTTCTGCATCTAATTCATATTTATCCTGAGCAAAAGTCATAATTCTCTGCTTCAACTTTTCAGCTGCATCTTTAACCGCATTACCACCAATTAAAGTAGCCCGAGAAGCAACCGTTGAGCCGCTGTCTGGAGTAAAACTGGTGTCCAGCTCTTTAAATTCTACTTCACTCATTGGAATACCCAGAACCTCAGCTGCCATTTGAGAAAAGATTGTTTTTAAACCCTGTCCATTTTCTGCCAGGCCGCTGTAGACAGCCACACTACCGTCTTTATTAATCTGAATCACAGAAGCTGCTGCATCAATTGCCTCAGCTCCTAAACTACAGCCTCTAAAGGAAATCGAAAGTCCAATTCCTTTCTTCTTATCTCCAGACTGCTCTTTAGAATATTCTTCATATTTATTTTTGTAATCTATGGCCTCCATCGCCTTATCCATAACTTCATTTAAAGAAACAGTATGCCGATCAAGCTTCTGACCACTTGCAGTCACTGATCCCTGCGAATACATATTTCTTTTCCTCAGTTCTACCGGTTCCAGGCCGAGTTCTCCTGCCAGCTCATCCATTAGCGACTCCTGAGCAAAAATAACCTGAGGGGAACCATAACCGCGCATCGCCCCGGTATAAGGATTATTGGTATAATAACCATAGGTATCAGTTTTAACATTTTCTACTTCGTAGGGCCCTGTCGCCTGGACCACACTGCGCCAGGTTACAAAGGGAGTCTGACAGGCATAGCCCCCACTGTCAGCTACAGCTTCGATCTCCATTGCTGTCAGCTTACCTTCTTTAGTCGCTCCAATTTTATAGGTTAAATGATAGGGATGACGCTTATAACTTTCGGTAAAAGATTCTTCCCTGCTGTTGACCATTTTGACCGGCCGACCTGTAGCAAGTGCCATCACTGCTGCTCGGGCAGCCATCGCCGAGACAACCTCATCCTTACCGCCAAAGGAACCGCCGATATGATTTTGAATAACTCTGACATCAGCCAACTCAACTTCCAGCACCGCAGAAACTGCATTTCTGGTTGCATAAGGATTCTGAATCGAGCCATAGACTGAAACCAGGTGATTGTCTTCATTAGGAACCACTACAACTGCCTCCGGCTCCAGATAGGAATGCTCAATAAACTGTGTTGTATATTCTCTCTCTAATACCACATCTGCTTCTGCAAATCCTTTTTCCACATCACCTTTCCGCAGGGGATGATGAATTACCTGATTATCCTCTTTTTCTGGATGTAATTTCAAAGCACCTTCCTTCCGTGCTTCTAAAGGATCAAAAACTCCTTCCAGTTCTTCATAATCAACCTCGATTTTCTCCAGCGCTGCCGCTGCTTCTGCTTCACTTTCTGCAACAACCATCGCCACTCCATCGCCAGCCAGCACTACCTTATCCTCAGCCAGCACCTGCTGATCCTGCACAATAACTCCAAAAAGATTATTGGGAATATCCTTAGCTGTAAATACTCCTTTTACTCCCGGCATTTTTTCAGCCTCAGAAGTTTCAATTTTTAAAATTTTAGCATGAGGATATTCAGTTCTCAAGACTTTAGCATAGAGCATATTGGCAAATTCTAAATCCGCTCCAAATTTTGCCTTTCCTGTAACCTTTTCATAGGCATCAACTCTTTTGACACCCTTGTTGACATGTTTAAAAGCCATTACTGCACCTCCATAATTAAAATTACCCCATTAAACAGAAGGACTTCCGCCATTTTTGCCGGCCAAAATCCCTAATCAAACAGCTCCAGCTCAGACAGCCTTCTACTGCCAGCTCTAAATCTGCAAATCAGGAATAGTCACGGCATTTATCTCAATTTTAGTTGAGAGAAATGTTAAAATGGTGAAAGTCCATGAAATAAAATTTACTTTATTTAATTCTTATTTACTATTATATAACAAAATATTTCAAATTAACAGATTTTTATTACAATTTTTTGCTGATTAACAGATTTTTTTCTCATCTTTCTCCGGCAGCAGCAAATTTAAACCAATTGCAATGATAGCTCCAACAGTTATTCCCGATGATAAAACTGTAGAAATAACTTCTGGCAGCTGGGCCACAACATCAGGTCTAAAGGTTACTCCCAGCCCGAAACTTAAAGCAATTGATAAAATAAAAATCTTTCTATCTGTCAGACCATTTTTAGTCACAATTTTCATTCCTGAGGTAGCAACCATTCCAAAAAGAGCAATTGTTGCTCCACCTAAAACAGGGTTGGGCATTACACTTACTAAAGCTCCAATCTTAGGAACCAGACCCAGTAAAAATAAAATCCCGGCAACTGCTATTCCAACTACTTTACTGCCTACTTTTGTAATCTGGATAACTCCAATATTCTGGCTAAAAGTTGAGTTAGGTAGTGAATTAAAGACGGCTGCAATTGCACTTCCAACACCATCAGCCATAATTCCACCACTGAGTCTTTCTATATGCTGTTCATTTGCTACATCCTCACCGGAAACTTCGGCTACAGCAGTTAGATCTCCTATTGATTCCACAGTAGTAATTATATAAGCCATTACCCAGGGTAGAAGGTGGCTTAACTGAAATGACATTCCATACTTAAACGGCTGAGGAATAGTAAACCAGCCAGCATTTGCTACTTCTGTCATATTAACCAGCCCCAGGGGAATAGAAACTATGTATCCCACAATCAAACCAATCGCTACCGCTCCTACTTTAATTAAACCCTTACCAAAACGATTAGCAATAATAATAATAGTTAAGACAAATAGTCCCAAAATTAGATTCTGAGGTGCGCCATAGTTTTCTGCGCCTGCTCCACCACCAAAATCTGTAATACCAACTTCCATTAAACCAAGACCGATTAACATTACCACAGTTCCAGTTACAACAGGTGGAAATATTTTTCTGGTCTGTCTGATAAATCTACTTAAAATCATTTCAACTGGAGAAGTGGCAAGTCCCATTCCTAAAACTAGAGGTAAACCACCCTCACTTGCTGCTGCAATCGCCATCGGCACAAAAGTAAATGAAGTACCATGAACTGCCAGCAGACCTGAGCCCACAGGCCCAATTTTTGTCACCTGAATATAGGTAGTAACTCCCGAGACCATCAGTGCCATACTGACAAAAAATCCAGTTTCCGCTGCATTTAATCCTGCTACTCCAGCAATAATTAAGGGAGGAGTAATAATCCCCACAAACATAGCCAGCATATGCTGCAGCCCCAGTAATAAAGTCTCAATCATTGGCGGTTTTTCTTCAAGTCCGTAAAAAGGTTCATCCTCAACATACATTTCCCGTTTCTGCTCACTACTTTTCTGCATAGAACCTCTCCTTTATTATTTTTTCTTAACTATTATATTAAGCCTTAAAAATAATTATCCTGCAAATAAATTAAAGAAAACAGTCACTAATGGAAAATTATAGTTGGATACACCTCCTGATTATTCTAAATTTTTAGATAATTAACTTCAAAAAGGTACCGGTTACTTAGAAATTATTTCGAGCCAGCGGCTTTTATATAACTCAGATTACCCGGCACCTGATAATTTTTACTTACCTCCCATAGTTAAGGTCATTACTGCCTTAGCTGTGTGCAGTCTATTTTCTGCCTCAGTAAAGACAATTGAATGCTCACCATCAATTACAGAATCTTCAACTTCATTACCACGGTCAGCAGGGAGAGCGTGCATGTACATTACATCGTCATCTGCCATTGACATTCTTTCTTCAGTACACTTCCAGTGTTTATTTGATTCTAAAAGATCATCTATTACTGCATCATCCTGATTTGTTACCCAGCTTCCCCAGTTTTTAGGGATAACAATGTCAGCATCACGATAAGCTTCATCCTGATCATGTGTTATTTTAAAGGTACCATTATGCTTTTCAGCATTGGCTCTGGCCTGTTCAATTACCCAGTCCGGCATCTCATAACCCTCAGGATAGGCCAGGGTTACATCCATACCATAGCGGGGGAATAATAAAGCCTGAGTTAAAGGTACAGAAATCGGCTTTTTGTGGCTGGTTGCATAAGCCCAGATTATTGAAACTTTTAGATTTCTAGTTTCTTTTTTCTTTTCTTTTATAGTCATTAAATCTGCAATACCCTGCATTGGGTGGTAGAGATCACACTGCAGGTTCATTACTGGAACTTTAGCATGATTGGCCAGTGAGCGCAGATACTTATTTCCGATTTCCCAGACACAGTTGCGGCAGGCAATAGCATGTCCATAGCTGCCCAGAATAATTCCGGTATCTTTGGCAACCTCACCGTGAGAAACCTGCATGGTGCTGGTATCTAAAAAGTTAGCATGACCACCCAGCTGAGCCAGACCAGCTTCCATTGAGTTTCTGGTTCTGGTTGACTGCTCAAAAAACATCAAAAATGCTGTTTTATCTCTTAAGTATGGTGTTGGCTCACCCATTGCAAATTTTCTCTTTAAATCAAATGATACCTCAAGTAGAGTATCAATCTCATCTTTAGTCCATTCCTGTAGTGTAATAAAATCTTTTCCTTTTAATTGAGTTTCCATTTTATAATTCCTCCTTTGATTTTTGTTCGGCACCCTTAAAAACTAAGCTAAAAGATTTTCTGTT